>OGYZ01000162.1_pt1 | contig 58387 bp, 45 predicted proteins | sample 1576681 | NCBI WGS metagenome assembly OGYZ01 (sample SAMEA3541480, study PRJEB24748) | human gut metagenome | biome: human gut; feature: human-associated habitat; material: faeces | place: China | collected 2012 | reverse complement strand
CGTCACGCCGATGGTACTGCGTAACAGTGGGAGAGTAGGTAGCCGCCGTTTTAGAAAAGAGAATGAAAGCCGGTTCAACAAAATGTTGAAGCGGCTTCTTTTGTGTTATATAGTATCCTTTTGGTCAGATTATCTGTGCTTTTTCTACGTAGGTCATAAAAAACTTCCAAAATAGGCAGAGATTTGCTATATTTTAGCTATATTTGTTAGGAATTAATCTAAGGATGAATTCTTATGGGTAAAGGTAGCAGAAGTTTGATATACTATCTCGTGATGTTACTTGTATTTGGCGGGTTGATGTACTTCATTATCAAAGAAGGTGAAGCTCGGCAAATACAGGAAGCTATTAGTGTGTCAAATGAGGCTCCTCATGATCTCAAGAAAGGCTTTTTTGTCTTTAAAGATCTGCTAATGCATCATGTGGAATCTTCCATTGGAATTCTTTTGCTGCAGATCATTGTTATTCTTATAACTTGTCGTTTGTTTGGCTGGTTGTTTGCTAAAATGCAGCAGCCTACTGTTATTGGAGAAATTGTAGCAGGAATTGTTTTAGGACCTTCTGTATTAGGTCATCTTTTGCCATCAGTCTCTGCTTTTCTATTCCCTTTTGATTCGCTACAGAACATAAATATGTTAAGTCAGTTTGGCTTGATTTTGTTTATGTTTGCGATTGGTATGGAATTGAATATAACTGAAGTAAGACAAAAGCTGAAAGAGACAATTTTAATTAGCCATACCAGTACCATATTTCCTTTCTTTTTAGGTATGGTAACGGCATACTTCTTATATAACAAGTATGCATACGAGAGTACTCCTTTTCTTTCATTTGCCTTGTTTGTCAGCATTGCTTTAAGTATAACGGCGTTTCCTGTGTTAGCTCGTATTATTCAGGAGAAGGGATTGACCAAGACGCATTTGGGAACAATTTCTTTAGCAAGTGCGGCGAATGGTGATATTACTGCTTGGTGTTTGTTGGCTGTAGTCGTTGCAATTGCTCAAGCAGGTAGTATGTTGAGTGCTATTTACAACATTGGCTTTTCATTTATTTATTTGTTGCTGATGTTTACTGTTATTAGACCTTTCTTGCGAATGATTGGTCATATTTATCATAACAAAGAGGTGGTAGATAAAGGTCTAGTAGCATTTATGTTCCTTTTACTGATTGTGTCTTCTTATTTGACGGAGATTTTGGGTTTGCACGCATTATTTGGGGCTTTTGTAGCAGGTGTGGTAATGCCTGATAATATTAAATTCCGGAAGATCATGACGGAAAAGGTTGAAGACGTTTCTTTGGCTTTATTCTTGCCTCTTTTCTTTGTATCAACAGGATTAAGAACGGAAATAGGTTTGCTAAATAGCCCGGAATTATGGTATATGTGTGGAATCTTTATTCTGGTTGCTATTATCGGTAAGTTCGGAGGATCGTTGGTGGCTGCTCGCTTTGTAGGAGAAACGTGGAAGGATAGTCTTTATATCGGAGCCTTGATGAATACAAGAGGATTGATGGAGTTGGTTGTGTTGACTATTGGGTATGATATGAAGATCCTTACGCCTCCGATTTTTGTTATGTTGGTTCTGATGACGTTGGTAACAACATTTATGACCACACCGCTCATTTCTTTTATTCAATTTTGCTATCAGGTTTTTGGTAAATATAAATCGCATAAAGTGGAATGGCAACAACCACAACCCGGTGTTTTCAAGGTTTTGCTTTCGTTTGGACGTGCAAGTAACGGACAGGTTATGTTGGATGTGGCTCATCAGATGTTTGCGCATACGAAGGATAAGCTGGAAATAACGGCTCTTCACTTAACTGTAGGGTCGGATGTAAATCCATTGCATACGGACAATTTTGAGGAAGTCAGCTTTGGACCTATTTTATACGGAGCGCAGAAATTGAATATTCCTTTAAAGACACGCTATGAGGTTTCGAATAATGCCGGACAAGATATTTGTGAGATTGCCAATAAGGAAGGATATGACTTCTTGTTAGTCGGAGCCGGAATTTCGTTGAGTGATTTACCCAATGATATTGCAGCCAATCAGTATCGGACTTCTTTCTATGACAAATTCCTGCGCCATTTCAAAGCTCCGGAATCGTGGTTTTATCCGGGAGAGCTGTTGAAGGATAAGACGAAGATGTTCATTGAGCAGAGTCTATGTCCGGTGGGTGTGTTTGTGAATCGGAAATTCGTTAAGGCAAGCAATACATTAATCGTTATTCATTTTGCTGAAGATTTGTTCTTGTTGAATTATGCGGATCATTTGAAGCAGACAACAGGATCAGACTTGACCATTCTCAACTTGATGTCGAATGAAGCGAAAGACATCGATCTTGTTACTCAGCGTTTGTTTGAATATACGGAGTTGCAGCATAAGGCGATTGTGTATAATGGAAATAAACTGACTCAAAGTGTACTGTCTGCTTATAATTTTATGTTGATCAGTTATAATACGTGGAATTTACTTTCAGAGGTTTCTAATGAGGAATTACAGAAGATGCCTTCAACTTTGATTTTGAGTAAGTGATAGTAGATATATAAATGGAAAAGCGAATGGATGAGAGTGCTTACTTTATCCATTCGCTTTTTCTGTATAAGAGGCAAAAGCAAATATTATTTCCCGTGCTCTGATAAATATCTTTCTGCTTCGATAGCAGCCTTGCAACCGCTTCCTGCTGCTGTGATGGCTTGGCGATAATGTGGATCAGCTACATCACCTGCAGCAAAGACGCCAGGTACTTTTGTGCGTGGCGTACCATCGATCGTTTTGATATAGCCAACTTCATCAGTTTCAATCCATGGCTTGAAGATGTCTGAGTTTGGTTTATGACCAATCGCTAAGAAGAAACCGTCGATGGCAATATCAACCAATTCTTCATCCGGTTCTCCTTTACGTTTTACCAAATGAGCTCCTTCTACTCCGTTTTCTCCAAATAGACCTAATGTGTTGTGCTCGAATAATACGGTAATGTTGGGTGCCTTGAATACACGCTCCTGCATGACTTTAGAAGCACGCAAATAAGGTTTGCGGACAATCAGGTATACTTGTTTTGCCAGGCTGGCCAGATAAAGAGCTTCTTCACAGGCAGTATCACCGCCACCAACTACAGCTACGTTCTTTTTGCGATAGAAGAAACCATCACAGGTCGCACAAGCCGAAACGCCCATGCCTGCATATTTTGCTTCGTCGGGTAAGCCTAAGTATTTGGCTGTGGCTCCGGTACTGATGATCAAGGTTTCTGTTTCAATCACCTTTTCTCCATCAATTGTAACTTTATACGGCGCTGCCGATAAGTCGGTTGCTGTAGCAATACCCATACGGATATCTGCTCCGAAACGTTGTGCCTGCTTCTTCAAGTCTTCCATTAATTGCGGACCTGTTACGCCTTCCGGATAACCCGGGAAGTTTTCTACTTCGGTTGTTGTTGTTAATTGTCCGCCCGGTTGAATACCTTCATATAAAACCGGTGCCAAATTGGCACGAGAAGCGTAGATGGCTGCTGTATATCCGGCTGGTCCGGAACCAATGATCAGGCAGCGAACTTTTTCATTGTTTGTATCACTCATTGAAATATACTTTTTATTTGTTATTCTGATTTATCGTAAATCGATTACTTCTGCATCCGGATAATCGGATTCGTTGAATGAGAAGAATGAATCGGCTTGATTTTTGCCTGTTTCCCATTTACTGATATGGATGCTGACTGTTGCTCCGTTTTTATCCGTAATGGTGATGGCGGCCGGAATATGAGATACTTTCTCGATTTGCAAATCGACTTGTTGGATATCACTTTTCTTTTTCGGAGTCAACGTAATATCATAAGCTGATTTGGCTTGTCGAGTTGTACTTGTCCCTTTGTATTGTACGGCAAATCCTTTCTTATATTGCCGAAGCAAGACAGCCGGATTGGTTAATTGCAATTCGTCACCGCTGGGTGTACTGACATTCACTTCTTCGTTACGCATCAAATAGACCCATTGCGTTTCGCCGTTGTACCAGGTAATCATATCCGGTGTTTCCAACTTGAATTTATCACCTTTCATGTTGATGACTCCTTCAAAGCTCTCCGAAATATTTTGTTGCGGAACAACCGAATGTATGGCAAAATTGGCTTTGATTCCGTTCGATTGTTCATATGCTTGCGCTGCCTGATCTAAAATGGCTTGTGCCTCTTGTGCTTGTCCGTTTCCGGCAATACTCAGTAAAATCAGACAAAAAATCCATGAAAAATACGTTCGTAACTGCATCATACCTTTTTTCTTTCCGGACAAAGATAGTACAAAAAAACGAAACATCATATCACCCGTTTCATGGGCTTATCGGTTGGATGTTTTCAGTATAAAGGGAGCAATCAAGGCATATCCTTTATCGTTCGGATGCAATCCGTCTTTGAACAGTTGTTCGTTGATTTTTCCGTCGGACTGGAACAAGCCTTTTCCGGCATCGATATACAGACATTTATGTTCGTTTACCATTTTTTCTATCTTCTGGTTGATTTGCCGAACCCGGTTTTCTCGCTCTCTGCGAGGCAAGATACCAATGACGCGGATTTCAGCTTTAGGCTGACGATATTGGATGGCTTCGAGCAATACATCCAGACCGGTTACGATTTCTTCGTCTGTATTCATGTCGAGATTGTTTGTTCCGATCATCAAGATAATGCGTGAAGCTGTATATCCGTCCAATTCTCCGTGATAGATTCGCCAAAGGACGTTTTCGATACGATCCCAACCACAACCCAGGTTGTAGAAGTCTTTCATATATTTCTTCCATGTTTCGGGACCATTCTGTGCAGGCGCGTCGGGCACTCCGCCCCAATAGTGTGTGATGGAATTACCGATAATGACCGATTGAGGCTGTGCTTTGTATAAGTTTTCCAAGTTATCCTCATGTCGTTTCTTCCATTCGTACATACCCGGTTCTCTTCGTTGGGTAACAGGAATGGTTGTTTGGATATTCCCGACAGGCATGTGCAAGATTTCCCGTATTTTATTTTCTACTACTTTAGCCTGTTGTTGCATACCCAAATCTGAAGGATGTACATAATCCACCCAACCATCGGCAGACAGGTTTAATTCTTCTCTGGAAAGATAATATAGTTGTTTGGTTTGCTGTTTCAGCAGTTCGAAGGCTTTTCGTGAGGCTGTGTTGGCTTTTTGATAAGATTGTTTGCTGCTTTCGCTCACTTCACCGTTGCTGTAACCGGCGTGTTCAATCAGCAAAATCGGTGTATCCGGATGCTTTTCCCGAATTTGTTTGACGCTGGCGATCACCTTCTCTTGTACACTTTCCTGTGTTTCGCCAGACAGATTGGGTAGGCAGTCCAGCAGATAGATTTGTGCCTCTATTTCGTTGATAAAGTCGATTACTTCTTTTTCCAGTCGTCCGTTACCCGAAAATCCCAGATTTATAAGAGGCAGATCCAAGTTCCGTTGTACGATATTACCCCAAGCCATACCCGGACGTGAAGCACACGCACCTTGCGCAATCGATGTTCCGTACAGGACAATCGGCTTTTCGTGATAGACAGGGATAAATTCAACGGACTGATCGTCCTGCACTCCGATTTCCATCCACTTCACTCCATTGTACAAAGGCAGATAAAGCTGGTACTCAAATCCTAAAGGATGGTAGGTGGAAGCTGACAGACCTGAATAGGTATAAACAATCGTATCGCCAAAGGCATACGTATTAAAGCAGAATTGCCGTGTTCCATCACTATTGATCCGATACAAATCAACACCCGAAACACCAGTTGCCGGCATGTGGGGCATGGCAAACGGACCACTAACCTGATATCTGATTTTTATTTCCGGACTATTACTGTAAAAATGAATTGCCAGTCCGGCTGAATTTTGAGACAAATTCCAAACGGCATCCCGAACGAGTGGTTTTGCCCGGTCCGGCAATCGGTGATATGATTGAGATAATTCTTCAATAAAAGCCTGGTTCTGTACAACTGGAAATCCAGCCTGCATCGGGTTAAACCATTTGATGGCCCAACCGCTTAAAGACAAGAAACTCAAAGCGAGTATCAAATAAACGATACGATAAGAAGCGTGTTTCATGATGTATTCTGTTTTATAAGTACAATACAAAGATAGTGATATCTGTTTCTTTTTTTAAGGGAATCTGTTTCTTTTATTTACATTTGTACGTCAAATCGTAATTCAATAACCATGAAAAGGTACTTGTTTCTTTTATTGCTTGTTTTGTTTGCTGCTTGCCGGCATGCTGATAGGACATTTGAAATCTTGGATAAAGCTGAAGAACTTATCCAGGCGAATGAGGCAGATAGTGCCTATACGCTTTTGAAAGAGATTCCGAATCCGCAGCAATATCCAGAGAAGGAACGGGCTCGCTGGTGTTTGCTTATGACTCAGGCTATAGATAGAACCTATCGCACACACACGTCGGATTCGTTAATCCGTTTTGTTATCCGATTTTATGAGGGGGAAAAAGATTTATCCGAATTGCCTACCGCTTACTATCTATTAGGATGTGTGCAAAAAGATTTAGGGGACAACGAGAAGTCTGTCAGTTCTTTCCTAAAAGCGTTAGATCTTGCTAAGGAAGATGGAGACTATAAACTACAATATTTATCAGCATCTCAATTGGGGAATATATTTGAGTCTACAGGCTTTATAAATGAAGCATTTCGTTCGTACCAACAGGCACTACATTTTGCCGAGCAAGGAAGAGATAGTGTGAATATGGCTTATGCGAATATTTATTTAGGACGAGTGTATGGATTATTGAAAGTTTGGGATCAGGCGATAGTTGTTTTTCAACGATCTATTTCTATAGCAGAACATATTTCTAATACCTTGGCTCTTCAATTAGGATTAAATGAATTGGCTGATACATATATACATATTCAAAAATATCAGGATGCCTTTAGCTGTTTACAGAAAATTCTTCACCTGAAAGAGAAATCAACGGTAAACAGCAAAGCGGTTACCTATTTGCATATAGCAGACCTGTTCCGTTTAATGGGTAATTATGATTCAGCTTATGTCTCTTTGAATAAGGCTCTAATGGCAGATAATCAGTACACACGACGAACCGTTTATCAGCATTTTTGCTATTTGTTTGAAGAGCAAGGAGATTATAAAAAGGCCGTGGAATATAATAAAAGATATTGGGCTTGTAATGATTCTATTCAAAATGCAGAGAGTGATATTATCCTAGATATAGAAACGAAATATTTGCGTGAAAAACTACTGGCAGAAAAACAACAACAGGAGTTAAAACAATCGAAATTGATATTTTGGGGTAGTTCTTTATTATTTGTGGCAATCATTATTATTTTGCTTGTTTACATGGATAAGAAACGAACAACCATCCGCCTGTTTGAACAATTACATAAAATTCGTTTTCAAATGGCTGAAAATAAACGGATTATTGCTTCTTATCAGGAACAAATGGATAGTCTATCATTGCGGCAATCAAATTATGATGATTTACAGCAGAAAAAGGCTTTATTGGAACAAGAAGTTTCCAATTTAGTGCAACGAAATGAAAAACTGAATAATCAGAAATTACAAATCTTGATCCGCCTCAATCAAAAGGACGAGGAAATCAAGCAATACGAAGAAATCATCAAGCAACGGGAGAATACACCGGATATATTTGCACGCATTAAACGAACTCTTACTCTTGAAGAGAAAGAATGGCCGGAACTGATTGCTCGCACGGACGCTTTGCACCGGCAATTCACCGAACGATTAAGAAAAGCTTTTCCCCAGTTAACGGACATTGACCTTCGTCTTTGTTGCCTTCTCCGTTTGGGGTACGGCAGAAAAGAACAGATCGACTTGTTAAAAGTTACGGATGACAACTTAGACAAGCGGAGACAAAGGCTGAAAAGGCGCTTAGATCCAGATAAAAAATGGGGAAAAGGCGAATTAGAACAATTTCTTCAGTCATTTTAATGGTCGGGTGTCAGGTAAAAAATCTCCAATTTTCTTTATAACGCTCTGCTAATTAATGAATTATTCCAATATCAAAGTGTCCATATAACAAATCATTTATTTCCCTACATTTGGAAAAAAGAATCTGGGTCCAATATGAAAGTATTGTCGTTCCTATTACTTTCAATTGGAAACTTGTTACTTTTTAATTTTTTGACAGTAGTCGTAAAGCTTTTCCATATATGTGCTAAAGCTTTTTGACAAATGTGGTAAAGCTTTTCGACATCTGTCAAAAATATGAAATGCAACGAGAAAAAATTAGAAATAAATATAGTGAAGTTTTTTTATTCTAAGGAGTAACCCATAAAAAGGAAGTTTAATCAAATAAAAATATCAGATTATGAAGAATCTATTATCTATTTTGTTTTTGTTAATGTCGGTTTTCATGTATGGCCAAAAAGTACCGGTAATGAAAAAGTTTGCATCGGGAAAAGAGTATAAAATTGACTTATATACGGCTTATCAGAATCGAGCTCCGATTCTTCAAACAGGTCAGTTTGCTGAGGATATAGAATTTATTCCTTTAGAAACAACAGATGATTGTCTGCTGGGTGACTTTTTAACGAACATTGTAGTGACAAAAGAGAATATCATAGTTTTTGATTATGAAGGATGTTATCATTTTAACCGGAAAGGAAAATTCTTAAACAAGATAGGGAAAAAAGGAAATGGACCAGGTGAATATACAAATCCGATGTCTATTGTTGTTGATACGTTGAACCGTTGGGTATATTTCTCAGATGATGGATTTGGAAGATTTGTGAAATATGATTATAGTGGAAAATATATAGCGAATTTAAAAGTTGATGGAATGGGTGCAACAAATACGCTGTACAAACCAAAAGAATTTATTCTAGAACAGAATTTTTATCAGTTTAACAAGAAAGGAGAACGTTATAGTTTGTTTTACTATTCCGAAGACCAGAAAAAGATTCTCTCAAAGATGAGATGTGATTACGATAAAGATATTCCAAGATTAGCAATGTGCGATCCAATAGCTTATTCACATAAAGGGAAAATGTATATGAAAGATTTTTGGTGTGATACCATCTATCAAATGATTGATCCCTATCGGTTACAATCGTATGCAATCTTTGATAAGGGGACATTTGAACGCCGTACCCGTGATGATAAAACACTGACTACAGGAAAAGAGGATGCAACAGATAAAAAGGTCCTTGATATTATCCGAATCTCAGAGACAGATAGATACATTCTGATTTGTTCAAATAGAGTGAATGTTATTTATGACAAAACAACCCAAAAAGTATACGGAGGAGGAGATTTAGAAGAATATGAGAAATTGGGTGTACAAGATGATCTTTATGGTTGTCCCGGTATTCGCTCTGATTATTTCCCAAAAGGTGTAATTGGTAACACACTTTGTACTTTTCGCCATGCCTATGAATTTATAGAGAATGGAAAAGGCAAACACTCCATTACCGATTCCAGGTACAAAGCTTATCGGGAAATGGTTGATAATCTGGCGGAAGATGACAATCCGGTTATTATGATTGTGAAAGTCAAGAAATGAAGGGACTTAAAAATGGGGAAAATGTGAAAAATACCCCGTAAATAATAGGGGAAAATGTGATAAATGATCTCAGGAAAATTGGAAATATGACTGTTACTCCGTATTTAACTCGTATAATATAAAAAAGCCACTTCCCAACAAGTCAGGAAGTGGCTTTTTTATAAGAATGATTAATCCTCAATTTATGGGATCAGATTATGTTTCTTGAATACATCGTGAATAGCTTCCAAAGCACGATCCAACTGCTCTTGCGTATGAGTAGCCATCAATGAGAAACGGATCAATGTATCTTCAGGAGCAACTGCCGGAGAAACAACCGGATTGACGAAAATACCTGCTTCAAACAATTCTTTGACAATTAAGAATGTCAAGTCGTTGTTGCGGATGAACAACGGGATAATCGGAGTTTCAGTATGACCGATTTCGCATCCCATGTTACGGAAACCATCCAATGCATAATGAGTCAGTTTCCACAGATGTTCGATACGTTCCGGTTCGTTCAGCATGATATCAAGAGCTGCATTGGCGGCAGCCGTAGCAGCCGGTGTATTGCTGGCACTGAAGATATAAGAACGTGAATTATGACGCAGGTAATTAATTGTATCTTTGTCAGAAGCGATGAATCCACCGATAGAAGCCAACGACTTACTGAAAGTACCCATGATCAGATCCACATCGTCTGTGACACCGAAATGATTACAAGTACCGCGTCCGTGGTCACCTAATACACCCAAACCGTGAGCTTCGTCTACCATGATGCTGGCATTATACTTTTTAGCCAGCGCTACAATTTCAGGTAATTTGGCAATATCACCTTCCATACTGAAAACGCCGTCCATCACGATCAGTTTAACCTTGTCGGGTTCGCACTTCTGAAGTTGTTTTTCCAACGACTCCATATCGTTGTGCTTATATTTCAACTTGGTAGAGAAGGACAACCGATGGCCTTCGATGATAGAAGCGTGGTCCAGTTCATCCCATAAGATATAGTCTTCACGACCTGTCAGACAAGAAACCACTCCTAAATTAACCTGAAAACCGGTTGAATACACGATCGCATCTTCTTTTCCGACGAAATCGGCCAAACGTTTTTCCAATTGAACATGTAAGTCTAATGTTCCATTTAAGAAACGTGAACCTGCACAACCTGTACCATATTTCTTTATGGCTTCAATCGCAGCTTCTTTTACTTTCGGATGGTTGGTTAATCCCAAATAAGCATTAGAGCCAAACATCAATACTTTCTTGCCACTGATAGTAACTTCGGTATCCTGATCACTTTCAATCATTCTGAAATACGGATAGATACCGGCAGCCATAGCGCGCTGCGGTGCATCATACTTAGCTAGTTTCTCTTGTAATAGTTTCATATTTAATGAAGAGAATTTTTGTTTTTATCTTCTCAAAATGTTTCTTTAAAAGAACTCTTTGATTAAATTCGCTCTTTGTTTCACCTTTTTATCAGCCGCAAAAGTAGTAATTTTTTTACTTCTTCAATCTAAATAACTTAAAAGTTTTACCAAAAGCATTATTTTTGCTGTTGAAATATAGTGAAATCTCGAAAAAGCAGATTAAATGAGGGTGCAAGCAATAATTAACCCTATATCTGGGGTTGGATCAAAACGAAAGATCCCGAAGATGATAGAAATGATGTGTGCGAATGCCGGCTATGATTTGTCGCTTGCGTTTACAGAGTATGCCGGACATGCGAGTTTTATCACTCGTCGGGAAATAGAGAGGGGAGCTGATTGTATAATTGCTGTAGGTGGAGATGGTACTGTCAATGAAATAGCCCGTTCGATGATTCATACGGATGCAACGTTGGGGATTATTCCTATGGGATCAGGGAATGGTCTGGCGCGCGAATTGCATATTCCGATGGATCCGAAGAAGGCGTTGGAAGTGATTAGCCGGGGGAAGGAAACAGTAATAGACTGTTGCCGGGCCAACGATCGTGCATTCTTCTGTACATGTGGTGTGGGCTTTGATGCAGCCGTCAGTCAGAAGTTTGCCGGAGAGAAACGGCGTGGCTCCCTCACTTATATGAAGAATACAATTGAAGAATATTTGAGTTATAAGCCAGAAGTGTACGATTTGCTGATCGACAATTGCCAGGTAAAGGAAAAGGCTTTTCTGGTGGCTTGTGGGAATGCTTCGCAATATGGGAATAATGCTTATATTGCTCCGCATGCCAATATACAGGACGGACAAATGGATGTGACGATTCTTTCGCCGTTCACGCCGATTGACATACCAACTTTGGCTATCCAGTTATTTACCAAGCAGATTGATAAGAACAGTAAAATCAAGACGATGAAGGCACATTCGTTGTCGATCATCCGGAATCATCCGGGTGTCATGCATCTGGACGGAGAACCGATCATGGCCGATAGCCGGATTGATATATCCATGATACCGCATTCGTTAAAGGTATTTACGCCAGAGAGTGTCTCTTTCCGCAAGGAAGTACATGAACTTTTTGGGGAAATATCTCGTTTTATGGACAGACGGTTACCGTTTATTTTCCGTTGATAGACCGGAGTCCGTCGGGCATATTTTTCTAATTAATGTCAAAACGAATTCTCCGAACGAATTGTTTTCAAGGTGAATCGATTATTATCAAAGATGAATTGAGTATATTTGCACGCAAACAATAAATACGAATGAAATACAATACACAAGAAAAGCGGTTAGCTTTACCTGAATATGGTCGTAATATCCAGAATATGGTGGATTATTGCGTAACGATAGAAGACCGGGAAGAAAGAAAACGATGTGCGAATTCCATTATTAATGTGATGGGTAATATGTTCCCTCATTTACGGGATGTGAACGATTTCAAGCATATCTTATGGGATCATTTGGCTATCATGTCCGACTTTAAGTTAGACATCGATTATCCGTATGAGATCGTCAAGAAGGAAGAACTTTATACCCGTCCGGCCCGGATTCCATATAATAACTCCCGGATTCGTTATCGGCATTATGGTAAGACGCTGGAACTGATGATCCGGAAAGCTACTGAATATCCAGAAGGTCCGGAAAAAGACCAGTTGGTAAGACTACTGGCTACCCAGATGAAGAAGTCATTCCTGACCTGGAACAAGGAAAGTGTAGACGACCGGAAGATCTTCAAAGACTTGGATGAGCTGTCGGGAGGAAATATCGTGTTGGACGAAGAAGTTCACAAATTGGCCGAAAGCCGTGAAATTTTGGCACGGAATAATAAGAAGAATAATTTCTCAAGGAAAAACAGATGAGTTCGTTTGTCATAGAAGGAGGACATAAATTGTCGGGTGAAATCACTCCGCAAGGCGCCAAGAATGAAGCGCTGGAAGTGATTTGTGCCGTATTGCTTACCCCTGAAAAGGTTACGATACACAATGTTCCGGATATACTGGATGTGAATAATCTGATCCAGCTTTTGCGTGATATGCGTGTAAAGGTGGAACGCCCGGCTGTTGGAACCTATACTTTTCAGGCAGATGACATTGATTTGGAATATTTGCAGACCGAGGAGTTTTTGCGGAAGAGTGCTTCATTGCGTGGATCGGTTATGGTTGTAGGACCATTGGTTGCCCGTTTCGGCAAGGCTATGATTCCGAAACCCGGAGGAGATAAGATTGGGCGCCGGCGCCTGGATACGCATTTTGTCGGTATTCAGAAGTTGGGCGCAACATTTACCTACGATCCGGACCGGCGGGTATATGAAGTAGTGGCCGAACATTTGAGAGGTACTTATATGTTGCTGGATGAAGCCTCGGTAACGGGTACTGCTAATATTTTGATGGCAGCCGTATTGGCTGAAGGAAAGACGACCATTTATAATGCTGCTTGCGAACCGTATTTGCAGCAATTGTCGGCTATGCTGAACCGGATGGGAGCACGGATCTCGGGCGTTGGTTCGAATCTGTTGACGATTGAAGGCGTCAGCGAATTACATGGAACCGAACATACGATCTTGCCGGACATGATTGAGGTCGGTAGTTTTATCGGAATGGCGGCCATGACTGGCTCAGATATTCTGATCAAGAATACGGGATATGATAAATTAGGTATTATACCGGATTCTTTCCGTCGTTTGGGTATTACCGTTGAACAGCAAGGAGACGATATTCATATACCTACGCATGATTCGTATGAGATTGATACGTTTATAGATGGTTCGATTATGACCATCGCGGATGCTCCTTGGCCAGGCCTGACACCTGATTTGCTAAGTGTCTTTCTGGTGGTTGCCACTCAGGCGGTCGGTAGTGTATTGATTCATCAGAAAATGTTCGAGAGCCGGTTGTTCTTTGTTGATAAACTGATTGACATGGGTGCGCAGATTATTTTGTGTGATCCGCATCGGGCAACAGTCATTGGTTTGGGAAATCGGTTCAAGTTGCGGGCATCTACGTTGGTATCGCCGGATATTCGTGCCGGTATCGCCTTACTGATTGCAGCCATGAGTGCGGAAGGAACCAGTACGATTCATAATATCGATCAGATAGACCGGGGTTATCAGGATATAGACAAGCGGTTGAATCAGATCGGGGCACGGATTACCCGATTGTAATGAAAAAGAAGTATGATTAAGTCGGATGAAGTTTTTAAGATAGGGCAGTTTGCCAAACCGCATGGAATCAAAGGTGAAATTACTTTGATGACCGATTGTGATGTGTTTGATGATACCGACGATCCTTATATTATATGTGATATGGACGGGATTCTGGTTCCATTCTTTTTGGAGGATTATCGTTATAAAACACAGTCATCCATGTTATTGAAGCTGGAAGGCGTAGATACGGAAGAAGCAGCCCGGGAGTTTACTAATCGGGATGTCTTTTATCCGTTGGAGCTGATGGACGAAGATGAGTTGCTCGGTGATGTGACATGGGATAATTTTATCGGTTTTACGGTGATCGATGAGAAAGCCGGAGAATTAGGTAAGATTGTAGATGTGGATGAAACGACGGTTAATGTCTTGTTGCAAATAGAGTATCAAGGAAAAGACCTGCTGTTGCCTGCAGCTGAGGATTTGGTAAAACATGTTGATTTTGACAAGCGGGAATTATTGATGGCATTGCCGGAAGGCTTGCTGGATTTGTAAGAAGGTACAGGCTATGAAGAGGAAAAGAAGCAAAAGCAATACGAATAAATTATCCTTTTGGAAACGGATTCGCTTTAAGTATAAGCTTTCGTTTATCAATGAGAATACTTTGGAGGAAGTCTGGTCGTTCCGGTTATCTCAGTTGTCGGTATTTATATCGTTAGGCGTGTTTGCCTTTTCGCTGGTGGCCTTTACAGCCTTTATTATCATTATGACGCCTATCCGTAATTATCTGCCCGGTTATCTGGATGTTGAAGTCCGCAAGGAAATCGTACAAAATGCCTTGCGTGCGGATTCCTTGGAGCGGATGATCGAGATACAGAATCTATATCTGAAGAATGTGACAGGCATCATCAGTGGAACAATCGAACTGGATTCTATTCGGGAAATAGATTCATTGGCACGGGTTGATGCCGACTTCGAGATTCCTCGTAGTCCGGAAGAAGAAGAATATGTAAAGAACTTTGAGCAGGAAGAAAAATATAATTTAACTGTTCTGAATACAAATCCGTTGTCGATGGATGGCCTGTTCTTTTATAAACCGGTAAATGGTGTTATATCATCCCATTATCAGGCAGACATCCATCACTTTGGTGTGGATATAGCAGCCGCATCCAAGGAAAGTGTATTGGCAACGCTGGATGGAACGGTGATGTATGCCGGTTATGATCCGAATCAGGGAAATGTGATCCAGTTGCAACATAAAAATGGATTTGTTTCAGTATACAAGCATAATGAATTGCTGTTGAAAGAACCCGGAGAACAAGTGGTGGCAGGCGAAGCCATTGCCTTGGTGGGAAATACAGGGAAATTATCAACAGGTCCTCATTTGCATTTTGAGTTATGGTATAATGGAAAGCCGGTTAATCCGGAAGATTTCATTGTTTTTTAGTAAGTAAGTTTCATGAAACGACAATTAGCTATATTAGGTTCAACAGGTTCGATCGGGACACAGGCGCTTGAGGTAGTTAGTGAACATCCGGACCGTTTCGAAGTCTATGCTTTGACTGCCAATAACCAGGTGGACCTTTTGATCAATCAGGCACGTAAGTTCATGCCGGAAGTGGTGGTGATTGCCAATGAACAGAAGTATCCCGAACTGAAAGAAGCTTTGGAAGATCTGCCTATTAAAGTATGGGCAGGTTCGGATGCGATTGCACAGGTTGTCCAGGCAAAACCAATTGATATGGTATTGACTGCCATGGTGGGATATGCCGGATTGAAACCGACTATTGCTGCAATCAAGGCAGGAAAGGCCATTGCTTTGGCCAATAAGGAAACATTGGTAGTTGCCGGTGAGTTGATTACAGCTTTGGCTGCCGAATATAAGGTTCCTATCTTGCCGGTTGATTCGGAACATTCCGCTATCTTTCAGTGTTTGAATGGTGCGTATGATAATCCGGTGGAAAAACTATTATTGACCGCTTCGGGTGGACCATTCCGTCAGAAGACGATGGAAGAGCTGGCTTTGGTGAAGAAAGAGCAGGCATTGAAACATCCGAACTGGCACATGGGAGCCAAGATTACCATTGATTCGGCTTCGATGATGAACAAAGGCTTTGAGATGATCGAAGCGAAATGGCTGTTTGGAGTTGCTCCCGAACAGATACAGATCGTTGTTCATCCGCAATCCGTGATTCATTCGATGGTACAGTTTGAAGATGGTGCCGTGATAGCTCAGTTGGGTATTCCGGATATGAAACTCCCGATTGCGTATGCATTCTCTTATCCGGAACGGATGAAGAGCCATGAACCGAGATTGGATTTCTTCCAGTATGCATCTCTCACGTTTGAAGAACCGGATATGAAGCGGTTCCGCAATCTGGCTTATGCTTTTGAGGCTGTCAAGCAAGGTGGTAATATGCCTTGTATTCTGAATGCAGCCAACGAAGTGGTTGTTGCTGCCTTCTTGCAAGACCGGATCGGTTTCTTACAAATGAGTGATGTCATTGAGCAGACGATGGCAAAAGCAACGTTTATCCAGCGTCCGACTTATGAAGATTATGTACATACGGATGAGGAAGCGCGCCGGATCGCCGCTCAGTTATTTTGAAACAATTAAATATAGAATAGAACTTAATTTCAATGGAAACATTTTTGATTAAAGCCTTCCAGTTCATGTTAAGCCTTTCTTTGTTGGTTTTGATACATGAATTCGGACACTTTATTTTTGCTCGTATCTTCAAAGTACGAGTAGAGAAATTTTACCTTTTCTTTGACCCGTGGTTTTCTTTGTTCAAATTCAAACCCAAAAATAGTGAAACGGAATATGGAGTAGGGTGGTTGCCTTTGGGCGGCTATTGTAAGATCTCCGGTATGATAGATGAGAGTATGGATAAAGAAGCCATGGCTCAGCCACCGAAACCGTATGAGTTCCGTTCCAAACCGGCAGGACAACGTCTGTTGATTATGGTGGGTGGTGTGTTGTTTAACTTCCTGCTGGCTCTTTTCATTTATTCCATGATCTTGTTTACGTGGGGCGATACGTATATGCCGCTCAAGAACATGAAAATGGGTATGGATTATAGTGAAACCTTCAAGAATGTGGGATTTAAGGATGGTGATATTCTCTTAAAAGCAGATACATTGACCTTGGATCGTTTTGGTGAAGATTGCTTGCGTAGTGTAGTGGAAGCTCAGAACGTGACGGTTTTGCGTAATGGTGTAGAGACCGTCATTCCGATTCCGGACGATATGATGCAACGACTGTTGCGTGATAAGAAAGGTTTTGCTGCTCTTCGATTCCCAATGGTGATAAAAGAAGTACCCGAACCTAATGCGCCGGCAGCTCTTGCTGGTATGCAGGCTGGAGATAGTATCGTTTCGGTTAATGGACAGGCAACTCCTACGTTCTCGGAGGTGGCGACTTGTTTGGCTGATAATAAGAATCAGGAGATTGCCGTAGGCTTTTATCGGAATGGTGCATTGGATACGTTGACAATGCAAGTCGATTCGTTGGGAAAAATAGGGGTAGCCGTGAAAGCTCCGGCTGAATTGTTTGGACTGGTAACGGTTAAATACGGCTTCTTCGAATCGTTTCCGGCAGGAATTGCAAAAGGGATTCGAACCCTGAAAGGTTATACCAATGACATGAAATATGTCTTTACCAAAGAGGGTGCTTCCAGCATCGGTGGTTTTGGGTCGATTGGTGGATTGTTCCCATCTACTTGGGATTGGGAATTGTTCTGGGAGCGTACTGCCTGGTTGTCTGTCATCTTGGCTTTCATGAATATCTTGCCGATCCCAGCGTTGGACGGTGGTCATGTGCTGTTCTTGCTTTATGAAGTGATTACCCGTCGGAAACCGAGCGATAAGTTCTTGGAATATGCACAGATGACTGGTATGTTTCTCTTGTTCGCCCTGTTGCTTTATGCAAACGGAAACGATATTATCCGATATTTCTTTCAATAGTCTGTTATGAATCTGACCGCCGAAGAAAAGCAATTTATCCGCGATCATGCTTCCGATGATGCGAACCGGTTATTATTGGGGGCGAAGAAATATCCACAGCTGGATGTTCCTTTTCTGGTAGATCAGATTCTTTCCCGGCGGCAGATTCGGGAGAAATTGCCTTCGTGGTATGCCAACGAAGACTTGGTTTTTCCCGCCAAGATTGCCGCTGAACAATGTTCATCAGAACGGACAGCCTTGTATAAACAGCGTTTGGTGTCTTCTTCAGATACACTTTGTGATTTGACGGGTGGTTTGGGAATTGATAGTTATTTTTTCTCCCGAAAGGTTAGTCAGTTGACTTATATCGAGCGTTTCCCGGTTTATTGTGAGGCTGCCCGTCATAATTTTCAGGTATTAGGTGTGGATAATATCACGGTGCGGAATGAAAATTCGGTCGATATTGTTTCCGATTTGCCTGAAGTGGATGTGTTCTATTTAGATCCGGCACGGCGGGGTGAAGGCAACAAACGCGTCTTTGCCTTGTCGGATTGCGAACCGGATTTGCCTCGTTTGCTTCCCTTATTGTTGCAGAAAGCTCCGCGCGTCATAGCCAAATTGTCGCCGATGGCAGACCTGCAACAGACAGAATCTTTATTGCCGGGAACGGTAGCTATCCATGTGTTGTCTGTTAGGAATGAATGTAAAGAATTGCTTTTTGATATCCGTCGGGAAGCAGCTGTTTCTACCCCTCCGGTTTATTGTGTGGACTTTACGACTACGGGAACAGAACACTCTTTTACTTTCACGGTTGAAGAAGAACGGAATGTTCCGTTGACTTTGGCGGCTCAGGTAGGCACTTACCTCTATGAGCCGAATGCCTCTGTCTTAAAAGCCGGTGCTTTTAAATCAGTTGCCCAGCAGTATGGTTTGGAGAAACTACACGTCAGCAGCCATCTTTATACTTCCGATATTCTCGTTGCCGGTTTTCCCGGCCGTTCGTTCCGGGTTGAGAAGGTTCTTCCTTTCTCCAACAAAGTCTGTAAATCGATTACTCAGGAAATACCACAAGCCAATATCACCGTCCGTAATTTCCCTATGTCGGTTGATGATCTCCGCAAGAAGACCAAGATTCAGGAAGGCGGTGACGTTTATCTCTTTGCTACCACCTTGTCGGATGGAGGGAAAGTGTTGATGGTTTGTCGGAAAGTATAATCACACAAAATATAAATAGCATGAAAACCAGAAATGTATTAGTTGTTATTGGAGGTGCTATATGCTTAGCCTTGAGCAGTTGTAACAGTGATCCGAAAGTGCCGGAAGGGGAATACCTGATTGAAGGAGAGTTGGAAAATGTACCGGATAGTACTGTGGTGGGGTTATTTAAAATCACAGGACACAGTGGCAAATCCATTGCCTATGACACGGTGATAGACGGTAAGTTCTCTTTTCGAGACACCATTACTTCCTCTAAGCCCCGTAAGATGGCAATCAATGCTTCTAACTTTTTTAATCCGGGTAAAGGATTTCCGAGTGCGCAGTTGACGGTATGGGTTGCTTCGGGTAACTATATAAAGGTCAAGGGGGACGATAAATTGATAAGGACTTGGGAGGTGAAAAGCTCTATTCCAGAACAAGAGGCAGAAGAGACGTTCCGACAACTCCGTTTCCCGGAAGACAAAGAATGGTTGCAATATAGTGTGCAGCAAGAAGCCTTACGCTTGGCTCCAAGGACAGAGGCCAATAAACAGAAGTATCAGCTGTTAGAAGAGAAACAAAGTAAATTAAGCCGGATTATTGATTTACGTACCTTGGAGTATATGAAAGATGCCCCGATGTCCGAAAAATGGCTGTATGAGTATTGCTCTTTTGCCCAACATTATTTGCGTTATAAGCCGGATTCTGTATTGACTCCTTTGGTTCGCTCTCTATCCGGTCGGATGGCAGAAGTTGATCCATCGTCAGAGTTTTATCAAGAGATTATGGGATATTTGAATTTGCCGGAACAGGTTGTTAACGAAGGGGACACGATGGTAGATGGCGATTTATACGATTTGGAAGGGAATCTCCATCGACTTTCGGAGTTCAAAGGGAAATATATTTTACTGGACTTTTGGGATCGGGGTTGTGGTCCTTGCTATGCTTCCATACCGGAAATGACTGAGGTCAGCCAGCAATATAAAGACCGGATGGCGGTAGTTGGTATCTGTTTGGGTACAGAAGAAAGCATGAAGGTGGCCATAAAGGAGTATCAAATCACGGGCACTCAATGGCGGCAAGCTGCCAGTGGAATGAGTGGCCTTGCAGCCGTGTATCAGGTCAATGCTATTCCTCGCTATGTCTTGATTTCTCCTGAAGGTAAAGTCCTAAAGATGTGGACCGGTTATAGCGAAGGTTCCATAAAGGAAAAGATGAAAGAGTTGATACGGTAAAAAATAACCAGAATTCATGCAGTATTTTTAGTAAGTATGAGTTTACTTACTAAAAATCTTGGTTTATTGATTAAATGTAATGCATTATGAAACAGTTCTTATTATTGAGTATGTTGTTATGTTTGCCTTTTACTGCATGTAACGACGATGTGGAAGAACAATCCATTTTACCTACTATGCAACCCATCGAATTGAATGCGACTGAAAAAGAAATGGCAGCTCAACAAGGAGATTTTGCCTCAACACTCTCTCTTGAGTTGTATCGGAAATTGGGCGAGAAGACGGACAACTGGCTGGTTTCACCTTTTAGTCTGCAATGTGCGTTAGGTATGTTATCGAATGGTGCGAATGGGGAAACACGCGAGGAGATCTTGTACGCCTTGGGTTTGTCCCAATATTCTCAAGAAGAAGTAAATGCTTATTTCAAGAAATTGATTGAAGGACTGCATACCGTAAACTCGGCTATCACGGTCAAGACGGCCAATTCGGTTTGGGGCAATGCAGGAATTACCCTCAAAGAGGATTTCCAAAAGATGAATATAGAGAACTATGCCGCCACGGTTTCGCAACTCGACTTCTCGGATCCTTCGGCTGTTGATCAAATCAATGCCTGGTGCAACCAAACTACAGAAGGCTTGATCCCGTCTATCTTGGATGAGGTAAATCCGACCGCTACGGTATATCTGTTAAATTCCTTGTACTTCAAGGCTCGGTGGGAATCCGAGTTTGCCCCGGAAAAGACACAGGAAGGCGACTTTAACACATCTTCTGGCAAAGTGGTAAAAGCTGATTTTATGCAGACCCAACGAATGGCTGCTTATGTAGAAAACGAATGGTTCACCAGTACGAGTCTTTCTTATCAGAACGATTCGTATGTTATGCGATTGATTTTACCCCAACCGGAAATCAGTATAGATCAAGTTTTGCAAGCCTTATCTGAATCGGACGGGAATCTATGGAAAAATGTAATCTTGGCAGATATTAACTTGAAGATGCCTCGCTTCACCCTCGAGAACAAGATGGATTTAATACCTGTTTTGCAGACCTTAGGCATGAATAAGGCGTTTACAAACGAAGCCGATTTCTCGTCCATGTCTGATGTTGCCACTTATATCTCTCTGGTGCAGCAGGCAACCCGTCTGAAAGTGGATGAGGAAGGTTCGGAAGGTGCCGCAGTAACCGTGATAGAAGGCGATTTAATGAGTCCCTTACCCGAAGAAAAGGTGGATTTCTTCTTAGATCGTCCGTTTTTGTTCCAAATTATAGAATCATCTACCGGTACCGTTCTGTTCATGGGGCAAGTTGGCTTGCCGGCGTAATGGAATCTCTTAAGCGAATTATAGAGCGTAAAGGAAGCGAGGTACAATCTTCCTCCCTTTACGTTCTTTTTGTATCTTTACGCTTTTATAGAGTATGTTATTTTGATAGCGTATAGTTTGTCTTTAGTTTTTCACTGAAACAACATAATAACCAGTTGGGCTGTAATGATACGCATGAACGTGGCTAATGGATATACGGTGGCATAGGCAACCGATGGTTCATCGCCTTCAACGGTGGTGTTGGCATAGTCGAGGGCGATGGGATTAGTCATGCAACCGCATAGCATCCCGACATTTTTGGCATAATCTACCTGGAAGAAACGGGTCATAATCAGACCAACGAGTAATACGGGAATAATGGCGAGGGCAAATCCTAATCCCAGCCATAACAGACCTTCCGTGCGGAAGACAGTCTCGAAGAAATGCTGTCCGGAACTGATTCCCAGTCCAGCCAAATAGATCGTGATTCCAAACTGGCGCATCATCAGGTTGGCACTTTGGGTGGTATAAGTAGTCAGGTGGATACGCGGTCCAAATGCTCCCATCAGGATACCGACGATAATTGGACCACCGGCTACACCCAGTTTGATAGGTGTGTTCATGCCCGGAATAGCCAAAGGAATAGAACCAATAATTACACCGAGTGTCAGTCCTACAAAGATGGCCAGCAAATTGGGTTCACGTAAACGCTTGAGTTGGTCACCCAAGATCTTGCTTACGTTGTTAACGGCGTTGGCTTCTCCTACAATGGTGAGGCGGTCACCAATTTGTAAATGCAAGTCGGGTGAAGCCAGCAAGTCGATACCGGCACGATTCACTCGTGTAATGTTAATGCCGTAAAGGTTACGCAAACGAAGAGAACCCAGGCGTACACCGTTGATGCGGTTGCGGGTCACAACGATACGGCGGGAAATCAATTGGCTGTCGATGGCATTCCAGTCGATATCCGGTTTATTCCAATCGACGTTTTCCTGTTCTCCGAACAATACCTTGATGTTATCTACATCTGCCTTGACGGAGATGATGAGCAAATGGTCTCCTTCTTCCAGTGTCGTATCTGATGTCGGGATACTTACTTTTCCATTTCGCCAGACACGTGAGATGACGAAATGCTTTTCCGTCAGCGTCATGATATCTTTGATACTCTTATGATAAATTGCCGGGTTACATACTTGGAATTCAGCTACGAATGTCTGTGTCTGTCCCATTTCGGCGTTATTCTCTTTCTTTTTATTTTGGAATAAGGCTTTCAGGACGATAATGGCCAGAATAACTCCGATAACTCCCATCGGGTAAGCTACTGCACAGGCCAATGCCATATCCGTGATACTCTTTTCATCTGTAGAATTGATTTGCAGCATGGCTTCTTGAGCAGCACCGAGAGAAGGGGTATTGTTGGCTGCTCCGCATAGTAATCCCATCATGTCAGAAACAGAGATGCCTGTCAGATAATGCAGAAGAATCGTCATGATCAATCCGATAAAGATAACAGCCAAACCTGCTGAATTGAGTAAGACTCCTCCTTTCTTCAGGGAAGAGAAGAAACCGGGACCTACCTGAAGTCCCAACGTATATACGAATACAATCAATCCGAAGTTTTGGGCAAATGTCAACATATCGCTATTGACAACCACTCCAAAATGACTGACCAGGATTCCGGTAAAAAAGACAAAAGTGATGCCTAGAGAGACACCTTTATATTTTAGTTTTCCTAAATAAACACCAATGGCACAAACAATGCAGATAACAGCCACCGTCTGTATCATGGTAGGCTGGAGAAATGTTTCTTGTATCCAATTCATATTGAAATGAGCTTTAGGGCTGCAAACTTACATAAACCGAACGGAATATGCGATAAAATCCGTCCTAAAAAACATTTTGGTAGTGAATTTACTTGGTTCTCTCCCAATCTAAGAGCTGTTGTTTACGTTTTGCATTCCATCGATACCCACTCAGACTACCGTCTTTATGCAGAATCCGGTGGCAAGGAATAATCCAGCTGACAGGATTTTTACCGATAGCGGAGGCAACAGCCCGTACTGCTTTCGGACGTCCGACTGTTTGTGCGATTTGTGTGTAAGAAGATGTTTCTCCTTTATGAACTTGTAGCATCGCTTTCCAAACTTGTCTTTGTAAATCGGTTCCGCTTAAGCAAACAGCAAGAATAGGAATCTCTGAATTAGTTTCTTGCAGAAGAGACAACAATGTTTGGGTCTGTTGCTGTGTTTCTGGTGACAGTGTAGCTCCAGGCCAGCTATTCTTCAATTCTTCCAATTGTTCTTCGAGGTTATCATCCACAAACGAGAGGTAACAAATCCCATCGGGTACGTAGGCTACCAAAATTGTTCCAAACAACGAAGTTGCACATCCATAAGTAATTGTCAAACCATGACAGTAGGCTGATAATTCATCCGGGCGGATTTCTTTTATTTGAATAGAAACGGAATCTTTCATATAGCTTTTAGGTTAAAAATAAACGCAGGTTCAAACCTGTTACTGAATGAACCTGCGTTTCTGTCATGAAGAAGATATTTTATTTAATATAAGCTTCCATGAACTTAGCCTTCGGAGAAGGAGAGATAGTTACGGATTTAGCACTTGCCGGAATCAATACCGTCTGACCCTGATGTACGTGGATTTCATATCCGTTATCGTCGGTGATCAGTGCATTACCTTCCATACAAATATATACGACGAATGAATCCAATTCAGCGAAATTACGCGTCATGGTTGCATCCAAATCAATCAGATTTGTTGTGAAGTACTGGCAGTCGGCCAAGTTTACCGTAGCATTAGAATGTGCTTTGTAATGTGTCCGATAGTCAGGATACAAGGTATAATCGATAGCATCTTTTGCCAATTCTGTATGCAATTCGCGTGTATTGCCGTTCTTATCCTTACGATTGTAATCATAGATACGGTATGTAATGTTACTTGTCTGCTGGATTTCTGCAATAAAGCAACCTGCACCGATCGCATGAACTCGTCCTGCCGGCAAGAAGAATACATCACCTTCCTGTACATCGTAACGTTTCAGCACGTCCATAATGGTATTGTCTTGTACTCGTTTTACATATTCCTCGGCATCAATCTGCTGAGAGAAACCAGAATACAAGAAGGCATTGTTGTTAGCCTTGATGACATACCACATTTCTGTTTTTCCAAATGAGTTATGGCGTGCTTTAGCCAGTTCGTCATTGGGATGTACCTGAATGGAAAGATTGTCGCGTGCATCAATGAACTTGATCAATAACGGAAAACGTGTGCCGAAACGTTCCATAACGTGTTCGCCCAATAATTCTTTACCGTATGACTTGATCAATTCGTCGAGAGACTTATCGGCTAATTCTCCTTCGGCAACGATTGAATAATCACCATCCACGTGAGATAATTCCCAACTTTCTCCGATTCCTTCCTGTACAGGAGAAATACCCTTGAACGGGCAGATGTCTGAACCACCCCAAATCACTTTCTTCAGGATGGGTTTAAATGTTAATGGATACAACATATTTATCAATTATTTCTGTTTTTTACTGGTTGTCTTTTTTGTTGTTGCTTTTGTTGCAGTCTTTGTCTTCGAAGCTTTCTTTGTTACCTTTGTTTCTTCCTTGACTGCTTTTTCTTCCTTGGCAGGTTTTACCTTACGCAAAACCATGGCAGAACGTGCCGGGATATACAGTTTTAACCATTCTTTCTTTTCTTTCTTATAAAGCGGATCGAATAGGGTGAAGTGGTGAACAGAATCGTCATTCAGTCCGAAGCCTCCGAATTTTGGATCGTCTGTATTCAATACGACTTCATATTCCCCTTTAGGTGTCAGGAATCCATAGTCGGTAAACGACTTGTTCGGACTAAAGTTAAAGACAAATACTAAATCTTTACGCATATAAGCCAATATCTGGTCGCCATCGTTATCCCATACTTTTTGTATCGGGGTGTCTTGGAAATTCTTGACACTACGAATCAATTCTACCATTTCCCGGTCAAAGTCTCCCAGATAATGATATTTCAGATCCATGTTGTCAACCAAATCCCACTGGCGACGGGCATACTTATACGACCAACCATTTCCTTCGCGTGGGAAATCAATCCATTCCGGATGTCCGAATTCATTTCCCATAAAGTTCAGGTAACCTCCGTTAATGGTTGAAGCCGTTACCAGACGAATCATTTTATGCAAAGCGATACCTCGCTCAACCATAAAGTTATGATCGTCTTTTTGCATGTGCCAATACATATCAGCGTCAATCAGACGGAAAATGATTGTCTTATCGCCCACCAATGCCTGGTCGTGACTTTCGGCATAACTGATCGTCTTTTCGTCGGCACGGCGATTAGTCGTTTCCCACCAGATAGCCGATGGGTGCCAGTCCTCGTCTTTCTTTTCTTTGATCGTCTTGATCCAGAAGTCTGGAATATTCATAGCCATACGGTAGTCGAAACCATATCCGCCGTCTTCGATCTTAGCAGCCAATCCCGGCATTCCACTTACTTCTTCAGCGATGGTGATTGCATTCTTGTTGACTTCGTGGATCAATTTGTTGGCCAACGTTAAGTATGCAATCGCATCTCCATCCTGATGTCCGTTGTAATAATCACCGTAGTTACAGAAAGCTTCTCCTAAGCCATGGCTGTAATATAACATGGAAGTGACACCATCAAAACGGAAACCGTCAAATTTATATTCTTCCATCCAGAACTTGCAGTTTGACAACAAGAAATGGAGTACTTCGTTTTTGCCATAGTCAAAGCACAGAGAATCCCATGCCGGATGCTCACGTCGTCCGTCGCCATGGAAATACAGATTATATGAACCATCGAAACGTCCTAAGCCTTCCACTTCATTCTTTACGGCATGGCTATGAACGATATCCATGATTACGGCGATACCTTGTTCGTGAGCTTCATCAATTAATTGTTTCAATTCGTCGGGGGTGCCGAAACGGGATGAAGCAGCAAAGAAGCTACTTACATGGTATCCGAATGAACCATAATAAGGATGTTCTTGGATAGCCATGATCTGAATTGCATTGTATCCGTCTTTTACCACACGCGGTAAAACGTTTTTACGGAATTCATTATACGAACCCACCTTTTCTTCGTTAGTTCCCATACCGATATGGCATTCGTAGATCATCAACGGAGATGTGTTGGGCTTGAATTTCTTAGTCTTGAATTTATAAGGATTCTCCGGATTCCAGACTTGTGCACTGAATATCTTAGAGTCAGGGTCTTGTACGGCTCGGCGGGTCCATGCAGGAATACGTTCGCCACATCCACCGTTCCATTCAACCCACAATTTATATAAGTCTTGATGATTTAACTTTTCACTGGGTAGGATAATTTCCCATACACCATTTGCTATACGGGTCAGTTTGTACTCCTCACACTTCTGCCAGTTATTGAATGTACCTATTAGATAGATGGCAGTTGCATTTGGTGCCCATTCCCTGAATATCCATCCTTTGGTGGTCTTGTGTAAGCCGAAATAAAGATAGCCAGATGCAAATTCAGACAAACTCATTTTTCCATTGTTCGTCAAACTTTTCTCTTTGTTCACGACGTATTGATAACGTCCTTCGATGGCGTCTTTATACGGTGTCAGCCACGGGTCATTTTTTATTAGATTTAGAGACTCCATGTTGTTTCAAATTAATTAGTTCATTTGCAAAGATAAAGAAAAAAATGAGGATAGCATCTTGTTCTACGGATATTCTATGCATGTTTTCCGTAATTCCCGGCGTATTTTAGCAATTTCCCGGCGTATTTTGATGAATTCCCAACGTCTTTTGGGGCGTTTGTGGGTATATATTTCCTTTTTACTTTTTCTCTTCAGATCAAAACTCGTGAAGATTAAAATTGAATCATACGAGAATCGGAATCGAAACATACGGGTTTTATATCCGATATTAACCATACAAATTTGTGTAAATATCAAATTGTAAATAAAATGGCATTATTACGCTAAATGTAAAGAGCTTTTCTTTCAAAAAGTATTTCGATAAAGTGTATTTTATATTTTGTTGATAGTATAAGGTGAATAGATGTTTGTTTGTTTTAGTTATATTAATATAGTGTGGTAAAACTTGTTTGTTAAAATTATAGCCTTTGAAGTGTTAAAATGTGATTTTATTTTGTTTTAAAATGATTTATTATTAGTTTTACTGCGGAAATAATTATGAATAATAAAAATATGAATTCGCCTATTTGCATAAAAATGGAAAAATATCGTTTTTTGATTTTTGTGATTTTAAGTATAGCTGTTAAAATTGACAAATAAGGCAAGTAGGTAAATAATTAAAATGTGTTCTTATTTTATTGTCAAAGTCTATCTGATTTCTCTCCCAAAACAGATTTAGTACAAACGCAACTGAGTCCGTTTGGAAAGAAGGAAAAAGTTTTAGAGTTGATTTGAATGTCAAAAGCAATGTAAACTTGAAACTTATTTTCTGACAGAAAACTGAGAGAATAAATTATTACTGTAAACGCGAGATATAGATTAGTAGTTAGGCCTGCTTCTGATTTATTTCAAGATAAAAGTTGCGTTTGGACTTGGTTGATAGTAATAAATATGGAATGAGATTTGTCGGTCGTTTGAATCAAAGGCAAAAAGATTCTATTAAAAAGAATGTGTTATTTAATTATCGGATTCAGAAAGATGTAATAACTAACTTAAGGAAATGAAGATGGAAAAAGGAAGGCTAATTTTGTTGGTTGCAGCCTCCGCTTGTATGGGGTCGATGATTGCAACAGCTCAGACAACGAAGGTGACAGGTAAGGTTATATCTTTAGAGGATAATATGCCTGTGATAGGGGCTACGGTTATAGTAAAAGGGACAACGACAGGTACCGTAACCGATTTTGACGGAGCATTTTCATTGGAAGTGCCGGAAGGAGCCAAAACACTTGAAGTTTCGTATGTGGGTATGCAAAGCCAAGAATTGCCGGTAAAACCACAGATGACAATCAAGTTGGCTGCCGATTCGCATAATTTGGATGAAGTGGTTGTAACAGCTATGGGTTTGACCCGCGAGAAAAAATCATTGGCTTATGCTGTGCAGGAAGTTGGTTCAGAAGATTTGACTAAAGCCGGACAGTTGAATGTGACGAGTGCTTTATCAGGAAAGGTGGCCGGCGTACAGATAAATCAGTTTGGTGGTAGCGTAGGTGCTTCTTCCCGTATATCTATTCGTGGTAACTCTTCTTTGCAAGCTGATCAGCAGCCGTTGATCGTAGTGGATGGTGTACCTATTTCGAATGATACGCAGCGTACAGGTGATGATACATATAATGGTGTTGACTATGGTTCAGGTTTGAATGATATCAACCCGGAGGATATCGAATCAATGACGGTACTGAAAGGTGGTTCCGCTGCATTGTATGGTATGCGTGCCGGTAACGGTGTAATCTTGATTACTACCAAATCAGGAAAGAAAGGGAATGGTGTAAAGGTTTCGTATGATGGTAATATTAAGATTGACCGAGTAGCTAATTTACCTAAACTGCAAAATTCTTATGGACAAGGTAATAATGGTGATGAATATCACTGGCAACTGAATGCTCCGGATCTGACTTATCAGGAATATGCCGAGCAGTATGGTTTCAATTGGGTGGATGGTTCGAATGGTATCAACGACTTCTATGATGAATCGTGGGGACCTCGTTTGGATGCTGGATTGAATTTAGTACAATATGATAGTAACGGAGAGAAGGCTCCGTGGGTTTCTCGTCCTAATAATGTAAAGGATTTCTTCCAGACTGGTGTGTCACAGAATCATACAATCTCGGTAGCAGCCAATTCTGAAAAGGCCAGTACCCGTGCTTCTCTTTCTTATCGTGGTCAGACCGGTACGGTTCCCAATACGGATCAGAAACGTTATTCGGCTTCTTTGAATACATCTATCAAGTTGAACAAATATTTTACGTATGATTTGAGTACCAGTTATACGCGTACACAGAGTGATAACTTGGTTGGTCAGGGATATGGTGGTAATAACCCGATCAATTCTTTATTTGCTTGGTCCGGACGACAGATTAATATGCAGACCTTGAAAGAAAACTGGGATCAGAAAGATGCTGCAGGTAATTATACCTATTACAACTGGAATACCAATTATCACATGAATCCCTATTTCACGGTTTATGAAAATACCAATAGCTACCAGCGTGACCGTGTGTTTGGTAAGACTTCTTTGTACTATCAGCCGTTCGATTTCTTGAAGATCGAAGGTCGTGCTGGTTTGGATTATTATAATTCTACTGCTTTTGAGCGTCATTATATTGACCGCTCAGACTATCCGGAAGGTGGTTTCTTGCAGACAAACGATAAGAATACGGAATTGAACTTAGACTTGATCGCCAGTTTCAACAAAACATTTGGAGACTTCAATATTACCGCCATGGCTGGTGCCAACTATCGAGATGTATCTTGGGAAAATACAGAATTTGGAGCCGCCGCATTGACCGTATTGGGTGTTTATACCATTGCCAATAAGAAAGGAGATGCAGTTACAAGTATGGATCATAGCCATATTCGTTCAAACTCTGTATATGCCAATGCTTCGGTAGGATGGAAAAATCAGCTGTATTTGGATGTCAGTGCCCGTAATGACTGGAGTTCAACAATCAATGAGGCGTTCTTCTATCCTTCTGCCAGCTTGAGCTGGATCGCTACTGAAACGTTGCCTTGGCTGAGAGGAGATGGCTCTGCTCTTTCTTTCTTAAAGTTACGTGGTGGCTGGGCTGAAATTGGTAATGCAACGACAGCTTATCGTAACCGTGCCTATTATTATCTGGATACGGACGGTTCATTCAATGGCGTCGCTCAGATTTATAAGAGTACAATTTATCCGAACGAGAATTTGAAGCCGGAAAGTATCAAGACTTGGGAAGTTGGTGCCGAATTAGGTTTCTTGCATGATCGTTTGCGTTTGGATGTCGCTTACTATCATAAGACGACAACAAATCAGATATTAAATGTAACTGTTCCTTATTCAACCGGATATTCTTCTTTGTTGATCAATGCCGGTGAAATTCAGAACAAAGGTGTGGAAATCCAGTTGAGTGGTGATATCTTGCAGAGCAAGAAAGGTTTGAACTGGACCAGTACGTTCAACTTCTCAAAGGATAACAGTAAGGTTATCGAGTTGTATCCGGAAATGGGATTGGATACGTATGGTATAGGTTGGACTTGGGGTGTTGCTACACAGGCTGTTGAAGGTGAAAAGTGGGGATCCTTGGTAGGAACCGGATTCGCCCGTATAACGGCGGATGATGTAAAAGCAGGAACGGCAACTGCCGATCAGATAGGTGCCATCAAAGTGAATTCTAATGGATTGGCACAGACGGAAAGTGCTGTTAATTTCGGAAATGTAACTCCAGATTTCCTGTTGAACTGGCGTAATGATTTCACTATTCAGAATTTCAACTTTGGATTCTTGTTGGATTTGCGTGTTGGCGGTGATATTTGGTCTCAGACAATGAGTCACAGTTATACGGCAGGTACTTCTATTGTTACTGCAGAGAATGGTATTCGTGAACGTGCAATAGTTGCCGGTGTGGATGTGATGGACGATGAACGTTTTGTTATGCAGGATGCTAATGGTAACTGGGTAACTAATACGATTAAGACTGATGCCTATAGTTGGTTTAAGAATGACGTTGCAGAATATTACACTTTTGATGGTTCTTTCTTGAAACTGCGTGAGGCTTATATTTCATATACTTTTCCAAAAGCATGGATGGCAAAGACTCGTTATATCAGTAATGCAACTGTATCGTTGATTGGTAATAACCTGGCTTTATTGTGGGTACATAAATCAAATAAGATGCGACTAGATCCGGAAACCGGTGGTGTATCGAGTGATAGCCGTGGTGTTGGATTCGAACAGTCAGCTGTTCCGTCATCTCGTAGTTTTGGTCTGAAAGTAAATCTTACATTTTAATTAATCGTTTAACTCGCATTGAATATGAAAAATATATTTAAACTCACAACACTGGCTTCCTTGGCTGTAACTTTGATGTTGGGTAGTTGTACCAGTAACTTTGATGATATAAATAGTGATCCGGATGCATTGGAAACAGGTTCACCCACCAATATGTTGGGATACGTGTTACGTTCAACGATGAGTAATCATGGTGGATTTGATGCAACAGAAGCATGGGCGGGCTATATTTCCAAAATCCAATATATGGATAACTACAATTACCTTCCAACGAACAATACGTATGGAAACAAGTTCTCAAACTGTTATCGTATGAATGTTCAGTTGGATGATATTCTGGCTCAAACAGAAGAAAATGCAGAGGATTTTAAGAATATCCGTTGGGCAGCTCGTATCTTTAAGGAATATCTGTGGTTACTGAATACCGACCAGTTTGGTGATATGCCGTTTACGGAAGCAAATCAAGTGGAAGAAGGCTTGATGAAGGCCAAATATGATTCTCAGGAGATTATCTATCCGGCTATCTTGGAAAATCTGAAGGCTATTGCTGATGAGATGGCTGAAGGATTAGGCTCTGATAATATTGGAGATGGTGACTTCTTGTTTAATGGTGATACCAAGAAATGGCAGAAGTTCTGTAATTCCTTACGTTTGCGTGCTGCAATGCGTATTGTGAATGTCGCTCCTGACTTAGCTAAAAGTACCATTGAAGAAGTTTGTCAGGATTTGACAACCTATCCGGTTCTTTCTTCCAGTGATGAAAATGCTTATTTTTACTGGCAAGGTTCGTCTCCTTATTATGAACCTTATTACAACGATTTCCGTACACGTGATGACTATGGAATGAGTAATATCTTTGTCAATCATCTGAAGAGTACAAATGATCCTCGTATTTCTGCTATCATGCAACCAGCTTCTTCTGATGGAGAATACAGAGGTTACGAAAACGGGGCTTTGGCTGCTCCTTCGAATATTCAGACAATATCTCGTATGGGCGTTATGTATCGTGAAGATCCTGCTGGTTTTACTCCGGTTTTGAAATCTTGTGAAAACTATTTCATCATGGCAGAAGCAGCCTTGCTAGGTTGGAATGTAGGTATCTCTGCTCAGGAATCATACGAAACTGCTGTGAAAATTTCCATGGATGACAATGGTGTTTCTGCAACTGATGCTGAAACGTATTTGGCAAATGCCGGAAAATGGGATAACTCCTTTGAACGGATCTATATGGAAGAATGGGTGGCTTTGTTTAAGGAAAACTGTGAGGCATGGAGTTTATACCGCCGTACCGGTTATCCTCAGGAAATCCAGACATCGGGCGAATATCCGGGTAAGTTCTGTATTTTTGGTACAATTCATAACGATGTTCCGTTCCGTATGCCATATCCTGATAATGAATATCAGTATAATAAGGAAAATGTAGAAACTGCCGCTGCCGAAATCGTAGATAATACGTGGGGTAAACAAATGTGGTGGGATACACGTGCTAATGTGCATTAAATACTTTTCAACCTTTTCATAATTACACACACACTTTGAATGGGGAATGTGCTATGGGCATGTTCCCCTTTGTTTGTTATTGTTTTACTTTTCTGGTGGTGAAATAAGAAATGTTGTCTAACTACAAGAAATTTTGTATGTTTGTAACCGTAAAAAAGGAAAAGAACAAAAAGAATCAGTGATATGGAAAAGAGTATCGTTTTACTGGCAGGACTGCTATTGTCGTTTTCGGCTGTGGCACAGACAAAGGTGGTGAAAGCCAATGCGGTCAAGGCAAATGATTACGGAGTGGCTTATTCGTTGCCGAAGACTGAACTGGTTGTCGATGCAGAAGTAACCAAGGTGACTTGTAAAGCAGGTCCCTATTATCAATATGCCGAGAAATATTTGGGCGTAAAGAAAGTAATTACAGATGATGAGGTATACTACGAATTAGGTAAAGTAAAATTAGTTAATCGTGGTGTGCCTGATAAGAACAATACGTATATGGTTTCGTTTAAGCCGGGAACAGTAGCTCCGTATGCTTATTTGACGGAAGAAGGTTTGCTGTGCTCTATCAATGCGGAATATACGCCTGATTCGACAAAAGAAGCGGATAATGCAGCCAAGAAGGCAAAGAAAGCCGTAGCTACCGACGCTTCTGTCTTCTCGGAAGAACTGCTGATGGCCGGTTCGACAGCGAAACAGGCCGAAGTGGCAGCCAAGCAGATTTATCGTATTCGGGAAAGTCGGATGAATATCCTGACTGGTGAAGCCGATAATTTACCGCCTGATGGTCAAGCCATGCAGTTAGTAATTGAAGAACTGGAAGCACAGGAACAAGCTCTGACTAATTTGTTTGTTGGAGTTATGACCCGTACGACAGAACATTATGAAGTAACAGTTGAACCGACTGGTGACCTGGAAAAAGAAATCTTGTTCCGTTTCTCTGAACATTTAGGTGTGGTGGATGCCGACGATTTGGGAGGTCAGCCTGTCTATATGAATCTGAAAGCTATTGAACGGGCTCCGCAATTGGATCCGAAAGAAGCAGAGAAAAAAGAGAAGAGTTTGAAAGGTATCGTATATAATGTATCGGGAAAAGCCGGAATCGAAATCTTTACCAGCCGCAAGTCTTTGTATAAAGGCGAAGCTCAGATTACTCAGTTCGGTACACAGGAAGCGTTGGCTCCGGTGATGTTTGAAGATAAGAAAGCTCCGGTAAAAGTTTATTTCTATCCGGAAACAGGAGCTATCAAGCAGATAATTCAATAAATTATTAATCAATATTTAACTTATACTTTTATGTTTGAAGGACAACCTAAAGGATTGTATGCGTTAGCCTTGGCCAATACGGGAGAACGTTTTGGCTATTATACCATGCTCGCAGTATTTGTATTATTTTTACAGGCGAACTTTGGCTTTTCAACAGGAACAGCCGGTTTGATTTATTCTGTTTTCCTGGGATTCGTTTATTTCTTGCCATTATTCGGAGGTATGCTGGCAGATAAGTTCGGGTTTGGGAAGATGGTGACAATTGGTATCACGATCATGTTTTTCGGTTACTTGTTATTGGCTATTCCCTTAGGAACTGGTATACCTGCTATTGCTGCTATGGGCGGTGCCTTGGCTTTGATCTGTGCGGGAACTGGACTCTTTAAAGGAAACTTACAGGTAATGGTCGGTAATTTATATGATGAAGCTCGTTTCTCAAGCAAGCGAGATTCGGGTTTCCAGATCTTTTATATGGCTATTAATATCGGTGCCATGTTTGCTCCGACTGCAGCGATCAAGATGATGGAGTGGGCACAAACTTCATTAGGTATGAGCGAGGCTGATTCATATCATTTGGCTTTTGCTGTGGCTTGTGCTTCTCTGATCTTCTCCATGCTTGTTTATTATCTTTTCCGCGGAACATTTAAACACGCTGATCGTAGTAAGGCAACTGCTGCTGCCTCGAACTCGACGGCCGAAGAATTAAGTCCGGCTGCAACCAAAGAACGTATCGTTTGTCTCTGTTTGGTTTTTGCCGTGGTTATTTTCTTCTGGATGGCATTCCATCAGAACGGTTCTACTTTGACTTATTTTGCCCGCGATTATACTGCAACTACGTCAACGGGTGTTGCCAGCATGGCTTTTGATGTCATCAACTTGGTATTTGGTATTCTTGTAGTGTACGGTTTGTTTGGTTTGTTCCAAAGTACAACCGGAAAAGGAAAAATCATTTCTTTGGCCGTTATCTTGGCCGCAGTGGGTGGATTGATCTATAAATACAACGGATTACCCGATGTAACGAATGTGAGTGCTCCGATCTTCCAGCATTTCAATGCTTGCTTTGTCGTAGCTTTGACTCCGGTTTCGATTGCCTTGTTCGGTATGTTAGCCAAGAAAGGAAAAGAACCTTCTGCTCCGTTGAAGATTGGATTGGGTATGCTTGTCGCTGCCGTTGCCTACATTTTGATGACAGTCGGTTCTATCGGTCTTCCTGTTCCGACATTCGATGCAGCCGGTCAGCCGCAGCATATGGCAGATGTTACTCCGAATCTATTGATCACTACTTATTTGATCCTGACATTTGCCGAACTGTTGCTTTCACCAATCGGTATTTCGTTTGTATCGAAAGTGGCTCCTCCTAAATATGCCGGTATGATGATGGGTGGTTGGTTCGTTTCAACTGCTATCGGTAACTTGTTGGTTAGTATTCCGGCGTTGATGTGGGGCGCTCCTTTAACTATAGTTTGGGGTGTATTGGTTGCGATCTGTTTGGTGGCTGCCTTGTTCATCTTCGTTATCTTGAAGCGATTGGAAAAAGTAGCCAAGTAATCCGGTTGTAAGATTATAGAGAATGAGAAAGCAGTACACATATAAGCCGGTTGTGCTCCGTTTCAGAAAATGGAGCCGGAAGGCGTATGCTGCTTTTATCAGTATTCATCATACGGTAAATATCGGGCAACTGGCCACTCATGTATCAGAACGTTTTCAGGCCAAGAATCTTTCGTTACACGGTTGTTTGTGCTTGTCTGCTGATCTGATACCTGCAGATGTACAGGAACAGGAAGAGAAAAGGAAAGAAGAATCGGAACTTCTACTGAAAGGAATCAGTGGCTTCTTGTGTCCGGTGGTATTGAGTTTGCCTGCTGTTGCCGGTGAAGAAAACGAATGGAATAATTATAATAAATCATAGATGAAAGCGGATAGATATCCTTCGGGATGTCTGTCCGCTTTTTTATTTAGCAAAAAGGAAATATGTTGGTCGATGAATTAAAACAACAAGTATTGGATGGCCGGTGGTTGGATGAGCAGCAGGCCAAGTCATTATTGACTGCTGATCGTGAAGCTTTGTATGCTGCTGCCCACGAAATCACCCGTCATTATCTGGGAAACAAGTTTGATACGTGTTCCATTATTAATGCCCGGAGCGGCAATTGCGGAGAGAATTGCAAATGGTGTGCCCAGTCTGCACATTATCCGACAAAAGTGAATCTCTATCCTTTATTGCCTGCTGAGGAATGTGTACGACATGCTGTCTATAACGAACGGCAGGGAATCGGACGGTTTGCCCTGGTTACCAGCGGAAAGCGTGTTAACGCACAAGACATGCAGCAGATTGTGGAAACGGTCAAGGAGATCAAGCAGCAGAGTCCTATTAAATGTTGTGCCTCGATGGGCTTATTGCGGCGCGAAGAATTACAGGCTTTGTATGATAGTGGTGTGGAGAATTATCACTGTAATATCGAAACAGCTCCGTCGTATTTCCCGGAACTGTGTACAACACATACGATTGAACAGAAGATGGAAACGATTCATACGGCCCGTGAAATTGGCTTTCGGGTTTGTTGTGGCGGTATTATCGGGATGGGAGAGACGATGGAACAGCGTATTGAAATGGCTCTTTTCCTCCAAAAGGAAGAGATTCTTTCCATTCCTCTTAACTTATTGCAGCCAATTCCCGGTACTCCGCTGGAACATACGGCTCCTTTATCGGAAGAAGAGTTCCTGACAACGGTTGCTCTTTTCCGTTTTATCAATCCGAAAGCCTATTTGCGTTTCTCCGGTGGCCGTGCCCAGTTGAGTGAAGCGGTACAGCGTAAGGCTTTATATATAGGTATCAACTCGGCCATTATCGGTGATTTATTGACGACAATCGGCAGCCGGGTGGAATCAGACAGGCAATTATTCACCTCCGAAGGCTATTCGCTGACGGAACAAACTGATTGGGAAAAATGACAACAGAAGCATTATTGACATTTGATCGTGAACATATCTGGCATCCTTATACTTCAACAATTGATCCGCTTCCCGTTTATCCGGTGGTAAGTGCGCAAGGTGTCCGCATTCGTTTGGCCGACGGTCGGGAACTGATCGACGGCATGTCTTCTTGGTGGGCGGCGGTTCATGGGTATAATCATCCGGTTTTGAATGCAGCAGCCGAGGCTCAGCTGAAGAAAATGAGCCACATCATGTTTGGAGGTATTACACATGAACCGGCAGTCGAACTGGTTTCGAAGTTATTGCCGATACTTCCTCCTTCGATGGACAAGGTCTTTTTGGCTGATACTGGCTCGGTAGCGGTAGAAGTTGCCATGAAGATGGCAATCCAATACTGGCAGTCGCAAGGAAAAGCCCGGAAGCATGCGTTTGCTACTATCCTAAGCGGTTACCACGGTGATACGTGGCATGCCATGTCGGTCTGCGATCCGGTAACAGGAATGCACGGTATTTTTGCCGGAAGTCTGCCTGTGCAGTATTTCATTCCGCAACCTTCCGTACGCTTTTCTGATGAATGGAACGAAGAAGCCATCCGGCCTTTGGAGGATTTGCTTCGCCAGCATGCCGAGGATATTGCGGCTTTGATACTCGAACCGGTTGTACAAGGTGCCGGAGGCATGTACTTTTATTCACCGACTTACCTGGTGCGTGCCCGCGAATTATGTAATCAATACAACGTATTACTGATATTCGACGAGATCGCTACTGGTTTCGGACGGACTGGAAAGCTCTTTGCCTGGGAATGGGCCGGCGTAGAACCCGATATCATGTGTATCGGAAAAGCTTTGACAGGCGGGTATATGACTTTATCCGCCACGATTACTACGCAGCCGATTGCCGATATGATCTGTTCCGGAGAAGCCGGATGTTTTATGCATGGTCCAACCTTTATGGGAAATCCGTTAGCTTGTGCGGTTGCTTCGGCTTCGGTTTCTTTGTTATTGGAAAGTGGCTGGCAGGAAAAGGTCCGTCGGATTGAGACGCAGCTGAAAGCAGAACTGGCGCCGGCAGCCGACTTCCCTTCGGTGCGCGAAGTTCGGGTTTTGGGTGCTATTGGTGTAGTCGAGATGAAGGAACCTGTTGATATGGCTACGTTGCAACGGCGATTTGTGGAAGAAGGTATTTGGGTACGTCCTTTTGGGAAGTTGGTATATGTAATGCCGCCCTTTATCATCTCGCCTGAAGAACTCCATCAATTAACAACCGGTTTATTACGGGTTTTATCATGAAAGATTATCAGAAGATATTGCATGAATTGGCGACAAATGGCAGTTTGCGCAGTTTGCCGCATGCCGTTCATCAGGGAAAATGGATCGAACAAGACGGGCAGCGGATGCTGAATCTTTCGTCAAACGATTACTTGGGTCTGGCTAATGACCGGGATTTACGGAATGAATTTCTGGATTGGCTGCGGGATTCGGATTGCCCCTTGTCGTCGTCTTCTTCTCGTTTGCTGACGGGAAACTTTACCGAATACGAGGTCTTGGAACAACTTCTGGCAGAAACATTCGGGCGCGAGGCGGCTTTGGTATTCAATAGTGGTTATCATGCCAATACCGGTATCTTGCCTGCCTTGGCAGACAAGCAGACTTTGTTGGTGGCCGATAAGCTGGTTCATGCCAGCATCATCGATGGTTTGTTGCTGAGTGGTACATCTTTTCTCCGGTATCGCCACAACGACTATGAGCATTTGGAACAGATTCTCCAGAAGGAAACTCCCAGATACGAGCAGGTAATCGTAGCGACCGAAAGTGTTTTCAGTATGGACGGCGATGTGGCTGATCTGAACCGATTGGTAGCATTGAAGCACAACTATCCGAATGTATTGTTGTATGTTGATGAGGCGCACGCTATTGGTGTACGTGGTAGCCGGGGTTTGGGCGTAGCCGAAGAATGCGGTTGTCTGCAAGATATCGACTTGCTGGTCGGAACCTTTGGTAAGGCGATGGCATCGATGGGCGCCTATCTCTTGTGTAGTCAGGAGATTCGGACGTATTTGATCAATACCATGCGCCCGTTAATATTCAGCACGGCTTTGCCTCCTGCCCAGATTGCCTGGACAACCTTCCTGTTCCGGCGTTTGCCGCAGATGAATGTTAGGCGTCAACACTTAGCCGCTATTAGCCGGAAGCTGGCAGTTGCCTTGCAGGGACACGGAGGAGAAATATCCCGAAGCCATATCGTTCCCTTTATCATCGGGGCAAACGAGGACTGTGTATTAACGGCTGAAGAGTTGCGCCGGCATGGCTTTTATTGCCTTCCGGTACGTCCGCCAACCGTTCCGAAAGGAACGTCCCGTATCCGTTTCTCCTTGACGGCAGATGTAACGACAGAGGAAATGGATGCCTTGCTGGCTTATATTTTTGAAAACTTGGAAGAAAAATTTGGAAACACAACCGGAAAAACTATCTGAAACGGTCTCTTTTTCTTTATTCGCCGTCGGCGAACATATAATCGCCCATGCTGAACATATATTCGCCCAGGGCGAATATATGTTCGTCCGTTTGGTATAAAGTAAATACGGAGAGATCGGTAAGTTTTTTTCGGGAGAAAATATAAAAAACTATGGAGATTGAGAAATATATCTGCGAAGGCCGTCCCCGGTTACTGCTGTTTTTTTGTGGCTGGTCTGCCTCGCCTGCTTTGTTTCACTCTTTACAAGCTGAGCCGGATCAGGATATCTGGCTGGTATCTGATTACAGGAATCTGACGTTTGATGCCGACTTGTCGGCTTATCAGTCGGTTACTTTGGTAGCATGGTCGCTGGGCGTATGGGTGGCAGAACTGCTTTTTGCGGATGAATCGTCCGTACATTGGGAACGGAAGATCGCCATCAACGGAACCGGTTGTCCCGTCCATGATACCGAAGGCATTCCGGAAGCCATCTTTCGGGGTACGTTGGAGAATCTGACACCCGATGGCATCCGGCGTTTCAACCGGCGGATGTGTGGCGGAAAGGAACGGCTGGCAGTTTGGGAAGCCGTACCGCCGCGACCCATAGATGAGATATCTGACGAGCTGCGCTATTTGTTTCAGGCTATTCAGGCGCGGAAGGAAAAGCCGGCTGACTTTATTTGGGATCAGGCCATCGTTGGTTTATCAGACCGGATCTTCCCAACCGCCAATCAATTGACCCATTGGCAGCGGCGGAATGTCCGGATAAAAGAAGTACAAGCTCCACATGATCCTTTTGGCTTATGGAAACAATGGAACGAACTCGTTACAGCATAGATAGTGAACGGATACGGCGGAAGTTCGACCGGGCTTGCCTGACGTACGACGAAGCTGCCGTGGCGCAACAGCAAATAGCCCGGCATTTGTCGGCTATCTGGGAAGTCTATCAGCAAAAGCATCGTTTCCGCCCGGCAACAGCCTTGGAAATCGGTTGCGGAACCGGTGGCTTTACCCGCTATTTGCAGCAGTCGTGTGCTTCAGCGCTTTGGACGCTCAACGACCTGTATCCGACTTGTGCGGATAAAGCCTTGAGTTATTGTGCCGAAGGAACACGTTTCGTCTGTGCCGATGCTGCTACAAAAGCCTGGAAAGGACGATATCAGCTGATTGCATCCTCGTCGGTTTTCCAGTGGATTCCGGAGCCGGAAAGTTTTGTTGGTCGGCTGGCTGGCTGCCAGAGTAGGGAAGACGTTTTGCTGTTCTCTACTTTTTTGCCGGGTAATCTGGTAGAAATCCGGGAACTGACCGGTCAAGGGCTTTTCTATCCTTCGGCCGAGCAATGGAATGACTGGCTGGAACCGTTTTATCAGGTAGATTTTCAGGAAACAGAAACCATCCGTTTGCTGTTTACTTCTCCGCAGGCCGTACTCCGTCACCTGAAGGAAACGGGTGTAACGGCCAATCATTCAGAATTCTGGACACCGGGTAAGTTACGGACATTCTGTGCTGCTTATCAGGAAAAGTTTGGAACTAACAATCAACAGGTAACATTAACATACCGGCCATTGTATATTTTGGCCGTCAGAAAATAAAAGGAAAAAGAAATGGGAAAAGTATTATTTGTCACTGGTATTGATACCAATATCGGGAAAACCTATGCAACAGGATTGCTGGCAAAGGCAATCGCTGCTGCCGGAAAAACCGTGATTACGCAGAAAATGATACAGACGGGTTGCCAGGAAATATCTGAAGATATCGAGATGCATCGGAAGATTCAAGGCATTTCCTTTACAGAAGAAGACCGGATGGGCCTGACTTGTCCGTATATCTTCACGTATCCTTGCTCACCGCATATGGCAGCCGACCGCGATGGTCGCACGATTGATTATGCCGTCATCGGAGAAGCAACCCGGAAACTGCAAGAGAAATATGAATATGTCCTGCTGGAAGGAGCCGGCGGACTGATGGTTCCGGTAGATCATCAGATATTGACCATCGATTATATCCGGCAGCATCAGTATCCGGTCATCTTGGTTACCAACGGAAGATTAGGCAGCATCAATCATACATTGCTGAGCCTTTCGGCTTGCCGTCAATATGGAATCGAAGTGGCAGCGTTGGTTTATAACCAATATCCGAAGGAAGATGCAGAGATTGAAAAGAACACCTTGGATTATTTGAAAGAACGTTTACCGCAACTGCCTATTATACTGTTGCCTGATGCTACGCGGGAAAACTCACTGCCTGAAGTAGCTTCTCTTTTATAACTCGGATCGTTTTTTTCATCTTTCCTTAAAAATAATTCGGTTTCATGATGCAGAAACCGAATTATTATGTTATGTTTGTCGCAATAGTCATGAAAAACATAACAAAATGATGAGAAAAAGCGATTATTTATTTCTTCTGGTGGTAGTGATTCTATTCCTGCCTTTCCTGTTAAGTCCGGAGCTGTATGCCGGATATAAGGCATTCAATGCAGCACACGGTATGGTGATGAGTTTCCTGAAGTTTGCAATTTTATCCATGCTGGGTGAGTGTTTGGGACTGCGGATCAGTACCGGTGTTTACAATCGTGCGGGATTTGGTATCATTCCGCGCATGGTGATTTGGGGAATATTAGGCATCGGTATTAATATGGCCATGATAATCTTCTCGAAAGGTGTTCCACAGTTACTGGTCTATATGGGCATGACGAATGCCGTAGAAGCGATGAGTGGAAACCTTAGCCTGGACAAGTTTTGGGTAGCCCTGTGTATTTCATTAGGAATGAACGGTATTTTTGCCCCGGTATTTATGACATTCCATAAGATTACAGATACCCATATCCTGCAATGCGGCGGTTCGGTAAAGAGTTTATTGACACCTATACCGATGACACAAATCATAACCCATCTGAATTGGGACGTACAATGGAACTTTGTATTCAAGAAAACAATTCCGTTCTTCTGGGTTCCGGCACATACCATCACATTCCTGCTTCCTGAAGAAGCCCGTGTTTTATTTGCTGCTTTACTGGGAGTTGTTTTAGGAATCTTATTGGCTGTGGCAGCCAGAAAGAAATAAGAGGAAAAGAAACAGCGGTAGTTTCCAATTCAGGAAGCTACCGCTGTCGGTTTATAGCGGAGACTTGTCCGAGAAGTCTCAGATTTGGCAATTACAGATAGTCGGGACTAAGTTACGATCGCCATACGCATTATCTACGCGGGCTACATTAATCCAGAACTTACTGTCGTGCAACCATTCCAGTGGGAAGGCAGCTTTACTGCGCGGATAGCTGTGGTTCCATTCATCGGCAGCTACTTCGTATTCCGGATGCGGAGCATTCTTCAGCACGTTGTCGGTCTTATCGGCAGTACCTTCTTCTACTTCTTTGATTTCATTCCAGATACATTCCAGTACTTCTACGAAACGATCCAGTTCGGCTTTACTTTCACTTTCAGTCGGTTCAACCATCAATGTGCCATGAACCGGGAAAGAAAGGGTAGGAGCATGATAACCGAAGTCCATCAAACGTTTGGCAATATCACTTTCGTCGATACCCGTACGTTCTTTTACGGTACGGCATTCCAAAATCAGTTCATGTCCGACACGTCCTGTCGTTCCAGTATAAACGATTCCGTATGTATCCTTGAATTTAGCAGCCAGATAGTTGGCATTCAATATGGCAATCTTGGTAGCCATAGTTAAACCTTCTGCTCCCAGCATGCGGATATATCCGTAAGTGATCGGCAGGATACCGGCACTTCCGTAAGGAGCAGCTGAAACTGTATTCAGATCACTTCCGAACAAAACAGGATGTTGAGGCAAGAACGGAACCAGATGTTCAGCAACGCAGATCGGACCTACGCCAGGACCGCCACCACCGTGAGGTGAAGAGAATGTCTTATGCAAGTTCAAGTGACATACATCTGCACCGATTGTTCCCGGATTGGTTAATCCTACCTGTGCATTCATATTGGCACCGTCCATATATAATTGTCCGCCACAAGCGTGAACAATCTCACACATTTCCTTGATATCCGCTTCGAAGATACCGTGAGTAGACGGATATGTAATCATGCTGGCAGCCAAATTGTCTTTGTTGGCTTCTGCCTTGGCGCGGAAATCTTCCAGGTCGATGTTACCTTTGTCATCACATTTCACGGTAACCGTAGTAAATCCGCATTGGATAGCACTGGCCGGATTGGTACCATGTGCTGAGGCCGGAAGCAGAACGATATTACGATGACCTTGACCGATACTTTCCAAATAAGCACGGATGACACGCAATCCGGTATATTCGCCGGCAGCTCCCGAATTAGGCTGCAAAGTACATCCCTTGAAACCGGTGATCTCGCACAAATATGATGACAAGTTCTCGATCAGTTCCTTGTAACCTTCTACCTGTTCTTCCGGAGCATACGGGTGGATATTCTGGAATTGAGCCAAACTCAAAGGCAACATGGTAGAAGCCGGGTTTAGCTTCATAGTACAAGAACCCAAAGAAATCATCGATTGAGCCAATGAAACATCCTTTCTTCCCAAACGGGTGATGTAGCGCATCAGTTCTGTTTCGGTATGATATTTCTTGAAGACATCTTGCTGCAAGAATGAAGAAGTACGGGCAAACTTCGGATCAAAGTAAGTCTGGCAAGGAATAGCTTCCTGCAACATGTAATCTTTACCGGCTGCACCCGAGAAGATATACATCAGAACGCCTACATCCGTTGGTTGTGTTGTTTCATCAATACTGATACCAACCAATCCACTGTCGAAATAACGCAGATTGACTTTGCATTCCAAAGCAATTTCACGCAAAGCATCAATAGATACATTGGCTGGTAATTCAATCTTCAATGTATCGAAGAAGTCCTTGTTCAGTTGCTTGTATCCTAACTTTTCCAGTTCTTTAGCAACGAATCCGGCCGTTGCATGGATCCGGCTGGCAATGTTCTTCAAACCTTCTGCTCCGTGATATACGGCATAGAAGCCTGCCATTGTAGCCAGCAATGCTTGTGCGGTACAAATATTTGACGTTGCTTTTTCACGTTTGATATGCTGTTCACGTGTTTGCAGTGCCAGACGATATGCCGGATGTCCGTAAGCATCTTTCGAGATACCGATGATACGTCCCGGAATAGCACGCTTATATTCATCCTTCGTAGCAAAGTAAGCAGCAGACGGTCCGCCGTAGAACATCGGAATACCGAAGCGCTGACTGCTTCCGAATACGACGTCAGCGCCCCATTCTCCCGGAGGAGTTAGCAAGACCAGACTCATCAAGTCGGCAGCAACGGCTACTTTTGTTCCGCTTTCTTGGGCGCGGCCGATGAATTCCCGGTAATCTTCAATAGAACCATCTGCATTTGGATACTGTACGATTGCACCGAATACTTCCGGAGTAAAGGTGAAAGTCTTATAGTCGCCGGTCACGATCTTCATCCCTTGCGGAATGGCACGGGTATGAATGACGGCCAAAGTAGAAGCAAATACCTTCTCATCTACAAACAATACGTTTGCAACGGCTTTAACTTGGGCACGACTGCGTGCTCCGAAGAACATCGTAGCTGCTTCGGCTGCGGCTGTTGCTTCGTCGAGTAGCGAACAGTTAGCTAAAGGAAGACCTGTCAGATCACAGATAACTGTCTGGAAATTCAACAGGGCTTCCAATCGGCCTTGTGATACTTCGGCCTGATACGGTGTGTAAGAAGTGTACCAAACCGGATTTTCGAATACATTGCGTTGGATAGGAGCCGGACAAACCGTATCATACCAGCCCATACCAATATAAGAAGTAAAGACTTCATTCTTCGAAGCCAATTCGTTAATGTGTTCAGCGAATTCACGTTCTGTCATGGGTTCGGGCAGGTTCAACGGCTGCTTCAAGCGGATATTTGCCGGAATTGTCTGGTCGATCAACTCATCGAGCGTATTCACGCCAACAGTCTTCAGCATATCAGGAAGATCCTCTGCTGTGATACCTACATGGCGATTAACAAATTTAGTTGTATCCATAAATGATGTTTTTATAAATAAGGATTATTAGATTTCTCGTAAGCAATGGTTGTTTCAGGACCGTGTCCCGGATAAACAACCGTCGAATCAGGCAAGGTAAATAATGCCTGATGGATGGAACGGATTAATTCATGAGCATCACCACCCCATAAATCAGTTCGTCCAATACTGCCGGCAAACAAGGCATCGCCCACAAAGACGCAGCCTCGTTCTTTCTGGTAGAAGGCAACACTACCGGGAGAATGTCCCGGAACAGCTATTACCTCCAGCTTTGTATGACCGAAATGAATAACATCTCCTTCATTCAAGTATGTTCCGATTACTGTTTCTTGAATGTTGGGTAATCCGAACATCACCGCTTGTTGGCCGACTGGCGGTAATACAACGGTATCTTCCCGACAAACTTTTGGCAGAAGTCCGTATTGCTGGTAAACCAATGCGGCACCCATCAGATGATCTACATGATAATGTGTGCAAAGATGATGCTTAAGTACTAATTGCTGTTGGGTAATGAATCCTTCGACTTGAGAAAACTCTTGTCTGTTCATGCAACCGCAATCAATAAGAACCGCTTCCTTTGTTTCGTCATATAACAGATAGCAGTTCTCTCCGAAGAAATTGACCGTGAATTGTTTGATTTCCATCATAGCGGTACGTATACGACTTTCTTGGTTTTAAAATATTCTTCAGAGAATGTATCTGACAAATCCAGTTGGATAGCCTGGTTTTTGAACGGTAATATTTCATGCGCCAATTCACCACCTTTGAGACAAATCAGTCCGTTGGGCAAAGCATTGATCTGTTCTTTGCGGATATTCTTCCGGACGATTTTCACGAGATCAGCCAGAGGCATGACCGCCCGGCTTATAACAAAGTCGAATGTTTGTTTCTCTTCTTCACCCCGACAATGACGGAAAGTCACATTCTGCAATCCGATGGCTTCAGCGACAGCCTGTCCAACTTTAATCTTCTTTCCAATGCTGTCAACCAAGTGAAACTTTACCTGTGGATAAAGGATTGCCAGAGGAATACCTGGAAATCCGCCCCCTGTACCTAAATCCATGACAGAAGATCCGTCCTTGAAATGGAGCATCGCTGTAATACCCAACGAATGTAAAACGTGATGCAGGTATAAATTCTCGATATCTTTTCTGGATATGACGTTAATCTTGGCATTCCAGTTGGCATACAGATCATATAAAGCCTGAAACTGTTCGGTCTGTTTTTCACTCAGCTGAGGGAAATAACCTTGCAATATGGCCAACTGCTCTGCAACACAAGCTGGACGGATAGGATTTTCTTGTTCCATATTTATCAATTCTGTTTATTGTTTTACAAGCCGGCTAACGATGCAATCGGACTTTCTTGTTTCAATAATAACTGTACATCTTCAAATGGAATATGTACATGAATAGGTCCGACAACGTAAGCCGCTATCTCGTATTCATTAAATGTATAGGTAATTCCTGTTTCATCGATCAGGAAGTTATTGTTCGGATAAATCTCGTCCACACTGAAGAATCCCATATTCTCTAGTTCTTTCGGATCGGTTACGTTATTCTGTTTAGCGATTTGGGCTACTAATATTGCAGCCAATTGTTCCTGATAACTGTCTATGAATATATCTTCTTCCTTTAACTTTTTTCCGTTCTTCAAGTCGATGACGAAATGATTGTAGGCATGAGCACCATGTGCACCTCCTGTATAATTCTCGAAATTGACGGTAAAACTGATCAAGTCATTTTGATTGAACTGAATTTGGTTGGAAGATAATTCGTAATAAGAAAACCAGGCACCGACTGGTGTTCCGTCTTCTGCTCTTTTCAGTTCTTCCTCGTAGTCTGGTTCCAGTTCTTTGTAGGCGGCAAGATAATCGTTCTGATATTTTTCTACCGCATCTTTAGGAGATAAATTCTCGTAAGCCTCGCCGAAATAAGCCAAAACGAATTGTTTCTGAATATCTGCCAACAAATCATTTTCCACACTAACCGGATATGTGAATTTGATTTGTAAGTTACAATTGGGATTTTCCGGATTGTCCAGCAGATGATATGTCTTATCTACAAGAATAGAGTCGAACTTTACAGCATTGTCTGCCTCTTTCTGTGTTGTATGCTGACAACCAGTTGTCAATAATCCGAAAGCAACCAAACAGATTATCGTTTTCAGGAGATGTGTTTTCATACTCTCTATGATTTAATTGTTTCATGCAAATGTACGGGAATATTACCGTAAAACAAATAAAAAAGGTTGTTCCTTTCTTGAAAAGAACAACCTTTTATGGATTATTTCTCTATTCTGATACGGGCATCTACGGCAAACAATCCACGTTCGGTTGCTACTAGTGGATTAATATCCATTTCTTTGATCTCATTAGCAAAGCGGAGTAACGTTGAAAGACGAACTATTAGGTCTGCATATTGCTGTTCATCGATTCCTCTTTGTCCACGAGTCCCTTTGATGATTGGATAGCCACGCAAAGAACGGATCATGGAGAATGTTTCATCATAAGAAAGAGGAGCCAAACCGTAGCTGACATCTTTCAATACTTCTACGAAGATGCCACCTAATCCGCAGAAGACAATATGGCCGAATTTATTCTCGTATGTCGCACCTAAGAATAACTCCTGTCCCTTTAGCATTGGCTGAACCATGATGCCTGTAACTCCCGGTAATTTCATCATCCGTTCGTATTCGAATAATAAATGTTCATCACAACGGATATTCAAGGCAACGCCGCCCATATCGCTTTTATGTACCGGACCGACAACTTTCGCTACAACCGGATATTTGATTTTACGGGCAAAAGCCAGTAGTTCATCTTTATCGCTGGAAGTAAATTCTTCTACTAATGGTATATTGGCTGCTTTGAGTAATAAACGAGTTTCTTCTGGACTTAAATAACCATCAGCCGGTAAGCGGTCAATAATTCTTCTTACTTCCGGAACATCAACTCCGTATAGTTGAATGTCTGTACTTGCTGGCTTCGGCGTATTGAGAACACGGGCCAAAGCTGTACCCAGTGTTACCTCATCCGAGAAGTTAACATGACCTTTCTTGATGAAACTTTGTACTTCCGGACCAGCTGTTACGATAGACGGCAATACCGGGAAGATCGGTTTTCGGCATTCTTCCATTTTCTTATGAAGCACTTCGTATGCATCATAGAGCTTGACCAATCCCGGACTTCCGAAAATAACCATCATCAGATCAATGTTATCAAACCGGTTTTCGCAATAGTCAATAGCAGTTGCCAGGTGTTCGGGAGTTCCTGTTCCGATAATATCAATTGGATTACCTACAGCTGCTCCTGGATATAATTTACTTTTCAGCTCTTCTGCGATAGGTCCGTTTAGATCAGGTACATTCAATCGTCCTTTTGATAACGCATCAGCAAGCATGACTGCCGGACCACCAGCATGAGTAACGATGGCACAATTCTTACCCTTTACTTCTTTCAGGGTAAAGATACTGGCAACAGTGGTTAATTCTTCACGACTGTAACAACGAACAATACCCGCTTTTCTGAACAAAGCTTCTACGGCTGAATCAGAGCTGGCAATTGCTCCAGTATGAGATGAGGCTGCCCGTTTACCTGATTCTGTACTTCCTGCTTTTATAGCTGTGATTTTACATCCTTTGCGGATTAACGAAGAAGCATGATACAAGAGTTTATCTGGATCTTTGATCTGTTCGATATAAAGCATCTTGATTTTGGAATCTGTGGCTGCGTTGAAATTCCGGTCCATGTATTCCAGAATATCTTCCACACCTAGTTGTTTGGAGTTTCCTACCGACCAAACGGATGAGAACCGTAATCCTTTACTCAATGCTGATTCGATAATGAAGAGGGCTGTACCACCCGAACTAGATATGAAGTCAACACCATCGGGATGAAATTCAGGAATAGGTTGGGTAAATACGCCATGGAAATGAATATTCATTAAACCGATGCAGTTCGGACCGATTAAAGATGCACCTACTTCATTGATTGTATGCAAAATTTGATCTTCCAACTGACCGCCTTCTTTGGTCTCTTCACCAAATCCGGCAGAGATGATAATAAAGGCTTTTACATTCTTTTGGTGTGCCAGCACATCAACAACTTCAACACAGGCTTTACTCGGAATGGAAAGAATGGCCATTTCCGTTTCCGGTATGTCTTGAACGGAATGATAAGACTTCAATCCTTGAACATCTGTCTCTTTTGCGTTGACAACATACAAACTTCCTTTATATTTACCATCTAACAAATTTCTGACCAGTCGTCCTCCGGGTTTATGTACATTATTAGAACCACCAACGACAACAATGCTTTGAGGGCAAATCAACTCTCTATTAACCATACGTCTTCTCTTTATTGCGTGAATAATCGCAAATATAGAGAATTATTCGAACATTTTGTCTATTCCACCAGGGTAATTTTCTTGTCCTTGTGGTGTCGATTCTGACGATTTGTTAGCGCATGGATCCATGTATTGTTCCGGAATCTCAAATTCTTCTTCTTCGGAATAACCTAAAGACTTGTCGGCATATACTTTTTGCATAAACAAACCATAAACCGGTAGGGCAGAAGCGGCTCCTTGTCCCCATTCCATCCGGTCGAAATGTATGGATCGTTCTTCACCACCTATCCAACAACCGGAAACCAGATTAGGAGTAAAGCCCATGAACCAAGCATCGGAGTTGTTCTGTGTCGTTCCTGTTTTTCCACCCATTGGAGCTTTGATGTGGTAGCGTCCACGAATACGCCCGCCAGTACCGCCATCAATTACACTTCTCAACATGTGTAACATCTTGAAGGATGCATCTTCTGTCAATACTTCATTCACTTGCGTTGTGAAGTTTGCAATGGTGTTACCGTAAGAATCTTCAATACGAGTTACATATAAAGGCTCAACACGAATACCTTGGTTGGCAAAGGTTGAATAGGCACTTACCATTTCACCGACAGAAACATCCGGAGTTCCCAGACAGACAGAAACAACAGGATCTATCTCGCCTTTCAATCCGAAGGAATGTAATAAACGTACAAATGTATAAGGCGATAACTTACTCATTAAATATGCCGTTACCCAGTTATCCGAATTCTGTAATCCCCATTGGATACTTACCATTTCTCCAATTCGTTTCTTGTTGGAGTTTCTCGGAATCCACAGTTTACCATTCTCGTCGGTCAGTTGCTGCTGAACGTGTAACATTTCGTCACACGGACTAATTCCTTCAATCATGGCTAAAGAGTATAAGTACGGCTTGATGGTTGAACCGATTTGTCGACGTCCTCCGTTCACCATATCGTATTGGAAGTAGTTGTAATCGATGCCGCCTACGTATGCTTTTACATGTCCATTGTGTGGATCCATTGACATGAACGCTGAACGCAAGAAGCCTTTGTGGTAGCGGATAGAATCCCAAGGAGACATGAGGGTATCAACCGGACCATCCCATGTAAATACCCGCATTTCCACCGGCTTTTGGAATTCTTTTCTCATCTCTTCCTCTTTCATGCCACTTTTCTTCATCGAACGATACCGATCAGTCTGATGCATGGCGCGCATCAAGATTGTATCGACTTCGCCTGCCCGCAGATCTCGGGAGAACGGAGCATAGCTTCTTCCTTTTTTCTCTCTTGTGAATTGAGGTTGAAGGTATTCGCCAATATGTTCACGAACGGCTTCTTCTGCATATTTCTGCATACGGGAATCAATCGTCGTATAGATTTTCAGACCATCCGTATATAGGTTATAAAATTCTCCGTCTGCACGTTTGTTCTTGTTGCACCAGCCATACAACGGATTTGTTTCCCATGAAACGGAATCTTCTTTGAACTTTTGTTCTTGCCAAGAAGCATAATTCTTTCGGTTCGGCTTTTTGGCTGTTAAAGTCATACGTAAGTATTCCCGGAAATACGGAGCTAAACCTTCTTTGTGGTCAATACGTTTGAACCGAAGCTTTAACGGGAGTTTTTTCAACGAGTCACATTCAGCTGGTGTTATGTATCCGGCCTTTTGCATTTGGTCGAGTACGGTATTTCTACGGCCGCGTGTACGTTCGTTTCTGCGAACCGGATTAAAATAAGATGGATTCTTGCACATACCAACCAAGGTTGCAGCTTCTTCTATACTCAGCGTTTTCGGTGTTTTCCCGAAATAGACAGAGGCTGCCGATTGGATTCCTACTGCATTGTAAAGGAAATCGAACTTATTCAGGTACATATTGATGATTTCCTCTTTGGTGTAATATCGTTCCAATTGCACGGCAATTACCCATTCGATAGGTTTTTGGAAAAGACGTTCCATGAAATTATCGGCACTTGGCGAGAATAACTGCTTGGCTAATTGCTGAGTGATGGTACTTCCTCCACCACCACTTTTCTGCATCAAAATACCTCGTTTAATGATGGCTCGGAACAGACCGATTGCATCAATACCGCTGTGTTCTGCAAAGCGGATATCTTCCGTTGCGATCAAGGCTTTTACCAAATCGGGTGATAAATCGTTGTATGTAACGAAGATTCGGTTATCTGAACTATGGGCATAACTTCCGATTGTTTTTCCATCTGAAGAAATAACCTGTGATGCATATTTGTCAATCGGGTTTTCCAATTGTTCCACAGGTGGCATATATCCGATTGAGCCGTTGGCAATAGCTGCGAAAAGCATATAGACGGCAGCTATGCCGGCGATGAATAATGACCAAAATAGAATTAAGAAACCTTTTGTTACTTTTGATGCCATTGTTTATTGGGTATTTGCTATGATAACAGACGGCAAAGATACGTATTTCTTTCCAAACTGTTTCTGCTTTTTAGGAAAGAGAATGAATAATCCTGCGTTAAGAATGAGATTTTAACCGAAGGTTTGTGTACTTTTGTGTGGCTAAAAAAGGAAAATATGATGTCAAGAAGAAAAATCAACAATTGGCACTTGATCAAAGGACAGCCTTTGAGCGAGTTGGACAAGCAAGTGCTGTATTACCAGAATAAAGGACATTTGGTTCCGAAGCGAAGCCTGATAAAGACTCCGGAGCAGATCGAAGGAATCCGTCGAAGTGGTGTGGTGAATACAGGCGTCCTCGATTTGGTGGAAAGTGAAATTAAAGAAGGCATGTCGACCGAGCAGATCGATAAGCTGGTTTATGAATACACGAGGGATCATGGAGCTATTCCGGCTCCGCTTCATTACGAAGGGTTTCCAAAGAGCGTTTGTACTTCGATCAACGAGGTGGTTTGTCATGGAATTCCCAGTGAGAAGGAGATTTTGCGGGACGGAGATATTATAAATGTAGATGTCTCTACGATTTTGGACGGATATTATTCGGATGCTTCCCGCATGTTTATGATCGGGAATGTTTCTCCAGCCAAACGTCGTTTGGTAGAAGTAACGAAAGAGTGTTTGCAGATTGGTATGGAAGTTGCCAAGCCTTTTAGCTTTGTCGGGGATATAGGTCATGCCATTCAGAAACATGCCGAAAAGAACGGTTATTCTGTCGTGCGTGATTTATGTGGTCATGGTGTTGGCCTGGAGTTTCACGAAGAACCCGAAGTTACTCATTTTGGAAAGAAAGGAACCGGAATGTTATTGGTGCCCGGCATGGTATTTACTATTGAGCCCATGATTAATATGGGCCGGTATGATGTTTATATTGATGCTGATGATAATTGGACGGTCTTAACTGATGATGGTTTGCCTTCAGCACAATGGGAACATACCTTTGTAATGACGGACCATGGATTGGAAATATTAACTCATTAAACGGAATGTTCTTGATATAGACAGACGGCACGGATTCCTTCTTCTAGATGGTAATCTGTGCCGCATTTGTTTCTTATTGTTATAGCCGATAGGCAATTCCCAAAGAAAGGTAGATGTTATACATCTTATAAGATAAACCTTCGAAATCGGAGGGAAAGATCGGGACTAATCCCCAAGATAGCTGAGCTGTTGCGGCTATCTTCTTGGTGAAGAACCAGTCTCCTGAAGCCATAATACCGGCATCAAACGAACGAACTTCTTCTGCGAAGTCGTAGGTGGCACTTTCTACATTGATTTTCTCTCCGGTGGGGCCGCCGTTTCGGATATATCCGTCTGATGCGACACCTTCGAATTTGGCATCATTCTGGAAGGCTACATAACCACCCAGTCTGACAGACCATTGATCGTTAGGTCGCCAGGCTGCCATAAGGGGTAATACCAGATATCCGTTACGGACATTTGTCTGGTCTTTTCCGGAAAAGGTTCCAGTGAATTTACCTGAATGATCACCTTCACCGACAACCAGGCTTGTATATAAGTATTTTACATCAGCTTCAACTTTCATTCCCTTCAAGTCGATGGCCAAACCGGTTGTTACGCCCCAGTTCGGATCGAGCCAGCGGGTTAGGTGGAAAGCCAACGTTCCGCCAAACCCGGGTTTCCAATAATTGATTTTACGGATTTCGGCTGGGATAGGAAACGGACTGGTTCCTCCTAAATTATAAGCCGCAAAGACTTTCTTTTCCCAATGTTGTCTGAATTCCTGGGCATTTATAGACAGGCTTACTGACATAAACAGTAAACATGTTACGATGTATTTGATCCATATTCTTTTCATATCATAATCCTTTCTTTTAGTATGACGAAACAACTTCGTCTTCTTCTGTAATTATTTTCGCATCATCAACAATCAGTTCACTGCCGGGCGTTCCTTCATATCGATCTCCCCAAAAACTGGAAGAAAAAACTACTGCCAGCTTATATTCGTGTTTGCTAAAATCAATTACTTCATCATTCAAACGTTTGAACTCGATGTCGAAAGCATGCAGTTCTTCTCCATCAGTTGATGAACGGTCGGGAAGCATTGCCTGCAAGATGATATTGGGATGATTGTGTACATTTGTTCCATCCAATACTTGCAGGTTTTCATCAATCCGATAGAAAACGGCATAAATGGCGCACGAATCTTTTACTCCCGGTTTGGGATTTCCGTCCGAACCAATATAATCTCCCGTACCAGCCTTATACTTATAGTAACCGGTGAAACGGACTGGTATCTGATTGAATGGTTGTCCCATTTGTGTAGCAGTCAACGGATCTTTCAGGGCATTCAGTAAGTTCATTTTGCCTGTATATAAAGAACCGGCTACGATTGGAATGTATTGAATGCCTAAAATACTGCCTGGTCCTTCTTTGGTAATCATCTTGGCAGCAAAACCGTCGTTGTGTTCGATTGCGTATGTAGGATACTGTTCCGGTACCGGAAATTGCTGATACAAGGCAACACCCTGATTACTGGTTGAGAAGATACTGTATGTAGTACCGTCGTTTGTCTTTTGTACGGGCGTTGCATAATGGAAGGAACTGTTTTCTTCCCAGTATGAAAACTCGAAGTTCTTCATCAGTGATGTATAGACATCTTCATCGTCCATCACAATCATCTGTACTTTATAATCGCGGGTATGAATACCGTCTTGTGCTGTTACCCGATAAGTAACCGGGTTGGTAAAATCAACGGTTTCACCTGAAGCCGGAGATACGGTTGAGAATTCATTGACCGTTACTTCCGGAGCCAGGGCTGTCAGATCGGCCTTTTTATTCAGCAACACTTGAATTGTATTCTGTCCTTGATTGATGACGGGGTCACTGAACAAAAGCTCCGACGGGAGCGTGAATGATTCTATTTCTGCTTCCGGACATAATGGCTCGTCTTGTATGCAGGATGTCAACCCTATACAAATCCATAGGGTAGTGATTATTCCTCGTAGTGTCTTCATCTGTGCGATTTAACTATTTATTGTTTCTATGTAATTATACCTCAATAAAATGAACAAGTCGGATCCTGAATAAGTTGACCGGTTGAAGAGAAACTTGATTCTTTTAACGAAAAGTAGCTAACCTGATTTATTCGAATCGGATACTTCGAGCCGGACTTATTTGAGTGATCAGATATGATGGTCCCAACATCATTAACATGGAAATAGCCAGTGTCCCGATATTTAATAAGATCAGTGAGGTAATACTCAGATCTATGGGAACGGCATCCAGGTAATAGATCGTTGGATCCAGTTTGAGTATATGGGTTGTTGATTGAAGTACACAAATGGCAATTCCAATCAGATTTCCCCAAAGCATTCCTTTGCCGATGAGGAAGAAAGATACATATAAGAATACTTTCCGGATGCTCCGGTTATTCTGTCCTAAGGCTTTCAGGATACCGATCATATTGGTGCGTTCCAGAATAATGATCAATAAGCCGGAGATCATGGTAAAGCCGGCAACAGCCAGCATAAGTACCAGAATCACTACCACATTGATGTCGAGTACGTCCAGCCAGCTGAATATCATTGGATTCAGATCTTTAATGGATCGGACATAATAACTGTTCCCTTGGCGATCTTGTCGGTTGGCCATCTCGAAGTAAAGGTCTTCGGCTGTCTGGTCAAGCTGATCATAATCGTGTACCAATAGTTCGATACCGCTAACCTGATCGTCATCCCATCCATTCAAACGTCTTACTTGTCTGATATCGGCAAAGACAAACAGTTTGTCGTAGTCGGCAAAACCGGTTTCGTAGATACCTGAAATGTGAAACTTTCGTACGCGGACTTCTTCTCCTACAAAGTAGGTCAGGAATGAATCGTTCAGCTTTAAACCCAACAAATCGGAAAGATATTTAGAGATCAGTACGTCGGTCGACCGCTTGTCCGGATCGAAATGCAGGATATCTCCTTCTTTCAGGTTTTTCTTCAGGAAAGTCCAGTCGTACTGTTCGTCAATACCTTTCAAGACAATCCCTTGGAAATCCTGTTCTGTTTTTAGAATTCCCGGCTTAGTAGCAAAGGGTTCCACATGGGCAATCGCCGGATTGGCAGCCAACGCCTGCAATAAAGTATCCGAAAAGGCAATCGGTATGGTTTCGTAGGAGGTGTTGTTGTCGAAATTGGAGATCTGGATATGTGTACCGAACCCGATGACTTTGTTCCGTACCTCCTTCTTGAATCCGATAACAATAGCCACAGAAAGAATCATGACAGCCAAGCCAAGCGCAATACCAATCATGGCAATCCGGATAGCCGGCGGCGTAGCTTGTCTGTCACCTTCCTTGTTGAAATGTATCTTTCTTGCGATAAAAAGTTCCAGATTCATCCAGTTTCTTTTGATTAAATGGTTCTGCCCGGATAGGCTTCAAGTGCCTTCTTTAGTACGATCAAGGCATTGGCCAAGTCTTCTTTCTTCAGCACGTAAGCCATACGTACCTCGTCTTTTCCCAGTCCGGGTGTTGTATAGAAGCCCGAAGCCGGAGCCATCATAACGGTTTGTCCCTCGTATTCGAAGTCGCTCAAACACCAAGCGCAGAACTTATCGGCATCATCTACCGGCAATTTGACGACCGTATAGAACGCACCCATCGGAATCGGCGAATAACATCCCGGAATCCGGTTTAATCCGTCAATCAGGAATTTACGGCGTTCTACATATTCATTATATACGTTCAGCATGTAATCATTGGGTGTATCCAACGATGCTTCGGCAATAATCTGACCAATCAAAGGCGGACTCAAACGGGCCTGGCACCATTTCATGACATTCTCTTTTACCATCTGGTTCTTGGTGATCAAGGCTCCGATACGGATACCGCATTCGCTATACCGCTTGGATACCGAGTCAACCAGTACGACGTTGTTTTCAATCCCTTCCAAATGAAAAGCAGAAATATAGGGTGCGCCGGTATAACAGAATTCGCGATAGACTTCATCCGAGAATAAGAACAGATCGTATTTCTTGACAATATCGCGAATCTGATTCATCTCTTTCTGTGTATATAAATATCCGGTCGGGTTGTTCGGATTACAGATCAGGATCGCTTTTGTACGAGGGGTGATCAGCTCTTCAAAGCGTTCGACCGACGGCAGGGCGAAACCTTCGTCGATGGTAGAAGGGATCGTTTTGATCACGGCTCCACACGAAATAGCAAATGCCATGTAGTTGGCATACGCCGGTTCGGGAACGATAATCTCATCTCCCGGATCCAGACAAGCCATAAACGAGAAAAATACGGCTTCCGAACCACCGGTGGTAATGATAATATCGTCAGCATCTACCAGGATATTAAACTTCGCGTAATATTTCACTAACTTTTCACGGAAACTACGGATTCCTTCGCTGGGCGAATATTCAAGCACCGTACGATCAATATGGCGCATCGCCTCCATCGCGACTTCGGGTGTTGGCACATCCGGTTGCCCGATATTGAGGTGATACACTTTGATTCCTTTAGCTTTTGCCTGATTGGCCAGCGGAACAAGTTTTCTGATAGGAGAAGCCGGCATATTGACTCCTCGTTGTGAGATATTCGGCATTATTTCTTAATTTTTGTTCATTTGAAACACAAAGATAGGGATTAATTGCTAATCGCCAAGGTAGATGGGCTTTTTATTTCTAAGTTTTCATTCCTGCACATCTTCTCTTCGGAGGATGTTTCTAACGCTTCTGGCAGAGTATCTCAAGGATTGGAGTTGAAACCTTACTTCAGGGCTGACGCATTACAATCATTTTTTACTGGAATCTATTTTATTACAAGGAG
>OGYZ01000151.1_pt1 | contig 59791 bp, 44 predicted proteins | sample 1576681 | NCBI WGS metagenome assembly OGYZ01 (sample SAMEA3541480, study PRJEB24748) | human gut metagenome | biome: human gut; feature: human-associated habitat; material: faeces | place: China | collected 2012 | reverse complement strand
GTAGCCGTACCGGAAGGTGCGGCTGGATCACCTCCTTTCTAAGGAGCACATTTAGTTGGCCATGCTACCCGCGAGTGTCGGGTGGGTGGTTTTGCTCATGGGTGGAATGTTGGTTTTGGGTTGGATGAGGCGCATTGTTGGGTTTTGGGGTAACACATGTGTGTTGTTCCTTTGTTTGCCTGGCATGGTGATGATGCAGCTGTTGTGGTTGTGTTGTTGTTGTGTTGTGGGTTGTTGTTTGAGAACTATATAGTGGACGCGAGCATCTTCTGGAATTTGCGTTGAATCAATGCTTTGGTGTTGGTTTGATTGTTGATTTTAGATTCTTATTTTTCTTGATTGTGTGTAAGTTATTAAGGGCACACGGTGGATGCCTTGGCATTAAGAGCCGATGAAGGACGTGTGAATCTGCGATAAGCCTCGGGGAGCCGATAACTGGGCTGTGATCCGAGGATTTCCGAATGGGGAAACCTGGCTCATCTTCATGGTGAGTTACCGCCAGCTGAATGTATAGGCTGGTTGGGGGGAACGCGGGGAAGTGAAACATCTCAGTACCCGCAGGAAGAGAAAATAAAGTAATGATTCTGTGAGTAGTGGCGAGCGAAAGCGGAAGAGACTAAACCTGTGGTGTGTGATAGCGGTTAGGCGTTGCATCATGGGGGTTGTGGGAGTCACAGTGGCAGTTCTAACTGGCTGCCGGCATGATGTTCAGGATGGTAGGTGAACGACTTGGAATGGTCGGCCGTAGAGGGTGAGAGTCCCGTAATCGAAATTGTTCTGTCCGTGGTGTGGCCACCCGAGTAGCACGGGGCTCGTGGAATCTCGTGTGAATCTGCCAGGACCACCTGGTAAGTCTAAATACTTCTTAATGACCGATAGTGAATCAGTACCGTGAGGGAATGGTGAAAAGTACCCCGGGAGGGGAGTGAAATAGTACCTGAAACCGTGTGCTTACAAGCCGTTGGAGCCTTTTGGGGTGACAGCGTGCCTTTTGAAGAATGAGCCTGCGAGTTAGTGTTATGTCGCGAGGTTAACCCGTGTGGGGTATCCGTAGCGAAAGCGAGTCTGAATAGGGCGTTTGAGTGGCATGACCTAGACCCGAAGCGGAGTGATCTATCCATGGCCAGGTTGAAGCGACGGTAAGACGTCGTGGAGGACCGAACCCACTTCAGTTGAAAATGGAGGGGATGAGCTGTGGATAGGGGTGAAAGGCCAATCAAACTCTGTGATAGCTGGTTCTCCCCGAAATGCATTTAGGTGCAGCGTTACGTGTTTCTTGCCGGAGGTAGAGCTACTGGATGGCCGATGGGCCTTCACGGGTTACTGACGTCAGCTAAACTCCGAATGCCGGTAAGTGAGAGCGTAGCAGTGAGACAGTGGGGGATAAGCTTCATTGTCGAGAGGGAAACAGCCCAGACCACCAACTAAGGCCCCTAAGCGTGTGCTAAGTGGGAAAGGATGTGGAGTTGCTTAGACAACCAGGAGGTTGGCTTAGAAGCAGCCATCCTTGAAAGAGTGCGTAACAGCTCACTGGTCAAGTGATTCTGCGCCGATAATGTAGCGGGGCTCAAGTACACCGCCGAAGTTGTGGCAATGACCCTTTGAGGGTTGTTGGGTAGGGGAGCGTCGTGTGGCCGGTGAAGCTGCGGTGTAAACCAGTGGTGGAGGCTATGCGAGTGAGAATGCAGGCATGAGTAGCGAAAGATGAGTGAGAAACTCATCCGCCGGATGATCAAGGGTTCCAGGGTCAAGTTAATCTGCCCTGGGTTAGTCGGGGCCTAAGGCGAGGCCGACAGGCGTAGTCGATGGATAACGGGTTGATATTCCCGTACCGGTGAAAAACCGCCCATACTGATATTGTGATGCTAACCATGCGAAGCATGATGTGCAGGCTTTTGTTTGTGTGTTGTGTGGGTTGTGGGACCCGATCTTTGGAGGTAAACGTGTTAACAGGTGTGACGCAGGAAGGTAGCCAAGCCACGCGATGGTTGTCGTGGTCTAAGCGTGTAGGGTTGTCGGTTGTTAAATGCGCCGGCTGTGTGCCTGAGACGTGATGGGACCCTGTTTTTGGGGGATTTGGTGATCCTATGCTGCCGAGAAAAGCATCGGCGTGAGGTTTTAGCCGCCCGTACCCTAAACCGACACAGGTGATCAGGTAGAGAATACTAAGGCGATCGAGAGAATCATGGTTAAGGAACTCGGCAAAATGCCCCCGTAACTTCGGGAGAAGGGGGACCTTGAGCGTGATGGGCATTTGCTGCCTGGAGCGTGTATGGGTCGCAGAGACCAGGGGGAAGCGACTGTTTATCAAAAACACAGGTCCGTGCGAAGTCGTAAGACGATGTATACGGACTGACTCCTGCCCGGTGCTGGAAGGTTAAGAGGATTGGTTAGCCTTTGTGGCGAAGCTGAGAATTTAAGCCCCAGTAAACGGCGGTGGTAACTATAACCATCCTAAGGTAGCGAAATTCCTTGTCGGGTAAGTTCCGACCTGCACGAATGGCGTAACGATCTCCACACTGTCTCGGCCAGAGACTCGGTGAAATTGAAGTCGCGGTGAAAATGCCGTGTACCCGCAGAAAGACGGAAAGACCCTGTGCACCTTTACTATAGCTTGACATTGGGATTTGAGCCTGCATGTGTAGCATAGGTGGGAGGCTGTGAACTCTGTACGCCAGTATGGAGGGAGCCATCGTTGAAATACCACCCTTGTTTGTTCAGGTCCCTAACTCTTCGCCGTGATCCGGTAAGAGGACAGTGTCTGGTGGGTAGTTTGACTGGGGCGGTCGCCTCCCAAAATGTAACGGAGGCATGCAAAGGTTCCCTCAGGCTGATTGGAAACCAGCCGTCGAGTGCAAACGCAAAAGGGAGCTTGACTGCAAGAGAGACATCTCGAGCAGGTACGAAAGTAGGTGTTAGTGATCCGGTGATCCCGAATGGAAGGGTCATCGCTCATTGGATAAAAGGTACGCCGGGGATAACAGGCTGATCGCATCCAAGAGTTCACATCGACGATGCGGTTTGGCACCTCGATGTCGGCTCATCACATCCTGGGGCTGAAGCAGGTCCCAAGGGTACGGCTGTTCGCCGTTTAAAGTGGTACGCGAGCTGGGTTTAAAACGTCGTGAGACAGTTTGGTCCCTATCTTCTGTGGGCGTAGGAGAATTGAAAGGGCCTGTCCCTAGTACGAGAGGACCGGGATGGACACACCACTGGTGGACCTGTTGTCGTGCCAACGGCACAGCAGGGTAGCTATGTGTGGAAGGGATAACCGCTGAAAGCATCTAAGCGGGAAGCCTGCCTTAAGATAAGTTCTCCCTGACGCAAGTCCTGAAGGGCCGAGGTAGACGACCTCGTTGATAGGCTGGAGGTGGAAGCCCTGTGAGGGGTGGAGCTGACCAGTACTAATAGCCCGTGCGTCTTGTTTCTCGAAAAAACCTTCCATCCCTGTTTCAATAAATTTGCCAAATTTCTTTGGTAGCCATAGAGGAGAGGGTACACCCGACCCCATTCCGAACTCGGAAGTTAAGCTCTCCATCGCCGATGATACTGCATAACGTCATGTGGGAAAGTAGGCCGCTGCCAAAGATTGTTCGAGACCCCCTTGCAGCTCACAGCGCGAGGGGGTCTTTTTTTATCCCCGCTCCGCCGGGGATTTTTTTGTTGTGGGGAAGCGATGGCGTGAGGACTACCACCAATGCGTCCTTCCAGCCCTGAAGGGGGACTGTACCTGCCGGCAGGCTGATCTCTGGGGGGGAGTTCCGCAGGCCTCGCCGAGGGGAATGTCATGCGGAAGATCGGCAGGCAGACGCCTGAAGATTTGAAGAGAGAAAAGCTTGCGGGGGAGGAATCCGCACACTGGGCGGCGGACTGTGATCTCTCAAAGCGATGGGACGAATCCGCGTAACACGGAAATTAGCCATCGATGGCAGCTGCAGTCCGGCATCGCGGGCGAGTCGCCTGCGCGCTCAGTTGATGGGGAAGGACAGCCTGTGGTGGAAGGGCCGCATGGCTGGAAAGAACACGCAGATGGAGAAGAAACTGCTAAACCCCTTTTCATCCTCTTTTCACACTAACAACAAAACGCCTGCCTGTATCAAGGCAGGCGTTTTGGCGGATTTTGTGGAAGGAGGGGCTTTCTCCCCCAACTTCTTCTCTTCTAACGAAGATTCTCTCTGGGGCGTATCTGTCGTGACAGACGGACTGTTTATCTTCCTTCAATCCAGCTCAGGATCTTTTGTTGACAGTCCTCATCAAGCTGCTGCGAGATAAAACGCTCTATGTTTTCGGGCGGGGCCTCATGATAGACGGCCTTCGCTTCCGTATTCCAGGTATCATAGTCTTCAGTTTTAGAAAATGATATGACGCCGATTCCGTGGCGCTGGGCCGTATCCAGAATGTTTTCCCAGTGCTCGTCCTGGGTGGCTTCTTCTGCCCTCTCAAGGAGTACATAGGAATAGTGGGCGGCGTTGTTCTGTGAAAGGGCTTCATAAACACTGGTCACGTCAACAGCACTTTTCTTTTTAACTTCAAATGTCGTGATCTCAAGCCGTGGAGGGAGATAGGTATACGTTCTGTAACGGCACAGAACAAGATCAGGACGACTCCATTTCCCGCCCGTCTTTTTGGAACCCTGGCAGGATGTATTGAGAACAAAATAGCTATTTTCTTTTAATTCGCCAAGCTTGTCTGGAATCCATCTTGTGTTGAGAGGTTCAAGCAAATTTTTTGTCAGCGTATTTTCTTCTTTGGTATTCTTTTGTTTTTCTTCAATAACGAGGGAAATGCTGCCACCTTTTCCTTTGCCCAAAGATATCTTTCCCTGTTCAAGAAGTATATTTCTCGCTTCCCAGTATTCTTGTTCATTATTAAAGTTTAGATTCTTTCTTAGTGTCTGATTACCTATATAGTTATTATTTTTATTGAATAACCGAAGATAGTAATAGATCTTAGATGATCCTTCAAGATACAGAACATTGCCTTGCTTTTTTTTGATAATCTTTTTTTGAATCAGCTCAGCACAAGCTGCATTCAAATCGTTTTCAGAACAATTGATAGTCTTACAAAGCGTTGAAGGTTTTCTATCTGCTTCAAGAAGGGCAGTGATGATTTTCACACTTAGCTTTTTCATAATTTAACCTGTTTTTATGGTGTGATTTAGCTCGTGCGCAACAGGATCATTCCGATAATGAGCAGTCCCATACCGGCAAAAGCACAGGGCTTGAGGCGCTGGCGCAGGAAGAGCCAGCCGCACAGCGAGGTCCCCAGGATGCCGAGGCTGCCCCACATGGAGTAGGCCACGGCCAGGTCCATATACTGGACGGCCAGAGAGAGGCAGTAAAAGGCCAGACCGACCAGAGCCAGTGCGGCGATACCGATCAAGCGCTTTTTGAAGCCGTCGGAACGGGCCAGCATGAGGTTGGCGGCCACGTCCAGAGCCGCGGCTGCGGCCACCAGGCCAGCGGAAAGGATGAGATGCAGCGTTTCCGTATTCATGGGGAACTCCTTTTAGCTGGCGGTATGGCTGGTATCGGAGGACGTATCCTTGTCCTGGACGGTGCCGTGATGGACCAGCAGGGCGCCGCTCAGGGCGCAGAGCAGACCGGCCAGGCGCTGCAGGGAGAAGGGCTCGTCCAGGATGTAGATGCTGGAGAGTGTGATGAGAGCCAGCCCCAGGGCCTCCCAGAAGGCAAAGGCCACCCCTACGGGCAGGCCGGTGGTGGCTTTGGCAAGGGAGTAGTAGGAAAGCCCGATGGCTATCCACATGAGGACAAGGCCGGCAAGGGCCGCGTGGGCAAAGTTCCAGCCAAAGGAAAGCTTCATGACCGTGGTACCGGCCACCTCAAAAACGATGGCCGCCAGCAGACAGAACCAGTGATAGGGGCGTGTGGGATTCATGATGCACCTTTCAGGATATGCGGTCGAACGCAAAGGGCTCCGCAACGGCATTGCGGAGCTGCTACAGACGTGCCGGTCCGGAGCGGACTGGCAGAAAGGGCATCGGGATTACAGATGGCTGCGCCAGTGTCGCTCTGCCATGACGGCGAAGAAAAGCCGGGAGAGTATAAGCAGAGGATGTTGCATCTTTATATGATAGGCTAGAAGTAGAGATGAGGCAAGTTTCGCGCAGAAGGGCTGGAAAAAGCCTTGGATGGGGACGCAGGGGCAGGAAAGAGGTGATCGGGTTCTCTACTCATCGAGTGCAGCAAAGTAAGTTAGAGAGCCCATGCAGGGCGAAATGCAACCGGTTGATATAGGCGGAAACAGGTATGCGCTGCCAGGCTATCCGAAGAACGGTAGATTCGGACAAGGGGACAAAGTCGGATGCAAAAAAGGAATCCTGCCAGAGCCGGGTATCCCATCTGCATCGGGGAGAGCAAAGACATAAAAAAGGGAAGAGGATTTGATCCCCTTCCCTTTGCTGTTTGCGGTATCCTGAAAGCTACTGCTGGGCAGCGATCCAGGCGTTGGCTTCCACAAGGTCGAGCGTGCCTTCGTACAGGGCCCGGCCGCTGATGGCACCTTGCAGGTTGGCCTGCGTGCTGAGCGGGTACAGGGCCTGTACGTCAGCCAGCGTGGCCACGCCACCGGCGGCGATGACCGGCACGGTGGAGGTCTCGGCCAGATGGCGCAGGGCCGTCAGGTTGACGCCGCACTGCATGCCGTCACGCTCGATATCCGTATAGATGATGAAGGCCGCACCGTCTTCCTGCAGGCGGGGCAGGACATCGTCCACGCTCAGACCGGCATCGGCCACCCAGCCCTTGGTCTTGAGGCGTCCGCCCTCGGCATCGAGGGAGACCCCGATCTGCCCGGGAAAGGTCTTGCAGAGGGAAGCAAAGACTTTGGGCTGCTCCAGGGCCATGGTACCGATGATCAGGCGCTGCACACCGGCTTCGAGATAGGCACGGGCCGTCTGTTCGTCACGGATGCCGCCGCCCAGCTGCACGGGGATATCCAGCTCCCGGCAGATGTTGCGCACGATGTCCCGGCTTTTGGGCAGACCGTCGAAAGCGCCGTCCAGATCGACCACATGCAGCCAGCGGGCGCCCTTGTCCCGCCAGGCCACGGCAGCGGCCACAGGATCGGGGGAAAACACGGTGCTCTCGTGGGCACGTCCCTGTTTCAGGCGGACGGCCTTTCCGTCCTGGATGTCGACAGCGGGAAAGATAATCATAAGTTCAGATCCTTTACAGCCTTGATCATGGCTTCGCGGGCCAGCTCTTCAGCAGTGACCCACTTGCCCTGGCGTTTGAAAAAGTCGCCCACGTTGAGCAGGTTTTCCGTCAGGCCCTGCTGCTCGACCTCGTAGACAGAGTGACCGATGATGTTGCCTTCCTTGATGTTCAGCAGGAAGAACTCCAGCCGCACATGGGCGGGTTCGGTGACACCGGCCGCCGAGCCCTGACGGTCCCGCCAGGTGAGGACCTGCGGGATGAACAGGATGTCCGCCGACGTCTTGCGGGCGTATTCCACCCACAGGGGCAGGGCCTGGGGACGCTCCGAGGTGTGGAAACGCTTCAGGTCCGGCAGGGGACGGGTACGGGGCAGGAAGTCATAGGAACGTTTGGTCGTGGTGTACAAAACATCACGCAGCTGGCGGTCCTGGGCGATCAGCACGTCACGGGCGGCCAGGGCCTGCGGCTGGGGAAGCTGGCCCATGATGAGCTGGCTGATGTCGCGGGGCTGGGTGAAGGGCGCCACCGCGATCTTGTACTGATGGGACAGCGAGCGCGGCACGTCCGCCGTGCTGGCAGGTTTGCGGTTGCAGCCGCCCGTCAGGACCAGCAGGGACAGAAGCGCACACAATATCCACAGGAAACGGTTCTTCATCAATCCAGCCCTCCCTTGGTGCTACGGATGACTTTCCCGCTACGCCGGACCGCCTGGGCGAGCGCCAGGCCCAGGCTTTTGGCGACGGATTCCAGAAGGTGATGGCCATTTTTGCCATAATGCATGGTCACATGCAGATTGCAGCGGGCGCTGCTGGCAAAGGCCTTGTAAAACTCCCGCCAGAGGTCTTTTTCCTCCCCAGCGATGACCGGGGGCAGGAGTTCATCACCGCGCCATTCCAGCCAGGGGCGGCCGGAAAGGTCGATGGTGACATCGCTCAGGGCCTCATCCATGGGGACGCGGCCGTAGCCCACACGGGCGATGCCCACACGGTCCCCCAGGGCTTCCAGCACGGCCTGGCCCAGGACCAGGCCGATGTCCTCGGCGCTGTGGTGGGCGTCGATGTGCAGATCGCCCTGACAGCGCAGGTGCAGGTCCATTCCGGCCCAGAATGCCGTCAGGGTCAGCATGTGATCCAGCATGCCGAAGCCGGTCTGGATATCGGTCTTGCCCGAGCCGTCCAGGGTAAGGCTCAGACTGATGTCGGTCTCGGCGCTTTTACGGGCATGCCGGGCCGAACGCTGGGGCAGAGTCGCTTCCATCATCATTCCTTGTCCTTGGCAGGCGTTGCGGGATCGTCGTCAGCGGCAGGGACTTCCACCACGGAAGCGGGATCGTCCTGCTGTTCCGCAGGTGTGGCCGTATCGGCAGCATCGGGCGTGAGGCCTTCCTGCTCCGCAGGATAGTCCTCAGCCCCTTCGGGGAGTTCCTCGGACGTCCGTTCCGTTTCAGCTGCTTCGGCCGTAGAGCTTTCGGCCGTCTCCATGGCGGAGGCGGGCGTTTCTTCTTCTTCTTCGGGCGGCATACGCTGGGCGTCGTCATCGCTCATGGCAGCCACCGTGGCGGCAGCTGCGGCAGCGGCCGCGACCGTCGTGCCGTCCGGTCCTTCGGGAGCGGGAGAGGCGGGCGCAGGGTCGGCCGGAGCGGGATCGCCGGGCGTCCCTTCTTCCTCTTCCTTCTTTTCCTTCTTCTTGCGACCAAAGGCCGCAGCCACGAGGATGCTGATCTCATAGAGCAGCAGCATGGGCATGGCCATGAGCAGCTGGGAGACCACGTCCGGCGGCGTCAGGATGGCGGCCACGATAAAGATGCACAGAACGGCATAGCGACGCACCTTGCGCATCATCTGGGCCGTGATGAGCCCCATGCGGGAAAGGAAGAAGGAGAACAGGGGCATCTCGAAGATGAGGCCGAACGCCAGGAGCAGCTTGATGACGAAATCAAGGTAGTCCGTGATGCGCGGCATGGCCTGGATCTGCTCGGACGAGAAACCCAGGAAGAAATTGAACGCGTAGGGGAAGACGATGAAGTAACAGAACACGCCGCCACCAATGAAGAAGATGGCGGAAAGCAGGGCGATGGGCAGCAGGCCCTTTTTCTCTTCCTCGTACAGCCCGGGGGAGATGAAGGCCCAGATCTGATAGAAGATGTACGGGCTGGTCACGAACAGGCCGGTCACGAAGGCCACGAACATGCGCACGAAGAAGGGTTCGGGCAAGGTGGTGTACATGGCCGTGCCGTGTGCGGGCAAGGCGCTGAGCAGCGGGGCCGTGATGAAGTTGAAGATGGGCTCGACCACCGTCCAGCAGAGCAGGAAGCCCACACCGGCGGCGATGAAGCAGCGCACCAGGCGCCAGCGCAGCTCGTTGAGATGATCCATGAGGCCCATGGTCTTTTCTTCGGGCTCGGGCGTCCCGCCGGTACCGGCAGCAGCCGTGGCAGGCGGGACGGGCGGCTGGCCTGCGTCATCACCACCTTGCGGCGCGGGAGCGGCCACGGCATCAGGAGCCGGAGCTGCCGTATCCGGCAACGGGTCGGCAGGGGCTTCTGCCGCTGCGGGGGCAGCATCGTCTGCCTGGGCTTCGGGAGCGGGGGCGGCAGGCTGTTCCACAGGGGCGGGGGCTTCCTCGGCTTCGGCCCGGGCCCTGGCAAGTGCCTGGGCCAGAGGGCTGTCCGCCGGAGGTTCAGGGATAGCGGCTTCCCCGTCCTGAGCAGAGGGCACGGCGCCTTCCTGTGCGGTCAGGGGGGCCGTCTGTTCCGGTTCCGTAGCGGAGGCCATGACAGGAGCGGCCTTTTCCGCAGCCGCTTCGGGCAGATCTTCGCCTGCTGCGACCGTTTGCGGGGCCGCAGAAGAGAGGGGAGCATCCTGTTCGGGAGTCGTGACCGTGACGGTCAGATCCTGTTTGTCCTGGGTGGTGCTCATGCTTTTGCTCCACTGGCAGGCGTGGCGGCACTACCGGCTTCGGTCTGGGCCTTGGCAAGGGCCTGGGCCAGAGGACTGTCCGTAGGCGGTACGGGCGCGGCAGAGGGGACGACTTCCGGCTGGACAGCAGGACGGGCCGCGGTCTCCGTTGCCGCAGGTGCGGCAGCGGGTGCCGCCTGGGGCTGGGAGGCTGCGGGCTGGGCCGTTGCCTGCGCCTGGGCGGCGGTTTTGGCCGCGTGTTCAGCACGAGCTTCGGGGCTGAAAAATTCCTTTTCAGCTTCCTGCTTGCGCTTGAGATGCTCCTCCTGCTCCACTTCGGCATTCAGCGTGCGCTGAAAATCGGTGGAGACGCGGCGGAATTCACCCATGGCCTTGCCGAGGGTGCGGGAAACACTTGCCAGACTCTTGGGCCCCAGCACCACAAGGGCCACAAGAAGGATAACCAGAAATTCCGTACTGCCGATACCGAACATATCTTCCTCTGCTGTTAGTCCTGTGCGTCATGGACGCGGAAATGCTAAAACGCAAAATTACCTGAGCCCGCAGGCCTTGTAAAGTACGCCGGCCGCCTGCCGCATCCACTCTTCAGCAGGCAGGACGTCCTGTGGATGAAGGCAGGATACTGCCTGAAAGGGCCTCGTGTCCCGGTGCGGGATGTCAGGGCCGCGCGGTACCGCCCTGCAGCAGCATGGGCTGCCGTGCCAGCCACTCCACAGACAGGCGGGTGATGTCCTTGATGAGGGAGAGGTTCGTCTCGGGGCTTTCCAGCGAATTGCAGAGGAAGACCGCCAGGGCCACATAGCGCCCATCGGGCAGGCGGAAAAAGGCCAGATCGTTGTCCGCAAGCTTGAGTCCTTGGGGCGTCCTGTCGGAAGAGCCGGTCTTGTGTCCTGCGGTCAGTCCCTGCGGCAGGCCCTCAAGGATCTTGCCGGGCAGGGCGGGTGTCCCGGCCATGATGCCGGTCAGGAAGTCCTTGTGCTCCTGGGAGAAGTCCGGAGAGTTGAAAAAGCCCAGCAGCATCCGGGCCATGCTGCGCGGCGTGCCCCAGTTGGCATACTGGTTATAGATGTTCAGGTGCATCCAGTCTTCATTATGACCGATGAAAACATTGTTCGCCCCCAGACGGCGGGCGCAGGCCTCCACCACGGCCGGGCCGCCCACATATTCCATCAGGATGTCGCAGCCGTTGTTGTCGCTGAAAGTGACGGTATACCGCAGCAGGTCCTCCAGGCTGACTTCCATGTCGCGGCGGCCACGCTGGTCGCGTAAAGGGCTGTGGGTGCCGGTGTGGAGTTGCTCCGCCCGCACGGGGATCATGGTCGTCAGTGTGGCCTGCTCGTGCTGCATCTTTTCCAGCACAGCCACAGCCAGGGGAAACTTGATGACACTGAGCAGGGGGAAGGGCGCATCCATGTGGACACCGGCGCAGAGGCCGTCTTCCGTGAGCAGGGCCACACCGGCCAGGGCCTTTTTGTCCCGCATGAGGGTATGGATGTCCCGCTCCAGGGACAAGGCGTCCACGGCGGCTTGCGGCGTAGCGGGCAATCCTTCGGCCGCCTGGAGAGGCATGGCAGGGGAAAGCAGTGCCAAGGAAAGCAAAAGGGCAGGGAAGATGCGTGACATGGAAAGCTCACAGGGATGCGGTGTTCTATGGAGATACCCGAAGATACGGGCTGGCCTCGTCATATGTTTTCGGGAGGATAGGGACTGGCTTCGGCAAGGACAAGAGGAAAATGTGCCCCGGACAGGGGCGTACTGTACCGGAACGGAAAGCGGAGTCCAGCGGGGCCCAGGGTCTGCCCAGCGGCGGACGACGATGATAGCTCGATATCGCCGTCAGGTGCGGATAAGGGGATGGACTGCTTCGGGAAGACGGACGCGGCTGTTGAATGCCGCGGCCGGGAAGGATAGACTGTCATGGTAAAAAATATCCTGAAAGCACCTGCCATCATGAGGGGGAGCATCTGTGGCATTCAGCAAAACGATACAGATGTATATTTTTGACGGTAATCCCAATGGTCGCATCATGTGCGAGCTCTCCAACTGGAACGGCCGTATCTACAAGGTCTCGCGCAATGAACTTTCTGTCTTTTCCCAGCGGGCCGATGCCGAGAACACCGGCGTCTATTTCCTGCTGGGGAAGGATGAGAACAATACGGATACCGTCTACATCGGTGAGGCGGAAAAGGTCTGCACACGTCTGAAGCAGCATCTGCATGATGCGGATTACTGGAGCGATGCCATCGTCGTCATCAGCAAGGATGATCTGCTCAACAAGGCGCACGTGAAATATCTTGAGAACAGGTTCTATTGCCTGGCACAGGATTCGGGAAGAGCCGTCATCATCAACAGCACGGTCCCCACCTGCTCCTCGATCTCGGAATATGACGAGGCCATGTTGCAGGAGTTCATCAGCAACGCCCGTCTGCTCGTCAATACGCTGGGCTACAAGCTTTTCGATACCCTGGAAGAAAGCAGCGTGGGGCAACAGAATGAGCCGACCTGCTTTTTCATTAATGCTGCCAGGGGGGCCGCCGCCAAAGGGCTTGTCGTGGCGGATGGTTTTGCCGTGCTCAAGGGATCGACCATCGCTTCGCCCGTGGTCCCCAGCATGGCAGAGAGCTTGCGCCGTCTGCGGGACAGTCTGCTCGAAAAAGGGATCGTCGATGCGGACTTCCATTTTGTGAAAGACCATATCTTCACCAGCCCTTCTCTGGCGGCGGCTGTCGTCCTGGGCAGGAACGCCAATGGCCGGACGGAGTGGAAAACGGCGGGGAACAAGGCGCTGCGTGATGTGGAGGAAGACGAGCTGGCATAGCGTTGCAGCACCATGATAAAAAAAGAGCTGACAGGCAAGCCGTCAGCTCTTTTTTTATGCTGTCTTCATAGTGCGCCGGCACTGTGGCCGGGAGCAGGACAAGGAGCCTGCTGCTTCGGCATTATTCCCACTCGATGGTGCTCGGGGGCTTGGAGGAGACGTCGTAGACCACGCGGTTGACGCCCTTGACTTCGTTGATGATGCGGCCGGACATGCGGGCGATGAGGTCGGCGGGCAGGCGGGCCCAGTCGGCGGTCATGGCGTCCACGCTGTCCACCACGCGCAGGGCGATGACGTGCTCATAGGTACGGCCGTCGCCCATGACGCCCACGGTCTTCAGCGGCAGCAGCACGGCAAAGCCCTGCCAGACCTTGCGGTACCAGCCGGACTCGCGCAGTTCTTCCTGCACGATCTTGTCGGCCTGGCGCAGGATGTTCAGGCGTTCTTCGGTGATCTCGCCCAGCACGCGGATGGCCAGGCCGGGACCGGGGAAGGGATGACGCCAGACGATGGAATCGGGCATGCCCAGCTCGGCGGCCACCTTGCGCACTTCGTCCTTGAAGAGTTCGCGCAGGGGTTCCACCAGCTTGAGCTTCATGGTCTCGGGCAGGCCGCCCACGTTGTGGTGGCTCTTGATGACGGCGCTGGGGCCCTTGTGGGACACGGATTCGATGACGTCGGGGTACAGGGTGCCCTGGGCCAGGTATTCCACTTCGGGCAGCTTCCTGGCTTCTTCGTCGAAGATGTCGATGAAGGTGTGACCGATGATCTTGCGCTTCTTCTCGGGATCTTCCACGCCCTTGAGCAGGTCGAGGAAGCGATCCTGGGCCTGGACGAAGTTGAGGTTCAGGTCAAAGTGTTCGCGCAGATAGCTGACCACTTCCTCGCCTTCGTTGAGGCGCAGCAGACCGTTGTCCACGAAGATGCAGTGCAGGCGATGGCCGATGGCCTTGTGCAGCAGCACGGCCACCACGGTGGAGTCGATGCCGCCGGAAAGGGCGCAGACCACGTGCTTGTCGCCGATCTTTTCGGCCATTTCCTTGACCACGCGTTCCACGAAGCTGGACATGCTCCAGTCGGGCACGATGTTGCAGACCTTGAACAGGAAGTTGCGCAGCATGGCGTCGCCGTCCACGCTGTGGTGTACTTCGGGATGGAACTGCACGGCGTAGATCTTGCGGCTTTCATCGGCCATGGCAGCCACTTCGAGGGTGGGAGTGCTGCCGGTGATCACGAAGCCGGGCGGGGGAGTCTTGACCTTGTCGCCGTGGCTCATCCACACGCGGCTGGCCTTGGAGCTGTCCAGGCCGTCCCACAGGGCGCAGGAGGCTTTCAGGGTCAGGTCGGCCGGGCCGTATTCGCGGGTCAGGGACTGGGCCAGTTCGCCGCCCAGGTTCTGGGCCAGCAGCTGCATGCCGTAGCAGATGCCCAGCACCGGCACGCCCAGTTCCAGGAAGCCCTTGTCCAGGGTGGGGGCATCGGCTTCGCCCACGCTGGCAGGACCGCCGGAAAGGATGATGGCCGAAGGAGCCATAGCGGCCACTTCGGCGGCGGTGACGTTGCAGGCATGGATTTCGGAGTACACGCCGGCTTCACGCACACGCCGTGCGATGAGCTGGGTGACCTGCGAACCGTAGTCAATGATAATGACCTTGCTGTGCGCCATGAGTGTTCCTTGCAATGTATGCGGACGCCGCCCGGGAGGGACGGCGTCCTTTATATAATGTCATGAACGGGCAGCCTGGCTGCCGGAAAACAGGATGCAAGCACCAAACGGATGCGGGCGGTCGCTGCAGCGATCGCCCGCAGGTCTGAGGCTAGTTGTCGATGCGATAGTTGGGGGCTTCCTTGGTGATGATGACGTCGTGCACATGGCTTTCACGCAGGCCCGCCGCCGAGATCTCACAGAAGGTGGTGTTCTCGAACAGGTCGTTGAGGGTGCTGGCACCCACATAACCCATACCGGAACGCAGACCGCCCATGAGCTGGTAGATGGCTTCCATCACATGGCCACGGTAAGGCACGCGGCCCACGATGCCTTCGGGGACCAGCTTCTTGCTGCGTTCCTGGAAGTAACGGTCGGAGCTGCCGTCCTTCATGGCGTCGATGGAGCCCATGCCGCGGTAGATCTTGTAGGTACGGCCCTGGTAGAGGATGGTTTCGCCCGGGCTTTCTTCGGTACCGGCGAACAGGGAGCCGATCATCACGGAGTGGGCGCCCACCACGAGGGCCTTGACGATGTCACCGGAGAACTTGATGCCGCCGTCAGCGATGCAGCAGCGGTCCATCTCGCGGGCAGCGCGGCTGCCGTCCATGACGGCGGTCACCTGCGGCACGCCCACACCGGCCACGATGCGGGTGGTGCAGATGGAGCCGGGGCCAATGCCCACCTTGACGGCGTCGGCACCGGCTTCGAGCACGGCGCGGGCACCTTCGTAGGTGGCCACGTTACCTGCCACCAGCTGGCAGTTGGGGTACGCGGTCTTGACCTTGCGGATGGCCTTGAGCACGTTCAGGGAATGACCGTGGGCGGAGTCCAGGACGAGCACGTCCACACCGGCCTGGATGAGCTGCTCGGCGCGTTCGTCGCAGTCGCGGCCGATGCCGATGGCGGCACCCACGCGCAGGCGACCGGCGCTGTCCTTGCAGGCGTTGGGGTATTTCTGGACTTTGTCGATGTCCTTCATGGTGATGAGGCCGCGCAGACGTTCGTTCTCGTCCACCACGAGGAGCTTTTCGATGCGGTGTTCGTGCAGGTGGCGCTTGGCTTCTTCCAGGGAGGTGCCCATGGGCACGGTGACCAGGTTCTTGCTGGTCATCACTTCGCCCACGCGGATGGCGGAGGCGTCTTCGATGAAGCGCACGTCACGGTTGGTGAGGATGCCCACCAGCTTGCCGTCATCCACGACGGGCAGACCGGACACGCGGAAATCCGCCATCAGGTCCAGGGCTTCCTGCACGGAATTGCGGGAGGAAACGGTAACGGGGTCAAGAATCATGCCGCTTTCGCTCTTCTTGACGCGTTCCACTTCCAGGCGCTGGCGTTCGATGGGCATGTTCTTATGGATGATGCCGATGCCGCCCATGCGCGCCATGCTGATGGCCATGGCCGATTCGGTGACCGTGTCCATGGCGGCGGAGAGCAGGGGGATGCGCAATTCGATGGAAGGAGTGAGCCAGGTGGAGATGTCCACGGCGTCGGGAGTCACTTCCGAATAGCTGGGGACAAGCAAAATATCGTCAAAAGTCAGGGCCTTGCCGCGATTGGTGAACATATTTGCCTCGTAATGTGCTGGAATTGTTCAACAAAATTTAATATATAATCATATACATTCCTCGTATCTATGTCAATGCAAGAAAAGGGCCGGAAGTGCGGGGCAGGCGGGTAAAATTTTTTACAAGAGCAGGGCGAGGAAGGATGCGTGTCCCTGCATGCGGCATGCCCGTCCACCTCTATATATTAATGTAGTGCGGGGGCTGTCCGTACGAAAAAAACTGTCAGACTTCTGTGCCGGTGTGGATCGGGACACAGAAAGGAAGTGAGGAAGGCGGTGTGGGGGGGACCATGCTCGTCCCGTATCGTGAGTGCTCAGGGCAGCGGGTAGCGTTTGGTCTTGGACAGGCTGCGTGAAGATCTTGCGTACCACCAGGGTAATTGGGCTGGGGAACAGGCTTGGCATGTTGGGGCAAACTTGTCTGTGGTGCTGTGGCTACGCTTGATGAGGGTATGTCATGGTTCAGTTTTCTGTCCCGTTCCCGGGAGATTATTGAGCCAGAGCTGTAGAAATTTTCGCTTGGCGGGTAGGCTTGGCATGGATGATTTTCGAATGAAGAGTAGTTATCCTATTATAAAAAAAGACAATTTTTATGTCTGTTCCAAAAATAAATAAGTCGATATCGTTTTTATCCACTTAATATTGACAAACCGATAAAAGGGGTATAAAAATTTTTACAAGTTCGACGGACAAGCAGACTGCTGCCGCGGACTTTCAAAAACGAGCTTTTAGCTCCGGCCGTATCGGCCGGGATTCCTGTCCCGCTCCGCACAGGGCAGGAATGGGGTCCCGCAAGGGAAGAAGATCCCATACTGGATGGGATCGAAAGATGCGGAAGTAATGAAGGAAGGTATTATCATGAAGAAGCTTATGACTCTCGCTCTGGCTGCCGCTATGATGCTGGGTGCTACTACCGGCGCCAACGCTATCGACTTCAAGGCCAAGGGCCAGTGGATCATGTCTTTCGACTACGGCATGCACGGTGACTTTGGTCAGAGCAAGGCTAGCAAGAACTCCGGCTTCAAGAACGAAGACGAATTCGAAGCTCGCCAGCGCGTTCGCCTGCAGTTGGACGCCGTGGCTTCCGAAGCCCTGTCCGGTACCGTGTTCTTTGAAATCGGTGACCAGGTTTGGGGCCAGGACAAGACTGGTGGCGCCCTGGGTGCTGATAACAACAGCGTGGTGGAACTGAAGCGTGCCTACATCGACTGGATGGTGCCCCAGACCGACCTGAAGGTCCGCATGGGTATCCAGGGCCTGGCTCTGCCTGCCTTCACCACCAATGCTTCCCAGATCCTTGACGAAGACGTGGCCGCCGTCAGCCTGAACTATCAGTTCAACGAAAACGTGGGCCTGACCGCTTTCTGGGCTCGCCCCTACAACGACAACAACGGCTACTCCTACGGCAACGGCCACGGCAAGTGGGCCAAGAACTACATGGACAACATGGACATGTTCGCTGTGCTGCTGCCCCTGACCTTCGACGGCGTGAAGGTGACCCCCTGGGTCATGTATGCCGCCCTGGGCCCCGGTATGTTTGAAGGTGAACACAACAAGAATCTCCCTGACGTCTATCCCTACGGTAGCTACGGTTCCGCTTGGACCCGCGCCGCGCACGGTCTGACTTCCGGTTTCAGCGGCAGCGATTACAACGATTCCTATGGCAATGCCTTCTGGGCTGGTGTGACCGGCGAAGTGACCTACTGGGATCCCTTCCGCATCGCTTGGGATGTGAACTACGGTTCCGTTTCCTATGAAGACGAAAAGATGAACCGCGAAGGCTGGTTGGCCAGCCTGCTGCTGGAATACAAGCTGGATTGGGGTACTCCTGGCCTGTACGGCTGGTACGGCTCCGGTGACGACAACAATCCGAAGAACGGTTCCGAGCGCATGCCCGTGGTGAGCGCCAACGGCAACAACGACTTCTCCAACTTCGCTTTCAACGGCAACCCCTACATCGCCCGTGAAGGCGTGCTGGGTTCCACCATGGTGGGTACCTGGGGCGTGGGTGCTCGCCTGAAGGACGTGAGCTTCCTGGAAGACCTGAAGCACACCCTGCGTGTGAACTTCATGGGCGGCACCAACGCTCCTAAGATGGCCAAGTACATCCGTGGTGTCGCTGACAAGCCCGGTACGACTGTGAGTGGTCCTGCTGCTCCTTACTATGATGGTGCTTACGACCCGATCTACCTGACTACCGAAGACTACGCTCTGGAAATCGGTCTGACCAACACCTACAAGATGTACGACAACTTCACCGTCATGCTGGACGCTGCCTACATCGCCATGTGGCTGGACGACAGCCGCAGCACCTGGGGCAAGAACCCCATGGCCGGCTTCGCCAACGACCGCAATGGTGTGTACGACGCCTGGAACGTGAACCTGTCCTTCGTGTACTCCTTCTAAGCTTCGGCTTGAGAAGTTCGACCGTGGGGGCTCCGGCCCCCACGGTCTTCAAGCCCCGCTCCGGCGGGGCTTTTTGCGTTTGAGGAACGAGACGCTAGTGTGAGAGGAGGGCTAAAACTCTTATAATGATAAGGGCGATCTTGTTGGCATGTCGGGCGCGATCTATAGCGCTTTGCACATGCCGTGATGGCTTTTCTGAGATCCGCAGGCTGCTATGGTGTCTGGATCATCAGCAGATCTCCGTATCCTTTTTTTCTGCGTTGATTGGAAAGCGCCGACCGTGAAAGCTTCTGCCTCATGGTTTTTAAGCCCCGCTTCGGCGGGGCTTTTGTCGTTCAATAGGTTAGCTTTTTTTATTTTTTCGAGGGATCCATGCTTAAGAAACTGGTTTGTGAGAAAATTTTATCTAAAAAACGATATAGATAATGTGATGTAAGTTGTTGTTTTTTTTAAAGAAACGTTGACAAGGTCAAGAAAGGGGTATAAAAATTTTTACAAGTTCGACGGACAAGCAGACCGCTGCCGCGGGCTTTTAAAAATGAGCTTTTAGCTCCGGCCGTATTGGCCGGGATTCCTGTCCCGCTCCGCACAGGGCAGGAATGGGGTCCCGCAAGGGAAGAAGATCCCATACTGGATGGGATCGAAAGATGCGGAAGTAATGAAGGAAGGTATTATCATGAAGAAGCTTATGACTCTCGCTCTGGCTGCCGCTATGATGCTGGGTGCTACTACCGGCGCCAACGCTATCGACTTCAAGGCCAAGGGCCAGTGGATCATGTCTTTCGACTACGGCATGCACGGTGACTTTGGTCAGAGCAAGGCTAGCAAGAACTCCGGCTTCAAGAACGAAGACGAATTCGAAGCTCGCCAGCGCGTTCGCCTGCAGTTGGACGCCGTGGCTTCCGAAGCCCTGTCCGGTACCGTGTTCTTTGAAATCGGTGACCAGGTTTGGGGCCAGGACAAGACTGGTGGCGCCCTGGGTGCTGATAACAACAGCGTGGTGGAACTGAAGCGTGCCTACATCGACTGGATGGTGCCCCAGACCGACCTGAAGGTCCGCATGGGTATCCAGGGCCTGGCTCTGCCTGCCTTCACCACCAATGCTTCCCAGATCCTTGACGAAGACGTGGCCGCCGTCAGCCTGAACTATCAGTTCAACGAAAACGTGGGCCTGACCGCTTTCTGGGCTCGCCCCTACAACGACAACAACGGCTACTCCTACGGCAACGGCCACGGCAAGTGGGCCAAGAACTACATGGACAACATGGACATGTTCGCTGTGCTGCTGCCCCTGACCTTCGACGGCGTGAAGGTGACCCCCTGGGTCATGTATGCCGCCCTGGGCCCCGGTATGTTTGAAGGTGAACACAACAAGAATCTCCCTGACGTCTATCCCTACGGTAGCTACGGTTCCGCTTGGACCCGCGCCGCGCACGGTCTGACTTCCGGTTTCAGCGGCAGCGATTACAACGATTCCTATGGCAATGCCTTCTGGGCTGGTGTGACCGGCGAAGTGACCTACTGGGATCCCTTCCGCATCGCTTGGGATGTGAACTACGGTTCCGTTTCCTATGAAGACGAAAAGATGAACCGCGAAGGCTGGTTGGCCAGCCTGCTGCTGGAATACAAGCTGGATTGGGGTACTCCTGGCCTGTACGGCTGGTACGGCTCCGGTGACGACAACAATCCGAAGAACGGTTCCGAGCGCATGCCCGTGGTGAGCGCCAACGGCAACAACGACTTCTCCAACTTCGCTTTCAACGGCAACCCCTACATCGCCCGTGAAGGCGTGCTGGGTTCCACCATGGTGGGTACCTGGGGCGTGGGTGCTCGCCTGAAGGACGTGAGCTTCCTGGAAGACCTGAAGCACACCCTGCGTGTGAACTTCATGGGCGGCACCAACGCTCCTAAGATGGCCAAGTACATCCGTGGTGTCGCTGACAAGCCCGGTACGACTGTGAGTGGTCCTGCTGCTCCTTACTATGATGGTGCTTACGACCCGATCTACCTGACTACCGAAGACTACGCTCTGGAAATCGGTCTGACCAACACCTACAAGATGTACGACAACTTCACCGTCATGCTGGACGCTGCCTACATCGCCATGTGGCTGGACGACAGCCGCAGCACCTGGGGCAAGAACCCCATGGCCGGCTTCGCCAACGACCGCAATGGTGTGTACGACGCCTGGAACGTGAACCTGTCCTTCGTGTACTCCTTCTAAGCTTCGGCTTGAGAAGTTCGACCGTGGGGGCTTCGGCCCCCTCGGTTTCAAGCCCCGCTTCGGCGGGGCTTTTGTTGTTTCAGATAGAGTGTGCCTGAGATGCACGGAGATGTACTGTGTAGTCTGATGTTTTTCTAGAGAATGGTGGAGCAGCCTTCTTCTGAAGGGCTGATCCGCACAGCCCGGGCTGAAAGAATCGTCAGCAGAATCCTCCGCCATCCCGGATTGCCCGATCCTGTCACTTTATGACACGGTTCAAAAAATTGTCCTTTCCCTCTTGACGGCGAGAAAGGGCATGCGTATGCTTGCGTAGCAAAATTTGTACTCACGTGGAAAACGGATACATTTTTGCCATGTCTGGCTGGGATGTCCCTGGGGAGGAACGTCCCATGCACGTCAGGAAATTTCTCTCAGGAAGGAAGGTTTTTATCATGAAAAAGCTGATGACCCTCGCTCTTGCTGCGGGTATGCTGCTGGGCGCCGCCACCGGTGCCAGCGCCATTGATTTCAAGGCCAAAGGCCAGTGGCTGATGGGCTTCGCCGCTGGTGACGGTGCCCTTGTGAGCCATAAGAAGCTTGATAAGGCGAGCAACCACAATAAGGCTACCAACACCGACGATACTTTCAGCGCCATGCAGCGTCTGCGTCTGCAGTTGGATGCCGTGGCTTCCGAATCCCTGTCCGGTACCGTGTACTTTGAAATCGGCGACACCACCTGGGGCCAGAATTCTTCCGGTGGCGCCCTGGGCGCTGACTCCAACAGCGTCGTGGAACTGAAGAATGCCTATATCGACTGGATGGTGCCCAACACCGACCTCAAGTTCCGTATGGGTATCCAGAACATCGCCATGCCCAACGTGGCCGGTGGTTCCGCCGTGCTGGATGACGATGCCGCCGGTATCGTGGCCAACTACCAGTTCAACGAAAACGTGGGCCTGACCGCTGTGTGGGCTCGCCTGTTCAATGATAACTGGAACAGCGCCTCTGATCGTTGGGATGCCACTACCGATGACGCGAACTACCATGACAACGTGGATATGTTCGCCCTCATGCTGCCCCTGACCTTTGATGGCGTGAAGGTGACCCCCTGGGCCATGTACGGCATGATCGGTGCCAATTCTTGGGATGCCATCGACCACGACATGCACAAGGGCAGCTATCCTGCCTACAGCCTGCGTCCTTATCCGCTGGCCTACAATGGCGGCACTCTCGACACCGACAAGGCTTACGGTTCCGCCTTCTGGGCCGGCCTGCCCATTTCCGTCACCGCTTTCGATCCGCTGAACATCGAGCTGGACATCAACTACGGCTATGTGGAATCCATGGGCCGTTACACGGTGACCCAGCAGAACACCGGTCTTGATCGCCGTGGCGATACCAAGCGTGAAGGCTGGCTGGTCAAGGCCCTGGTGGAATACAAGATGGATTGGGGTACCCCCGGCATCTTCGGCTGGTACTCCTCCGGTGACGACGGCAACGTCAAGAACGGTTCCGAGCGTATGCCCACCATCTCCGGCTGCGGCAACTTCATGTCCTTCATGGGTGACGCCAACTACGGTTGGGGTGATGGCCGTCTGTACGACCGCAACCTGACCTACGCCGGTACCTGGGGTATCGGTCTGCGCGTCCACGACATGAGCTTCGTGGAAGACCTGAAGCACTCCTTCCGCGTGGCCTACTGGGGCGGCACCAACAGCCCGTCCATGGCCAAGTACGTGGGCAACTCTTGGGGCTGGAACGGCAGTGCTGATGGTGCCTACGGCACCCCCGAAGGTCCTTACCTGACCACCAACGACGGCCTGCTGGAATTCAACCTGGTCAACAGCTACCAGATCTACGAAAACCTGGAAGCCAACTTGGAACTGGGTTATATCGTGAACATGGTGGACGACGACACCTGGAAGCGCAGCTACCGCAGCGATTCCTACAAGAAGCAGGACGCCTGGAAGGCCCAGCTGATCTTCGCTTACAGCTTCTAGTCTTTACGACAGCGATGCTTTCAAGGGGGGCGCAAGCCCCCCTTTTTTATTGGATAAGACGATCTTTCGCCTGGCGGGAGGTCGTCTTTTTTTTTGCCCGGAGGAGGGGAGAGCGGATGGAGCAAAGGCTATGCCTGGTGCAGCAGGCGTTTCATGCAGATGTTTGGGGACAGAATAGATTGTGCAGGGACAGTTTTTTGTATGGCTTTTTCCACACAAGTCTCTGGCGCTTTTTTAGGGGGACAGCCTCCTTTTTCTTCCTCGCTCCTTCTTTTTTTCACGACGCTGTCGAGTGATTCAATAAATTGACCAATCGCCTTGACCCACCCATATGCCCATGCTAACGCAACAAGATAATAGACTCTTTTGATGAGTCCTATAAGGTCGATGGCCTGCCGGAGATGTCTCGGGGAAGGACTTGGAGTTCTCAGGCCTGGAAATTTTTCATTTAGGGAGGAAGGTTTTATCATGAAGAAGCTGATGACTCTTGCGCTCGCTGCGGGCATGTTGTTGGGGGCTGCCAGTGGTGCTCACGCTATCGATTTCAAAGCCCAGGGGATGTGGCTGATGGGCGTGGGGGCCGGGGATGGTTCCTTCGTGAGCCATACCCGCCAGGCCGGTGCGACGTCGAATAAGGCCCGGGATACCGATGACGCCCTCAGTGCCATGCAGCTCGTGCGTTTGCAGTTGGATGCGGTGGCTTCCGAGTCGCTGTCCGGTACGGTCTACTTCGAAATCGGCGACACCATGTGGGGCCAGGCATCTTCCGGCGGCGCCCTGGGCGCTGACAAGACCATCGTGGAATTGAGAAACGCCTATATCGACTGGACGGTGCCCAATACCGACCTCAAGTTCCGTGGGTATCCAAGGGCTCTCCATGCCCAATGTGGCCGGTGGCTCCGCGGTGCTGTTTGACGATGCCGCCGCTGTCGTAGCCAACTACCAGTTCAACGAAAATGTTGGCCTGACAGCTTTCTGGGCCCGTCTGTTCAACGACAACTGGAACGAGAGCAGTGCCGCCAACCGCTGGTCTCCTGACGATGATGCCAACTACCAGGATAACGTGGACCTGTTCGCCCTCATGCTGCCGCTGACCTTTGAAGGTGTGAAGCTGACCCCCTGGGCCATGTACGGCATGATCGGCGTCAACTCCTGGGATGCCATGGATAACGGGCTGCATATGGGCAGCTATCCTCCCTACAGCCTGCGTCCTTATCCGCTGGCCTACAACGGCGGGACGCTGGATACCGACAAATCCTATGGCTCTGCGTTCTGGGCCGGTCTGCCCATTGCCATCACGGCCTTTGATCCGCTGAACATCGAAGTCGATATCAACTACGGTTATGTGGAATCCATGGGGCGCTATGATGTGCAGCAGCTGAACAGCGGTGCCTGGCGTCGTGGTGATACCCAGCGCGAGGGCTGGCTGGTCAAGGCCCTGGTGGAATACAAGCTGGATTGGGGTACTCCCGGCATCTTCGGCTGGTATTCCTCCGGTGATGACGGCAACGTGAAGAACGGTTCGGAGCGTATGCCCACCATGTCCGGTTGCGCTAATTTCATGTCCTTCATGGGCGACGGCAACTATGGCTGGGGCGACCCGCGTCTGTATGACCGCAACCTGACTTATGCCGGTACCTGGGGCGTGGGTCTGCGCATCCACGACATGAGCTTTGTGGAAGATCTGAAGCACTCCTTCCGTGTGGCTTACTGGGGTGGTACCAACAGCCCTGCCATGGCCAAGTATGTGAAGGATGCCTATGGCTGGGACAACGGTACCCCCGAAGGTCCGTACCTGACCACCAATGACGGCCTGCTGGAATTCAACCTGGTGAACAGCTACCAGATCTATGAGAATCTGGAAGCCAACCTGGAGTTGAGCTATATCGTGAACATGGTGGATGACGACACCTGGAAGCGCAGCTACCGCAACGACTCCTACAAGAAGCAGGATGCCTGGAAGGCCCAGCTGATCATTGCCTACACGTTCTAGTCTTTCCCGACCGGGATGTTTCAGGGGGGCGCAAGCCCCCCTTTTCCGTTTTTGAGGCAGCCGTATCAGACGTCCTTGCCTTGCCTGTCTCCTGCGTCTATGCTGCGGCATCCTTCGGATGCATAGCTCTCTTTTGGCGGGAGCGATGCAACTTTCTGCCGCTGTGTCCGTGCAGCCTGGCAGGCCCGACAGATTCCCCTCTTGTCACGAGGTCCCATGTTTGCCCGTATCGCGCTGCTTTCCGCTCCTTACAGCACCCTGACGTACGCCTTGCCCGACATCTTTCCCGAAGAGTTCTGGCAGGAAGGCCTGCGCGTGGCCATCCCCCTGGGCCGTGGTGCGTTGCGGGCAGGCATCCTGATGGAGCGGCTGGAGCACAGCGATCTTCCTGACGGTGTCACCTGCAAGGAGGTGGCCTGGCCGCTGGAGACCGCCCCCCTGCTTTCGGAGGAGATCAGGGCGCTGGCACGGGATCTGGCCATTCGGCAGGGACTGGAGCCGGGCTGTGTGTTCGGGCATGTCCTGCCGCAGGGCTTGCGTCAGGTGGATCTGCGCATCCGCTGGCTGGCGGCGGACAGGGATTTTTCCTGTACGGTGAAGCAGGTCACGAAACTGGAACCTGATCTGCGCCAGGCCCTGGCCGTGGCCCTGTGCCGGGGGGAGGCCCGCCTTGTCGCTCCGGGCCGGGATGCCGCCGGGGAGGAACTTTGTGTGCTGCGGGTGGATCCTCCCTGGCCGGTACGGCCGCAGGCCGCACGGCAGCGCGAGATACTGGACTATCTGCATGAACGGGGACAGGTCAGCCGTCGCCAGTTGACTCGGGATCTGGGAGCCGGCAGTGCTCCGGCCCTGCGATCTTTGCTGCAGGCCGGATTCGTGGCTTTGCGCCACGCGGAGGCCGATGAGCCCGCTGACGAGCTGCTCCCGCCCGCGCCCCGGGCCTTTGAGCTCAATGCAGACCAGCAGCGGGCCCTGGAGGCCCTGCGTGCTGCGCTGGAGACGGAGCGGCCCGCATCGGTCCTGCTGTTTGGGGTGACCGGCAGCGGCAAGACGGCTGTCTATCTGGAGCTGATCCGGCATTGCATGGAGCAGGGCAGGAGCGTCCTCCTGCTGGCTCCCGAAGTGGCTCTTGCCTGCAAGCTGCGCCGGGATGCGGCCTGCGTCCTTCCCCATGTGCCCCTGTTTTTCTATCATGGCTACCAGCCTCCGGCACGACGGGAGGAGATCTTCCGCCGTCTGGCCACCCGGCAGGAGCCCTGCCTCGTGGTGGGGACGCGTTCGGCGCTCTTCCTGCCTGTACCGCAGCTGGGCTGCGTCATCCTGGACGAAGAGCATGACAGCTCGTTCAAGCAGGACGAGTCTTTGCCCTATCAGGCCAAGGAGCTGGCCTGGTCGCGCATCGCACGGCAGCGCGGCCTGCTGGTGCTGGGCTCGGCCACGCCGGACATCAAGACCTTCCATGCGGCCAGTCAGGGGCAGATAGATCTTCTTCGCCTGCCGGAGAGGGTAGGGGGGCGGCCTTTGCCGCCGGTGGAGCTGGTGGATACCAGCGGCCTGGCCGGGGAAGGGCTGCTGGCTGCCCGCAGCGAGCAGGCCCTGCGCGAAGTGCTGCAACGCGGGGAGCAGGCCGTTGTCCTGCTCAACCGGCGCGGTTACGCGCCCCTGCTGTACTGCCTGGACTGCAAGGAGACCGTCAGCTGTCCGCATTGCCACATCGCCCTGACCTACCATAAAGGGCGGGGGCGGCTCGTTTGCCATTACTGCGGCTATGCCGTTCCCTTTCCCAGTCCCTGCCCGCAGTGCAGGAGCATGAACTTCCTGCCCATGGGGGAGGGGACCGAAAGGCTGGAAGAATATTTGTCCACGCTGGCCGGGCAGCCTGTCCTGCGTCTCGACCGTGACAGTACCCGGCGGCCCGGACGCATGGAAGAGATACTGGCGGCCTTTGCCCGGCACGAGTCCCCCATCCTTGTAGGTACGCAGATGCTCTCCAAGGGCCACCACTTCCCTGATGTGACCCTGGCCATCGTGGCGGACGGGGATCTGGGGCTCAATCTGCCGGACTACAGGGCTGCGGAGCGGTCCTTCCAGCTGCTGGTCCAGTCCGCAGGCCGGGCAGGACGTGGTGACAAACCCGGACGGGTACTGATCCAGACCCGCAATACCAACCACTACTGCTGGCAGTATGTCCAGAACGGTGATTATGAAGGTTTTTATGCCGCCGAGCTGGCCCGGCGGCAACAATACGGTTATCCGCCTTTCGTGCGTCTGGCGTTGCTGCGCATCTCCTTCCCTGCGGAAGATCCCGGCGGCGCCGCGGCGCTGGGGGAGTTGGCCCGTTTGCTGCAAACCAGGGCCCGTGAGCTGGGCGTGCGCCTGCTGGGGCCTATCCCGGCGCCCCTGGCCATGCTGCGGGGCCGCAGGCGTTTTTCCTGCCTTATCAAAAGTGCCGACTGGCAGTCGGTCAGGCTGCTGTACCATGAAGCTGTGCGGCAGCAGTGCGCCAGCCGCTTGCGGCTTTTCCTTGACCTTGACCCTGTCAATATGCTCTAATCTTCCGGTTTATTTTTCCCGTAAGCGGGATTTTACTGGGGAAAGCTCTGCGGTGCCTGCCCCGGCATTTTTGCGGCCTTTGACCGGCCCTGATGCCGGAGCGTCCGGCATGTGCCATGGCCGGGCACGGCAGGGCAGGAGTCAGTACCGGGCGGAAGGAGCTTGCCCGGTGCTTCATGGTCAAGGGAGGAAGAATGAAAGCTTTGCGTGTGGTGGGCCTGTGGGTGGCCCTGGTTCTGGGAATGGCGTCGTCCGCCATGGCTGAAGGTTTTGCGCTGACCGAGTGGAGCGCACGCGGTCTGGGTCTGGCCAGCGGCATGGTGGGCCGCGCCGACGACGTGTCGGCCATCGCCTACAATGCGGCCGGCATCACCCAGTTGCCCGGCGTCCAGGTCATGGGTGGTATGGGGCTTATCGCCCCTATGGGGACTTTGTCGCTGGATACGACCCACGGCAAGCAGGAAACCACCACCAAGCCCGCTGTGTGGGCCGCGCCGCACGCTTACGCCAGCTGGCAGCTCAATGACAGCTTGTGGCTGGGCCTGGGCGTGTTCTCGCGCTTCGGTCTGGGCAACAGCTATGACCAGCAGTGGACCGGCCGTTACAATCTGTACAGCGTCAACCTGCAGACCGTGTCCGCCGTGCCCACCCTGGCCTGGAAGATCAATGACATGTTCTCCGTGTCCGCCGGTCTGGAGATCATGAATCTTAACCTGACCACGGAACAAAAGGTTCCTGGCATACTTACCCCTCCGCTTGTCTCTTCCCCTATACATAATCCTGCATATGATCACGACGCTGAAGTTCAGGGCTCTGGCTGGGGCGTGGGCGGTCACTTTGGGGTGCATGCCCGTTTGAACGATCAGTGGTCGGTGGGCCTGGCCTACAAGACCCAGGTCACAGCCAATGTCTATGGTGAAGCCAAGTTTGATGGCCCGCTGGCAGGAGCCAAGCGGGAACTCAGGGATTGTGACGCCCACGGTACCGTGCAGTTGCCCGATTCCCTGGCCCTGGGTGTGGCCTACAAGCCTCTGGACAACCTGAGCTTCGAAGTGGGCGCCGTCTGGACGCGCTGGTCCACCTACAATTCCCTGAACATCTACATGGACAACGGCAACCAGTCCATCAGCCATAAAAACTGGCAAGACGGCTGGAATTTCAACGCCAGCGTGGAATACAAGCCTCTGGACTGGTGGAGCCTGCGTGCCGGTTTCTGGTACGAGACCCCGGTCATCAACGAGGATCACTCCGACTTCATGGTGCCCTCCAACGGCCGCACGGCCCTGACCCTGGGCACGGGCGTGGAGTGGAACGACTTCACCATCGACTTCGCCTACTGCCACATGTGGATCAATCCGACCAACTATGATGACACTGATGCAAGTGGTATTCGTACCCCCGGTCTGGCATCCGGTATCACCGGCGGCAATTCCAAGGACACCGTGGCCAACATCTATATGCTGAGCTTCGGCTACAAGTTCTAGCCCGCCGCTCCGGCAGGTTTTCGGGCGTCGCTCCTTGGGCGGCGCCTTTTTTTGCGCCTTGCGGCACAGAGCATTTGACCACAGGCTAGAAAGTCTCTATAGTCCCGTTTGAGAAAGTCTAAACTTTTACCGCCTGAACAGGCCCTGCTTTGCAGGAAACATCTCTTTGGAGGAGAGCAATGAAACGCACCATCCTTGCACTGACCCTGCTGATGGCTCTGGTCCTGCCCGGCATGGCCAAGGCCGAAGGTACCGGTATGTACCTGGCTCCCAAGTTCCTGATGACCATTCAGGAAACCGGCACCATCGAACGTTCCGGTATGGGCGGCGTGGACGAATACTCCCAGTTCACCCTGGGCGGCGCTCTGGCTGCCGGTTACGACTTCTGGCCCCAGTATCTGGTGCCCCTGCGTGTGGAACTGGAATACGCCCTGCGCGGCAACAGCGAAAAGAGCTGGGGCAGCAACTGGGGCAGCGTGGACTGCACCTGGAACAGCTCCACCCTGTTCGCCAACCTGTACTATGACTTCCGCAACGACAGCGCCTTCGTGCCCTACATCGGCGCCGGTATCGGTATGTCCTTCAACTACCTGGGCTTCGACCTGCACCGTGGCGGCAGCGCCGTTTCCCGTGACGAAAGCACCACCAACTTTGCCTGGAACGTGGGCGCCGGTGTGGCTTACAACGTGAACGACGCCCTGTACATCGACGCCGCTTACCGCTATGTGGACTTGGGCTACACCGAAGCCAGTGGTGCTCTGAACGGCGATCAGATCAAGGTGGGCAGCCGTCCTTACAACCACGAATTCATGCTGGGCCTGCGCTTCGCTTTCTAAAGCGTATTACCCGCGATTTGAAAAGGCCGCTCCTTCGGGAGCGGCCTTTTTTGTTTTTGGGCAAGGCAGGGGCAGCGTGAGGGGCCTGTCCCCCGGGATCCGTGAGCCACAGACAGGCCGGGACGGCCTGGTAAAAAGCCGTGCTGGCCGCCACTGCGGTCTTTTCTTGACGAAACGGCGTAAACAGCCTATGAATCACAATTCTGTATGCGCTGGCCGGGCCCGCGTGATCTGCCGCCATGTCCTGCGGCAGGGAGGGCAGGGCCTTTCAGTGTAACTTGATAGCGGGGTTCCCATGTTTGAAAGTCTTTCCGATCGCCTTTCCGGTGTGTTCCGCTCCTTCAGCGGACGCGGCCAGCTGACGGAAGAAAATATCCAGGCCGGCCTGCGCGAGGTGCGTCTTGCCCTTCTGGAGGCCGACGTCAACTTCAAGGTCGTCAAGGACTTTGTGGAGAACGTCCGCCAGAAGTGCCTGGGACAGGAACTCATCAAGGGCGTCAGCCCGGCGCAGCAGGTCGTCAAGATCGTCCATGAAGAGCTGGTGGGGCTGCTTGGTGGTGAGACAGCGGGGCTGAACCTTCAGGGCCAGGAACCCGCCGTCATCATGCTGGTGGGCCTGCAGGGCTCCGGTAAGACCACCTCGGCGGGCAAGATCGCCAATCTGCTGCGCAAGCAGAAGATGCGTCCCTATCTGGTGCCTGCCGACGTGTACCGTCCCGCGGCTATCGATCAGCTGACCGTGCTGGCCAAGCAGCTGGACATGCCCTGCTTCCCGTCCACGGTGGACATGAATCCCGTGGACATCGCCCGTCAGGCCATGGAAGCCGCCCGTGAGCAGCAGGCCACGGTGGTCCTGCTGGACACCGCCGGCCGTCTGCATGTGGACGAGCCCCTGATGCAGGAACTGGCCGCCATCAAGGCGGCGGTGAACCCGCAGGAGATCCTGTTCGTGGCCGACGCCATGACCGGTCAGGATGCCGTGACCGTGGCGGAGTCCTTCAACGAACGTCTGGGTCTGACCGGTGTGGTGCTGACCAAGATGGATGGCGATGCCCGCGGTGGTGCGGCCCTGTCCATCCGGGCGGTGACCGGTGCCCCGGTGAAGTTCGTGGGTATGGGCGAAAAGCTGTCCGAGATGGAGGTCTTCCATCCTGACCGCATCGCGGGCCGCATCCTGGGCATGGGCGACGTGCTCACCCTGGTGGAAAAGGCCCAGGCCACCATCGACGCCGACGAGGCCGAAGCCCTTGCCAAAAAGATGCGCAAGGCCAGCTTCGACCTGGAAGATTTCCGTACCCAGATGCGCCGGATCAAGAAGCTCGGCTCTCTGGACAGTATTTTGAAGATGATCCCCGGCATGGGCGGCCTGCGCGAAAAGCTGGCCGAAGCCAACGGGGCCATGCCTGAAAAGGAAATGGCCCGTACCGAAGCCATCATCAACTCCATGACCATGGCCGAGCGCCGCAACCCCGATATCCTCAACGGCAGCCGCCGGGCGCGTATCGCCAAGGGCGCCGGGGTCACGGTGCAGCAGGTCAACCAGCTGGTGCGCCAGTTCGAGCAGATGCGCCAGATGATGAAGGGGATGATGGGCGGCAAGGCCAAGGGGATGCCCGCCATGCCCAGGATGCCCCGGGGCATGAGCATGCCCGGCGGCATGGGCGGGATGCCCGGCATGATGCCGGGCATGGGTGGCATGCCCGGTATGCCACCCATGGGGCTGCCGGATGCCGGACACGGCAAGTCGGCGGCGGCCAAAAAGCGCAAGAAGCGCGAACGGCCTGCCAAGCGCAAAAAGAAATAGGCCCGTCCGTGCGGTCTGTCCGCACGGATCAGCGTCCGTTCCCCGGCAGAGCACGGCGAAACCTCATCGCCAGACGGCTGCGGCGATGCCGGAGACGCGATAAAAAAATCGTTGCGGCGCACTGGTCATTGATATAATGGGGGGAGGGCAAACTTGCTCTTTTGCCCCCGCAACGCTACCATAGCACAAACAGGAGATAATCATGGCTGTTAAGCTGAAATTGACCCGTCTGGGCAGCAAGAAGCATCCTTTCTACCGCGTCGTGGCCGCCAACGACGAAACCCGTCGTGATGGCCGTCCGCTGGAATTCCTGGGTTACTACAACCCCATGACCGATCCCGCCGAAGTGAAGCTGGACGCCGAAAAGGTGAAGGCCTGGCTGGATCGCGGTGCCGAACCCACCGACACCGTCCGCGCTCTGCTCAAGAAGATGGCCTAAGGGTATCTTTGCAGGATACCATCGTACCGGTCTTTCCGGTACTGGCCCGATGTTCTTCCGGTGTGCGGTACTGACGCGGCAGATCCCTGAGGGGGCTGCCTGATGGACGTACCGCACCGCAGGCGCATGGCGCTTTTCCCGCGGGCTTTTTCCGCGGAGATGCAGCGCCCGCTCACAGCAACAGTCTTGTCACGGCAGGACTTGCGGGAGGCCAGCAATGAAAGCTTTGATTGAATTTATCGCCCGTTCGCTCGTGGACGCGCCTGATCAGGTACAGGTCACTGAAGTGGAAGGCGAACAGACCACTGTGCTGGAATTGAAGGTCGCCAAGGAAGATCTCGGTAAGGTGATCGGCAAGCAGGGCCGCACGGCACGCGCCATGCGCACCTTGCTCAGCGCCGCGTCCACCAAGGCCAAAAAACGCGTCGTACTCGAGATCCTGGAATAGTTCCTCATGGCACGACGCATCCATATGGGCACGCTCGCGCGCCCGCACGGTATCAAGGGGGAGATCTGCGTCGACTGGTACGCAGACTCCCCTTCGCTGCTGGACGGTCCTTTCTGGTTGCAGGCGGGCGATGCCCCGCCGCGTCCTGCCCGGGCCCGTTCGTGGCGCATGCACAAAGGTCGTCCCCTGCTCCTGCTGGAGGGGGTGACCGACCGTAACGACATCGAAGCCCTGCGCGGCCAGAAGATCCTTGTGGACCGCGACCTGCTGCCCCCTGTGGACGAAGACGAAGTCTACGTGGAGGACGTGCTGGGCTTTGCCGTCATCCTGCCTGACGGCTCCCGCCTGGGCGTGCTGGATCATGTGGAATATCCTGCCGGTCTGGAGGTCTGGAGCATCGTGACCGATGACGGCAAGGAAGTCCTGTTCCCTGCGGAAGCCTCGTTCATCGAAGGCTTCGACCTGGAAGGGGAGTGCATCCACATCGCGCCGCCGGAAGGCCTGCTGGACATCTATCTGGGCGGTGACGAACAGGCCTAGCCTGTGGAGTCGGCTTTGCCGCCGGATTGCGGCGGGCATTTCGGACCGTCCATACGACTGCCCTGTTCCCTGTTTTTGCCTGTCTTTTTTGCTGCCCGTGCTGTCCGCAACACGGGCTGTCTTTTTCCTGGCCGGATGGTTCCGGCCCCTGCTGGTTTGGACCTGCCCTCGGCAGGTCTTTTCGTATGAGGTGGATCATGCCCGAATTGCCGGAAGTGGAGACCGTCGTCCGTACTCTGCGGCCGCAGGTACTGGAATGCTGCATCGAGCGGGTGGACGTGCTGCGCGAGCGTTCCCTGCATCCCCTGAGCCTTCCTGTGGAGCGACTGGCGGGGACGCGCATCAGCGCTGCCCGTCGCCGGGGCAAGCTGGCCCTGCTGGATCTGGAGCCGCCCGCCGTAGCCGCTGCTCTGCCTGTGCCGTCGATTCTGGCCGTGCATCTGCGCATGACGGGGCGCTTCATGGTCCACCCGGAAGGGGCCGCCCCTTTGAAACACACGCGCATCATCTTCCATTTGCAGCGGCCTGACGGGAGCCGGGCGCAGCTCTTTTTCGATGATGTGCGCTCCTTCGGCCTGGTCTTTGCCGCCACGCCGGAGCTGCTGGAGCGCTGGGACTTCTGGCGCTCGCTGGGCCCGGAACCGCTGGACATGGGGCCCGGTTCTCTGGGGCCGCGTCTGCACGGACGCCGGGCCATCAAGGCCGCCCTGCTGGATCAGACCGTACTGGCCGGTATCGGCAATATCTATGCGGACGAGTCCCTGTTCCGGGCCGGTATCGATCCCCGCCGGCCTGCCGGGGAGCTTTCGGAGGCAGAAGCGGAACGTCTCCGCTGCGCTTTGCAGGAGGTCTTGCGGGAATCCATCGCCCAGTGCGGCAGCTCCATCCGTGATTATCGGGATGCCAACGGCAATGTGGGCGCTTTCCAGAATACCTTTTTCGTCTATGGCCGTGGCGGACAGCTTTGCCGTCGCTGCGGCACGGAGCTGGAAAAAGGGCGCATCGCCGGCCGGGCCACGGTATTTTGTCCGCAGTGCCAGAAGTAGCGGGCGATCTTTTGGGGAAGGGAGCTTTGCGGTAAAGCTCCCTTCCCCTCTCTCAGCAGACCTCGGTCTGGCGGGCATTTCGGGTCGTCAGCCTGACAAACAGTTGTGTATGGCTGATGTGCAGCCGTGATGAGCAACGGGCCGTTCCCCCCGGGGAGCGGCCCGTTGTCCGTATCCGGCGCCGTACAAAGAGAGGAGTGTGCGCAAGGGTATCCTTTTTTCCAGAGCTTGAGGCCGCAGGCTGTAGACTGATGCGCAGCCTGTATCCATGTGGTGCAGGCTGCGCGCAAAGGTCGCCGGATAACCACCGCACTGCTGCCACTGTCATCGCGTCAGCCGAGCGAATACCGTACGTTGCGGAGGACGACAGCAATTTTTTATCCGGAGGACTCTCCACCCTGCCTCGCCGTTCGCAAGGCATGCGCTCGTCGACGAGGCCCCTGCGGGCAAGGTCGCCCGCGTCTGGCAGGCAGCGGTAGCAGTAGGGAGGATTTCCTTTCTCGTCTGTCTTCAGGGCCGTACCGGCCGGGCGGTGTCCCAGTCCAGAAGAGGAACCTCCGTGCCGCCTGACAGGGTCCAGGTCACACGGACATGCCCGTGGCGGCCTGTCTGCAGCAGGGGGATCTGCTGTTCTTCCAGCCATTGTCTGAGCTGTTTTCCGGGATGGCCGAAGCGGTTGAAGGCACCGCAGGAGGCCACCACCAGCCGGGGGCGCACAGCCGTCAGGAATTCAGGCAAAAAAGAGCTGTCCGAGCCGTGGTGCGGTGCCAGCAGGACATCGGCCTGCACGTCCTGGCCGCTGGCCAGCAGGTGGCGCAGGGCGGCCCCGTCGGCATCACCGGGGAAAAGGGCCAGGCCGTGCCCATTGTGGACCAGGCGCAGGATCAGGGAGGCACTGTTGCCTTCCCAGACATAGGCGCCCGGGGCTGGCCGGGGCGGATGCAGCACATGCAGAGCCAGCCCGTCCTCGGTATCGCCCAGATGCAGGATATCTCCGGCATAAAGGGGGGTATCGTTCCCTTTTTGCAGAGTGTTCTGCCAGATGGCTTCCATCTGACCGTTGGCTGGCTGGCCGTTGTGCAGCAGGAGCGCCTCGGGAAAAGCTGACAGCAGGGGAGGGATGCCGCCCGCGTGGTCGATGTCGGGATGGCTGTTGATGATGGCGTCCAGACCGGGGCGGGCATTGCAGGTCAGCAGGGGAAGGAGGAGTTCGCGTCCCGGGTTCCAGGAGCGGGACATGCTGCCTGCGGCGTCCACGAGCAGGGTCTGGCCATGCGGCAGACGCAGCAGGACGGCCTGCGCCTGTCCCACGTCAGGGACGGAAAGCTCCAGCCGGGGCACCAGACTGTGGTGCAGACGCAGGGCCGGGCCCACACAGGCCAGCAGCAGACCGCAGATGAGCAGGCGTTTTCCCGCCGGCGGCAAGCCGGGGCGTCCGGCCCGCAGGGCCAGTGCCAGAAAAAGGCAGGCCATGGCGGGCAGGGTCGTCCAGTGGGGCCGCAGGATGGGGGGGACGCTGAGCCAGCCCTGCGTCTGGAGGAAAAGCAGGCCGTCCACCAGCCACTGGCAGGGCAGGGCCACCACATCCAGCACCAGAGCGGCTGCCGGGCCAAGGCCGCACAGGCTGAGCCCCAGTCCCAGGAAGGCCCCCGGCAGGACAAGGGTGCCCAGGACGGGCAGCCAGAAAACATTGAGCAGGAACCACAGCCCGCTGTTGTTGAACAGCAGCAGGGAAAGGGGCAGCAGGGCCAGCTGGATGAAGAAGGAGACCAGCAAAATGCTGGCCAGTGAACGGAGCAGGCGCTGCCCGGGGGACGTCCGCGGGATACGGCGCAACAGCTGGCCCATGAGCGGCGTGGCGCAGCAGATGACGGACACGCACAGGGCGGAAAGTTGCAGACCGGTATCGAAGACGGACAGGGGGGAGATGACGGTGATGCAGAGCAGCGTGCAGCACAGGACATCCAGCCCGCTGGAAGGGAGGCGCTCCCGGAGCGTCTGGGGCAGCGGCATGCAGCGCAGGTGGGCCAGTGCCATGCCCGTGGCCAGCAACAGGAGCATCCCGGCCGCCCGCAGCAGCGAAGGCGGCGCATTGCCCAGCCAGAGATAGGCCAGGGCCGCAGGACAGGCCGCCAGCGGGATGAGGACGGTACGGGGGCGCCAGAGATAGAGCCCCGGATGCAGATGGGCCGCCAGCCAGACGATGAACATCCCCGCCAGACCGGCCACGAGCAGATGTTGCCCGGAAAGGGCCAGACTGTGGGAAAGGTTGCCGGCATTGAAGGCCTTCACGGTGGGCGTTTCCAGCAGGAAGCGTTCCCCGAAGAGCAGGGCCAGCAGGATGGCCTTGCCCTGGGGCACCGGTGCCGCGGAAGGCGTGGAAGGCGCGGCGACAGGGAGCTGGGGAGGGGCTGCGGCCGTCAGACCGGAGGGAGAAGCGGCGGCGGGCGGCAAAAGATCGTCCCTGCCCGGCAGGAGCACGGCAAGGAACTTTCGAATGAGTTCCAGACGCTGCCGGGCAAAGGGGGAGGGGGCGCCGTCGACGGCGGGCTGACCGCCCGTGCCCCGGCTCCAGATGCGCCAGCCGGTACCGTGGCTGTGCCACCAGAAGCCCCAATCGGTGAGGCCGAAGTTGCGCTGGGTATCCACGGGCAACAGCTTGCGTTGCAGGCGTATGGTCTGCCCCGGCAGCGGGAAGACGGCGGCCTGCTCCCATGTCCAGGCAAGGTTGCCGGGAAGATGGGCCAGAGGCTGGCCGTCAGGCTGTTGCAGATGCAGGTCGGTCAGGCTGATGCGCAGGCGCTGTTCCGGCAGGGTGCGTACATCGCTCACCCTGGCTTTCAGCACAGGCCAGTGGCGGGGCGGGGTACGTTCCTCGTACAGCTGTTCCAGCACGGGAGGCACGGGAAAAGCGGGCAGCAGGGCCTGGGCCGTGACGCAGCCCAGCAGGGCGACGGCACAGCCCACCAGCAGGCGGGGGAGACGCCACAAACGGCTGTCCGCCACCAGGACGCAAAGACCCGCGCAAAGCGCGGGTCCGGGCCAGCGTGCCGCCAGCAGGCCCAGCAGCCAGCATAAGAGCCAGCTTTGCCAGAGAAGGCCCGGGGCCAGCGGCGGACGCCACATGATATCAGGCCAGATCGCGGGCGGCGTCGCGTTCTTCGGCCCTGCGTTTGAGGGTCTCGCGATGGTCGAAGAGCTTCTTGCCGCGACCCAGGGCGATCTCCATCTTGACCTTGCCCTGCTTGAAGTACATGCGCACGGGCACCACGGTCAGGCCTTTCTGTTCCACGCGGGCCGCCATCTGGCGGATCTCGGCGGCGTGCAGCAGCAGGCGGCGCGGGCGGTCGGGATCCTGGGGCACATAGCCGGCATTGTCGTACGGGGCGATATGCAGCGAAAGCACGAAGGCCTCGCCGTCACGGAAATCCACATAGCTGTCCAGAAAGTTGATCTTTCCGGCCCGGATGCTTTTGACTTCAGGGCCGGTCAGGCTGATGCCCGCTTCCACGAAGTCGGAGAGTTCGTACAGGTGGCGGGCCTTCTTGTTGACGGCGATGGTGGACGGGGATGGTTTTTTGCTCATATTCCTAACTGTTCGTCATGATGCTTGTGGTATGGAAGGCCAGCTCCGAGCCCAGGCTCTCCTGCAGGCGTTCGCGCAGCATGCGCTGCGAGGCCGTCACGTCGGTGCTCATGAGCACGCTGTGGGCCATGTCCATGCAGGTCTGGGCGTCCAGGCGGCGGATCATGTGCTTCATGCCCGGTACGAAGCGCGGCGAGGCCGAGAGCGTGTCCACGCCCATGCCCAGCAGCAGGGCCAGACCGTAGGGGTCGGCGGCCAGCTCGCCGCAGACGGAGACCCCGATGCCCTCGCGGTGGGCGGAGTCGATGATGCGCTTCAGGGAGCGGACCACGGCCGGATGCAGGGCCTCGTTGAGGTAGCCCACATGCAGGTTGTTGCGGTCGATGGCCATGAGGTAATGGATAAGGTCATTGGTGCCGATGCTGAAAAAGTCGCATTCGCGGGCCAGGGCATCGGCGATGAGCACGGCCGCCGGGGTCTCCACCATGATGCCCAGGGGCAGATCGGCGGCGTGGGGCAGACCGGCGGCCTGCAGCTCCTGCTGCAGTTCCTGCATGATGCGGCGCACGCTCTGCACCTCGGCCAGTCCGGAGATCATGGGCAGCAGCAGGGAGATATTGCCTTCCACCCCGGCGCGCATGAGGGCGCGCAGCTGGCTGCGGAAGATCTTCTGGTGCCGCAGGCAGAAGCGGATGCCGCGCAGGCCCAGGGCCGGGTTGGGTTCCTTGAGGGCTTCCTGGGCGCGGAGCATCTTGTCCGCACCGGCGTCCAGGGTACGGAAGACCACATGCGCGGGCGCGGCCTTGCGGGCCACGGCGCTGTATTCGGCGTAGAGCTCTTCCTCGCTGGGCAGATGCTCCCGCAGGAAGGAGAATTCCGTACGGTACAGGCCCACGCCTTCGGCGCCGCTGGCCTGCAGTTCGTCCATCTCTTCCAGGCGCTCCAGGTTGGCATGGACGCTCACGCGCACGCCGTCGCGCATCTCGGCGGGCCAGTGGGACTCGCTGCGGGTGCGGGCCTCCCACTCCTGATACTCGCGCTGGCGCTCTTCATAGGTGGCCAGGTCGTCGGCATCGGGGTCCAGCAGCAGGCAGCCGTTGAGGCCGTCCACGATGACCTTTTCACCGGGCTTGCCGGTCTCCAGCAGGCCGGTGACGCCCACCAGGGCCGGGATGTGCAGGCCGCGCGACAAAATGGCCGTGTGCGACGTGGGCCCGCCCTCTGCCGTGATGACGGCCCGCACGTCCTTGAAATCCATGTCCATGACGTCGGCGGGCGAAAGATCCTGGGCGGCCAGGATACCGGCACCGGACGCGGCGGGCAGGGCGCAGCTGCCGGCCAGGCATTCGCGCAGGCGCAGGCCCACGGCCCGGATATCCTGCGCACGGTCGCGCAGATAGGGGTCGTCCATGTTGCGGAAGATGCTGCACAGCTGTTCCACCGTGCTGTCCAGGGCCCAGGCGGCGCAGACCAGTTCCTTCTCGATGCGGGAAAGGGCGCTGCCCACCAGTTTGGGATCGCGGGCCAGTTCGATCTGGGCGGCGATGACCTCACGGTATTCGGAAAGGTCTTCCGGGACCTTGGCCATGGCTTCCTGCAGGGCGGCGCGCACATTGGTCACGGCGGCGCGCAGCTGTTCCTGCTCGCCTTCCACTTCGCGCGGGCTGATGCGGCGCATCTCCACGGTCTGGACATTGTGGGCGAAGCGCAGCACCCCGATGGCGATGCCGGGAGAGACGGACGTACCGAAAAGAAGAGAGCGTGCCATATCAGTCCTGCAGATTTTCCAGATAATCGGCCAGGGCCGTCAGGGCTTCGCGGGCGTCATCGCCCCGGGCCAGCAGGGTCAGCGTGCAGCCTGTGGAGATGGCGAGGGAGAGGATATCCAGCATGCTTTTGGCATCGGCGGTACCGTTGTCGCTCTGGATCTGGATGTCGGAGGAAAAATTCTGGGCCTCCTGCGCCAGACGGGCAGCAGGCCGTGCGTGCAGCCCGCCACGCGTATGCAGCGTGACGGGGAGGACGAGGCCTTCGGGTGTTTCCTGAACTTCTGCCATGATATATTCTCCCTGGTCGCCCGGGGCGACCTGTACGATCTGTTCCTGACGGTCCCCCGCACCGCATCGGGGGCCTTGCGGCAAGGATGCCATGCCGTATGCGTCCCTGTCGTCTGAGGCGGCCGCAGGCCCTGCGGAGCGCGCCTTTCCCGTCCGGTGTGGCCGGATGTTTCCCTGCCGTGGCGGCAAGGGCCTTTACAGGCCGACCAGCCCCGTGTCCATGAGCACGAGAAAGGTCAGCAGGATCAGCCAGAGCACGATGCGCGGCAAATGCAGGCGCCCGATGATCCAGGCGGCGGCCAGAACGGCAGCGCCGCCGCCCATACACCAGAGGAGCGTATGCCTGTCCCCGCTGTAGGGCAGCAGCATGGCGGCCGCCACGGTCAGCAGGCAGGCATTGACGACCTTGATGCGGCCGGTCCAGTTGATGAGCCCCAGACGCTTGAGCCAGGCCAGGGCAGCCAGCCCGTAGCGCAGGGCAAAGAAAAACGTGCCTGTCCTGAAGGCCAGCAGGGCCACGGCCAGCAGGACCGTCAGCAGGATGACGGGCAGCGTGTGCCCGGCCAGCAGAAAGCAGATGCAGCACAACGCCCAGCAGGGGAAGACGCCCCCTTCAAAAAAACCGTCCCCCACGGCGGAAAGCGTGGTGCCCAGCGTGCGGCGCACCGTGTCCAGCGCGTTGGAGGGCAGTTTGCCTTCGGCCACCTGTTCTTCGATGTTCAGCAACAGGCCCATGTAGAAGGGCAGCATGTAGGGATGGGTGTTGCTGTGGGCGCTGTAGTGGGCCGCCGCCTGTGCCCGTGCTTCGGCCTCGGGATACAGATGGCGCAGTGCCGGTTCCAGGGCGAACAGCAATCCCAGCTGCTGCATGCCGCGTGCCGTGACGGCGGCGTTGATGCAGCAGCTTCGCGCAAGGCAGGAAAGGGCTGTCCGGGTGGGCAACATGGCGGGCTCGCTTGGTTGGGCGGTCGGTTCCGTGGCGGAGAAAGGCTCAGGCGCGGGTCAGCAGTTCGTAAAGCTCCTTGGCGCTCCAGCCGGGGGCCATCTCCTGGGCCCGGCGGGCCACTTCCTTGGGCTTGAGACGCTCGTCCGCAGCGGCCATGACAGCTTCCAGGGCCCGGCGGGCTTCGGCTTCATCGGCGCGTTCCTTCTGTTCCGGCGGGCCGATGATGACCGTGATCTCGCCCAGCAGTTCTTCGGGCAGCTCCTGCCATTTCTCCAGACGGCCAAGTATAAATTCCTCATGTGTCTTGGTCAATTCCCGGCACACGGCCACGGCCCGGGGGCCCAGCAGCTCCGCGGCCTGGGCCAGGCTCTCGCGCAGGCGGTCCTTGCGTTCGAAGAAGATGAGCGAGCCCGGCGTGCGGGCAAAGGCCGAGAGCGTGGCGCGGCGGCCCGCGGCATCACGCGGCAAAAAGCCCAAAAAGGTGTAGGGCAGGGGCGGGATGCCCGCGGCGGAAAGGGCCGTCACCGGCGCCGAAGGGCCGGGCACGGGCGAGACGGGCAGGCCTTCGGCCCGGCAGGCGCGCACCAGACGGTAGCCGGGATCGGCCAGCAGGGGCGTGCCCGCATCCGAGACCAGGGCCAGGTTCTGTCCCTGCCGCAGCAGGCGCAGGACCTCTTCCTGCCGTTCGCTCTCGTTGTGGTCATGGAAACTCAGGAAGCGGCGGGCCGGGATGTTGCACTGGCTGCACAGCAGCCCGGCGCGACGGGTGTCTTCGGCCAGGATGAGGTCGGCGCCGGCGAGGACTTCGCGGGCGCGGGGAGAAAGGTCACCAGGGTTGCCAAGAGGCGTGGCCACTATCCACAGATGGCCCGGAGCCGGAGAGGTCGAAAGCATGGCGGATGTGCTCCATGTGCGGGCCCGTGGGCCCCGGTTCGATACAGACGAGGTCAAAGCGGCAGGGCAGGTGCCACTGGTCATGCGCGGCCAGCCAGGCCCGTGCGGCCCGGATCAGGGTCTGCCGCTTGCGCGGCCCCACCGCGTCCAGGGCGCTGCCCAGACTGCCCGGCCCGCGCGTTTTGACTTCCACGAAAACAAGAGTGTCGCCTTCCCGGCAGACAAGGTCAAGTTCCAGCGGGCCGCTGCGCCAGTTGCGGGCCAGGATGCGCATGCCGCGCGCATGCAGCAGGGTGGCGGCGGCGTCTTCCCCGGCACGGCCCAGGGCGGCCTTGTGGTCCCCGCCCGCACGGTCGTCCCCTGCCGGTGGCCCGGAAGGATCGGCCAGGCGGCGCAGGCGGGAAAGAAAACTCACAGCAGGCTCCCCTGCCGGGTACCGGGGCCTTCGTCCCTGTCGGGCAGCACACCGCGAAACGTCAGCCGGTGCTGGCGGCAGGGGCCAAGACGGTGCAGGGCCTCGTAATGGTCGGCCGTGCCGTAGCCCTTGTGCCGGGCGAAACCATAGCCGGGATGGCGGCGCTCCAGATGCTCCATGAGCATGTCCCGGTAGGTCTTGGCCAGGACGGAGGCAGCGGAGATGGCGGGCACGGAGCTGTCCCCGCCCACCACGGCATTCTGGCGGGGCAGGTCGGGGGCGTCGGCATGACGTTTGCGCCAGTGCGGCAGCAGGACGGGCTCGGGCACGGTCTTGTTGCCGTCCACCAGCAAAAGGCCGGGCCTGCGCTTGAGGCCGGCCACGGCGCGGCTCATGGCTTCGAAGGTGGCCTGCAGGATGTTGATGCGGTCGATGGTGGCGGGCCAGATCACGCCCAGCCCCCAGGCCAGGGCGCACTGGCGGATCAGGGGCGCCAGATGTTCCCGCTGGGCGACGCTCAGGGCCTTGGAATCCGTGAGGCCCGGCAGGTCGTATTCTTCCGGCAGGATGACGGCCGCCGCCACGACGGGACCGGCCAGGCAGCCGCGGCCCGCCTCATCGATGCCCGCCATGAGCAGGGGACGGGAGGGCAGGGCGCAGAGCAGGCCCTGTTCCGGGGCCGGTGCGGCGGAGGATCTTTTACGGCGAGGGGGCATCGTGTTTCACTCGGTTGCTAAAACGCCAAAGACCTCACCCTGCGCAAGGCAGGGTGAGGTTCATTCCGTTCGTATTCTGCCCGGGCATGTTCACAGGACCCTCAGGCCGCCATGGACATTCCGCTGGGCTGCGAATCAGAAGCGGCCGCGGGGCTTGATGCGAGCGGCTTTGCCCTTGAGGGCGCGCAGGTAGTACAGACGGCTGCGACGCACGCGGCCCTGGCTCACCACTTCCACATGGTCGATGAAGGGGGAGTGCAGGGGGAAGATGCGTTCCACGCCCACGCCGTCAGAGATCTTGCGCACGGTGAAGGTGGCGTCGGTGGTACCGCGCTGGATGCGGATCACGTTGCCCCGGAACACCTGAATACGCTCTTTTTCGCCTTCCACAATGCGCAGATGCACTTTCACCGTGTCGCCGGAGCGAAACACGGGCATATCCATACGCATGTTTTCACGTTCAATTTTCTTAATGATATCCATGCCCTACTCCTTAAATACGCAGCCTTGGGACGGCTGTCGTCGTGAAGAAAAACTGTGGCGCTTACTTGTAGTCGCCCAAAATTCTGTCGGCCAGGATAGCGGCCGCGCTCCGCACCGAAAGGTGGTTGTAGCCCAGATACCGTATGGGTCTGAGCACCCCGTCACACCGGGCGAGCACCTCAGGGGCCAGCCCCTGGGCCGTACCCAGCAACAGCAGCACAGGACCTTCTTCGCACATGCGGCACACATCCGCCGGACAAAGCGGCGGGGGCGCGTGCTTGTGAGCGGGCCAGGAGGCGGAACTTGCCACTACTCTGGGCCGCATGCCCGTGCGCTCCGTGAGATGTTCCACAGCGGCATCCACGGATTCGGCAGGACAAACCGTGGCGAGCGCCTGGGCCCGGTCCGGGTTGCCCCTGCTTCCCGCGCCTTGCGTCCAGTGCCGGACTATGGCCTGTAGCAGACGCTGCTGGTCCTCCAGCGGGGTCACGGCATAGAACGGTCCCATCGCATAGCTGCGGGAAATCCGGGCTATATCGTGAATATCCAAATTTGTCAAAGAGGAAACGCCGGAATTTTTCCGGCCCAGCAGCACGGGATAGTGCACGAGGCAGAGAGAAAGGTTCCTTCCGGCCCTTGTCCGGGGCAGCGTGGCCAGATGGCGGGCATCTTCCGCCACCAGAGGCGCGCTGTCCAGCAGGTCGGGCCGCACCCGCAGCGTGGTGGCCAGCGACTGCTGCCGCCGCCAGCGCGCTACGGCACCGTGGTCCCCGGCCCGCAGTACCTCCGGCACCTCGCGGCCTTCCAGGACTTCGGGCCGCGTGTAATGGGGGTACTCCAGCAGGCCGTTGGAAAAACTTTCGTCGTCCCCGGACTCCTCCTTGCCCATGAAGCCGGGCACCAGCCGCGCCACGGACTCGATGACGGCCAGGGCCGCCGTTTCGCCGCCATTGAGCACGGCTTCGCCCACGCTCACGGGCTCCAGAGGAAAGATGTCCAGCAGGCGGGCATCCAGTCCTTCGTAACGGCCGCAGATCAGGGTCAGGTCTTCTTCCCGGGCTAGTTCGCGGGCCAGCGCATCATTGAGGGGACGCCCGCTGGGAGCCAGCAGGATCATGCGTCCCGGCTTCTCGATGGAGCGCAGCGCCGCGGCCACCGGTTCGCCCTGCATGACCATGCCGGGACCGCCGCCGTAGGGGCGGTCGTCCACATGATGGTGGCGGCTGGTGCTGAAGCTGCGGGGATCGTGGAAAGAAAAGTCCACGATGCCGGCCTCGCGGGCGCGGCCCAGCAGTGCCGTCTCAAGGGGCGAGCGGAAAAACTCCGGGAAAAGGCTGACCAGATGAAAGCGAAGCATGGGCGCACAGTGACCCAAAAGCGGGCATAAGGCAAGTAATGTTTGTATATGGCAGCTGCGAGGGGACACAAAATGGCCGGGGCGACCTGGTGCGCGGAAAGAATGGAAGCCTTACCCCCGCACCGCCACGCAGAGCCAGTGGCCGGGGCAGGGCAGCATCTGCCAGCGGTAACGGGCGGCATCCAGCCTGAGGTCTCCTGTGCGCCGGCCGCTGCGGCCGCTGTCCAGCAGGCGCGGCGGTCGGTCGCAGCCCGTACCGGCGGCCTTGAAGACGGCTTCCTTGATGGTCCAGCGGCGCAGGCAGTCACGCTGCCGGGCTGTTGGAGAAAGACGGGAGAAAAGCTCTTGGGGCGAGAAGGCCGATGCGGGCGGCGCCGGGCTTGTCAGGGACTCGGCATCCACGCCGGGACTGGTATCGGGCCCGGCCAGCAGGCAGAAGGCCGCCTGTTCGCTGTAGCTGAAGCTGATGGAAAAGCCTTCCAGCCACGGACGGCCTGAAGGCAGGCGATGCAGGCGGGGGCAGGCATGGCGGGCGAAGAAGAGCCGGGCCTCCCGCATGCGGTGGAACAGCAGCGGCAGGGGATGCCAGCTCAAAGAGGGGAGGGCGGACAGACCGTCAACAGCGGCGCGATGCAGCAGCACCGCCAGCAGCAGGCGTGCCAGATGGCGTTTTTCACGCTCGGCCGGAAGGCGGAAAGCCGTCATATGGGCCCGGTCTTCCGCCGCCGGCAGGCCCTCCGGCAGCTCCGGCAGTGACATGACAGGAGACTGACCGGAGAAGGACGGCAAAGGGCAGGCCGCCAGCAGCATGGGCGGCAAGGGAGAGGAAGGTTTGGGCCGGGACATGCCGTGATGATGCCCGTCAGACAGGCAAAAGGCAATGCGCTGACGGTATCCCGACGCGCCGTCTGCTACAGGCGGGGACATTCTTGAAGATTGCCTGCCCCGGCGCTCCCGAAACGGGGCTGATACAAAAAAGTCCGCAGGCACAAGGCTTGCGGACGGACTGTTGACGGGATGGCGGAGGCGTATAGGAGTCGAACCTACCGCAGACGGTTAAGCCTGCCACCGGTTTTGAAGACCGGGCGCCACACCGGTGACGACACGCCTCCACACAACAGCCATATATGTGACACAAAGCCCGGGGGAAAGCAAGCCCGCCCTGCAGCAAGGCGCCGGGGCCGGAGTATGGTGCGGGCATCGTGATTTTCCCGTCTCTCCGGCGCTGCCCATTGCCAGACGGGAAAAGAGACTTATCTTGTTCCTGATCCCTGACCGGTGTCGATTGACACCCTGCCGCCGGTCAGAGTACCTTGACTGCTTGGCGCAGACAGGTGCGCCATCAGCACAACGCTTTACCGCTCTGTAGTGGAGGCCGAATTGAATCAGTTTAGTCGCAACCTGATGCTCTGGGCTGCCATAGTCCTTGCGATGGTCATGCTTTTCAATATGTTCCAGCAGCCGCAAAGCTCGGCCCAGAAGGTGTCCTACACGGATTTCATCGGCCGTGTGGACGGCGGGCAGATCAGCTCTGTGGAGATCCAGGGCAACACCCTCATCGGGCGCGGACCGGACGGTGCCTCCGTCCAGACCTATGCCCCGCGTGACAATGAGCTGGTGTCCCGCCTGCTGGACAAGAAGGTGGAAGTCAAGGCCCAGCCGCCGGAAGAACAGCCCTGGTACATGACCCTGCTGGTGTCGTGGTTCCCCATGCTGCTGCTCATCGGTGTCTGGATCTTCTTCATGCGCCAGATGCAGGGTGGCGGCGGCAAGGCCATGAGCTTTGGCCGTTCCCGCGCACGTCTGCTCAACCAGGACTCGGCCCGTGTGACCTTTGAAGACGTGGCCGGTGTGGATGAAGCCAAGGACGAACTGTCCGAAGTGGTGGAATTCCTGTCCAACCCCAAAAAGTTCACCCGTCTGGGCGGCCGCATCCCCAAGGGCGTGCTGCTGGTGGGCCCTCCAGGTACCGGTAAGACCCTGCTGGCCCGTGCCGTGGCCGGTGAGGCCGGTGTGCCCTTCTTCTCCATCTCCGGTTCGGACTTTGTGGAGATGTTCGTGGGCGTGGGTGCCTCCCGTGTGCGCGACCTGTTCGTGCAGGGCAAGAAGAACGCCCCCTGCCTCATCTTCATCGACGAAATCGACGCCGTGGGCCGCAAGCGTGGCGCCGGTCTGGGCGGTGGTCATGACGAACGCGAACAGACCCTGAACCAGCTGCTGGTGGAAATGGACGGCTTCGAGAGCAACGAGGGCGTCATCCTGCTGGCCGCCACCAACCGTCCCGACGTTCTGGACCCGGCCCTGCTGCGTCCCGGCCGTTTCGACCGTCAGGTGGTGGTGCCCACGCCTGACCTGCGCGGCCGCCGCCGTATCCTCGAGGTCCACACCAAGCGTACGCCTCTGGATCCCGATGTGGATCTGGATACCCTGGCTCGCGGTACGCCGGGCTTCTCCGGCGCCGATCTGGAGAACCTGGTCAACGAAGCCGCCCTGCAGGCCGCCAAGCTCAATGCCACCAAGGTGGACATGCACGACTTCGAATACGCCAAGGACAAGGTGCTCATGGGCCGCGAACGCCGCAGCCTGATCCTTTCCGATGAGGAAAAGCGCATCACGGCCTACCACGAAGGCGGCCATGCTCTGGCGGCCCGTCTGCTGCCCGGTTCCGATCCCGTGCACAAGGTCACCATCATCCCCCGCGGCCGCGCCCTGGGCCTGACCATGCAGCTGCCCGAGGAAGACCGCCACGGTTACTCGCGCAATTACCTGCGCAACAACCTGGTGGTGCTGCTGGGCGGCCGTGTGGCGGAAGAGATTGTCTTTGACGACATCACCACCGGCGCTTCCAACGATATCGAGCGCGTGACGCGCATGGCCCGCAAGATGGTCTGTGAGTGGGGCATGAGCGATGCCATCGGCACCCTGTCCATCGGTGAGACCGGTGAAGAAGTCTTCATCGGCCGCGAATGGGTGCAGAACAAGAACTACAGCGAAGAGACCGCCCGCCTGGTGGACGCTGAAGTCAAGCGCATCGTGGAAGAGGCCCACGCCCGCTGCGTCAAGCTGCTGCAAGACAACCGTGCGGCCCTGGACCGCATCGCGCAGGCGCTGCTGGAACGTGAGACCATCAGCGGCGAAGAGCTGGACCTGCTCATGGAGAACAAGCCCCTGCTGCCGCTGGACGCCAACGGCAAGCCGGTGAAAGCCGCTCCTGCCGGGGATTTCGTGCTTGAGCCGGATCCGGCCGACACGGACGCTGCGGCGCCCGAGGCGGACAAGGCTGCTGAGCCCGCTCCCGAAAAGGAGGAGCAGGGCGATGTTGATACGGGCAGCAGAACGCAGGACAACGATGAAAACGAACAGCGCAAGCAATAACCATATGTCTGAGGAGCCGTCCCGCCGGGGCGGCTCCTGGCTGTGTCTTGGGGGCGGGGCGGTGACGACCTCTGCCCCCTTTGGCGTTATGGGCATCGTCAACCTGACGCCGGATTCCTTCTATGACGGCGGCACGCACGATTCCGCGGATCTGGGGCTGGCCCACGCCATGCGCCTGCATGCGGAAGGGGCCGACATCCTCGATCTGGGGGCGGAATCTTCCCGGCCAGGCGCACAGGCCCTGACGCCGGAGCAGGAGCTGCTGCGCCTCATGCCCGTGCTGCGCGAACTGCGGCGGGAGATCCCCGGCGTCATGCTCTCCGTGGATACCTACCATGCGGCCACGGCGGCTGCCGTACTGGAAGAGGGCGTGCAGATCATCAACGATATCTCTGCCTGTGCCTTCGATCCCGGCCTGCTGGACGTGCTCGCCCAATACAAGCCCGGTTACGTGCTCATGCACAGTCAGGGCAGACCGGACGTCATGCAGAAGGATCCCCGCTATACGGACGTGCGTTCCGAGGTCATGGCCTTTTTTGAACGCGAGCTGCACCGCCTGACCGCCGCCGGTCTGCCGGAAGAGCACATCGTGCTGGATCCCGGCATCGGCTTCGGCAAGACCCTGCGCCATAATCTGGAGCTGCTGGCCCACGCGGAGGACTGGCTCGCCTTCGGGCGGCCCGTGCTCATGGGCCTGTCCATGAAGTCCATGTTCGGGCAGCTGCTGGGCCTCACCACCCAGGAACGGGGCTGCGCCACCCAGGTGGCTACGGCCATGCTCTGGGAAAAGGGCCTGTTCTGGCATCGTGTGCACGATGTGGCCGCCACGCGCCAGACGCTCACGCTGGCCGCGGCCTTCCGTGATCCTGCCGGGGCCTGCGGGGACTGATGTCCGGCCCGGCCGCACGGGGGATATTTGTCTGTTGCGCCGGCGTGCGCTTGTTTTTATACTGCGCGCCGGCTGCCCGGCATCCGTGATGCGGCAGACGGCAAGGGGGGACGCCATCCCATGGCGTGGAAGGGGATTTTTCTGATGCCCAAGGATAGGGACCGTGCTGGAACATGTGGTTTTTGAATGGCGTGACGCGCTGGACATCCTGCTGGTAGCATTCCTGCTCTATCAGGTCATCCAGCTGTTGCGGGGATCGCGTGCCCTGACGGTGCTGACCGGTCTCGGGCTGCTGACCCTGCTGTATTTCATCTCGCGCAGCATGGCGCTGTACACCCTTACCTGGTTGCTGCAGCATGTCTTCAGCTCCCTGTTCCTGCTCATCGTGGTCATCTTCCAGAGCGACATCCGGCAGGCACTGGGCGAGATAGGGACCAACAACCTTTTCCGCAAGCGTGCGCTGCAGCATTCGGCCGTGGAAGAAGTGGTCATGGCCTGTGTGGAGATGGCCCGCCTGCGCGTGGGGGCCCTCATCGTCATCGAGCGGGGCACCCGGCTGGACGACATGATCAAGCGCGAAGGCGTGCGGGTGGATGCCCTGCTGTCACGCCAGCTGCTCATGAACATCTTCTATCCCAAGGCGCCGCTGCATGACGGTGCCGTGCTCATCAGCAAGGGGCGCATTACGGCCGCCGCCTGCATCCTGCCCCTGGCCGAGGCCAAGGGGCAGTCGTTCGGCACGCGCCACCGCGCCGCCCTGGGCATGACGCAGGAATGTGATGCCGTGGTAGTCGTGGTCTCGGAAGAGCGCGGCGAGATCTCCGTGGCCATGAAGGGCGAGCTTGTCCGCAGTCTCGATGCCACACGCTTGAGGCAGGTGCTCAATGATATTCTCTAAGAACAGCCGCAAGGCCCCCCATCTTCTTTCTCTGCTCGTGGCCTTTGCCGTGGCCGTGGGTATGTGGTATGTGGTCAGCGTGCGCGACCGTCTGGAAGTCCAGCTGGAAGTGGGCATCGAATACAACGGCATCCCCTCCGGGCTGGTGGTGACGGACGGCCTTGTCAGCAAGGTGCAGGTGCGTCTGCGCGGGCCGGAGATCCTGTTGCGCTCCATCTCGTCACGCAGCCTGACGGAAGCCATCAATCTTTCCAATATCAAGAAAGGCACGACCATCGTCCCCCTGACCTCGGACAACATGGGCCCCAGCTTGCGGGCCTTCGAGCTGGTGGACGTGCAGCCGCCCCGCATCGTCATCACGGCCGATACCCTGGCCGAACGCAGCGTGCCCATCCGGGCCGTGCTGGAATCCCCCCTGCGCAGCGGGGCCCTGACCGTGGAGAACGTGACCGTTTCTCCGGCATCCGTCACCCTGCGCGGGCCGGAAGGCGTCATCTCGTCCATCAACAACCTGCCCCTGGGCATCCGGCTGGACCCCAAAGCCGCCGGCACCACGGTGGAGCAGACCCTGCTGCTGGATACCCCCAGCCTGGTCACCTCCAACCCCGCCTCGGTGAAGGTGCAGTACACCATCACCAGCGGCCGCACCGTGGTCTCCCGCCGCTGCAAGATCTCGGTGGAGGCCCAGAACGCCTCGCAGTTCACGGTGGAGCCCTCCCATGTGGAAGTCATGGTGGAGGTGCCCGAGGCCCTGGCCCGCAATTCGTCCTATCTCAAACGACTGGAAGTGATGGTCGTCCCGCCGGCGCTGGAGCCGGGGCAGAAAGGCACGGCAGAGCCGCGCATCCAGCTGCCGGAAGGCATGACCATCTTGAATCCCTCTTTCGACAGCGTTACCATTACCCGTAAGAAGTAGCCTCCGGCGCATGGCACCGGCAAGGAGAACACATGGCAGAACGTCTTTTTGGCACTGATGGCCTGCGTGGCCCTGTCAATATCTATCCCATGACCGTGGATGTGGCCCTGCGTCTGGGCCTGGCCGCCGGGGTGCGCTTCCGCAAAGGCTCGCACCAGCACCGCGTGGTCATCGGCAAGGATACCCGCCTGTCCGGCTACATGTTCGAGTCCGCCCTCACGGCGGGCCTGTGCGCCGCCGGCATGCACGTTATCATGACCGGCCCGCTGCCCACGCCCGCCATCTCTTTCCTGACCCGCAACATGCGGGCGGATCTGGGCGTGGTCATCTCCGCCTCGCATAATCCCTATTCGGACAACGGCATCAAATTCTTCGACGCCGACGGTTTCAAGCTGCCTGACGAGGTGGAGAACGAGATCTCGGCCATGGTGCTCGATCCCGACATGCGCTGGCCCTATCCCGATTCCAACCGGGTCGGCCGCGCCAGCAAGATCGAAGACGCCGGCGGCCGCTACATCGTGTACACCAAGAGCTGTTTCCCGGCCCATCTGACCCTGTCCGGCCTGCGCATCGTCATCGACTGCGCCAACGGCGCGGCCTACAAGGTGGCCCCGCTGGCCCTGGAAGAACTGGGTGCGGAAGTCTTCCGCCTGGGGACCAGCCCCAACGGGACCAATATCAACGACCACTGCGGTTCCCTGCATCCCGAGACCCTGGCCGCCAAGGTGCGCGAAGTGCGCGCGGACGTGGGCCTGGCCCTGGACGGTGACGCCGACCGCCTCATCGTAGTGGATGAAAAGGGCAATGTCCTGGACGGCGACCAGCTCATGGCTCTGGGGGCCCAGGCCATGATGGAGCGGGGCGAACTGCCCGGCAACATGCTGGTGGCCACAGCCATGAGCAACCTGGCGCTGGAGATCTTCATGAAGGAACGCGCCGGTACGCTGCTGCGCACCAAGGTGGGCGATCGCTACGTCATGGAAGCCATGCGCAAGACCGGCGCCATGCTGGGCGGTGAGCAGTCCGGGCACCTCATCTACCGCCAGTACAGCACCACCGGTGACGGTCTGCTGGCGGCCCTGCAGCTGCTGCGCATCGTGCGCGAGAAGGAAAAGCCCCTGTCCGAGCTGGCGGGCCTGCTGCATCTCTTCCCCCAGAAGCTCATCAACGTGCGGGTGGAAAAGAAGCTGCCCTTCGAGGAGCGCCCCGCCATCGGCAAGGCCGTGGCCGATGTGGAAAAGGCCCTGGCCGGTCGTGGCCGCGTGCTGCTGCGTTACTCCGGCACCGAGGCCCTGTGCCGCGTCATGGTCGAGGCCGAAGATGAAGACAAGGTCGTCCGCTACGCGCGTGATCTGGCCGACGTGGTGAGCCGCGAACTTCGCTAGTTTTTGTCCTCTCCTGGAGGAGCTGATTCGTTCCGGGAGCTGCCGCGGGCAGACCCGCGACATACTTTCGTCAAGAACCATGTCCCAGGCACGGCCCCGTGACGGGCGTGCCATGATGGAGGAGAACATGAAGGATATTCGTAAGGTTGTTATCCCTGTGGCCGGCTGGGGGACCCGTTCCTTGCCTGCAACCAAGAATATTCCCAAGGAAATGCTGCCCATCTACAACAAGCCTGTCATCCAGTACGTTGTGGAAGAGGCCCAGCGTGCCCATATCAAGGACGTGATCTTCGTCACCAACCGCGACAAGAACGTCATCGAAGACCATTTCGACCACAATCTGCAGCTCGAAGACCTGCTGGAGCGCTCCGGCAAGCTGGACAAGCTGGAAGAAGTGCGCCGCGTGGCGGAGATGGTCAACATCCTGTCCGTGCGCCAGAAGCGCCAGCTGGGCCTGGGCCATGCGGTGCTGTGCGCGCGTGAACTGGTGGGCGACGAGCCCTTTGCCGTCATGGTGGGCGACGACCTGATGTTCAGCGGCGTGCCCGGCATCGGCCAGCTCATCGAAGTGGCCATGGCCGAAAAGATGCCCGTCATCGGCGTCATGGAAGTGCCGTGGGAAAAGGTGAGCCGCTACGGCATCATCGACGGTGAGGAAGTGGCCCCCGGCGTGTATCGCGTGCGCGACATGGTGGAAAAGCCCAAGCGTGAGGACGCGCCTTCCCGCATGGCCATCGTGGGGCGCTATGTGCTGACCCCGGACATCTTCGACTATCTGGAAAAGGTCAAACCGGGCCACGGCGGCGAGATCCAGCTCACCGACGCCCTGCAGGCCATGGCCAAGGATCGCGGCATGATGGCCGTGCGCATGGCCGGCATGCGCTTCGACGCCGGTGACTGGGCCGAGTTCCTGAGCGCCAACATCTACTTCGCCCTGCAGGATGAATCCCTGCGTTACGAACTGCTGGGCCTGCTCAAGAACTTCGTGCAGTTCAAGTAAGCGGATATACATCTGCAAGATCCCAAGGTCGTTGTCATTTCGGTGGCAACGACCTTTCTTTTTCATGGCGGCGCTTCCGGCTTGCAGTATGGGGAAAAAAAGGGCAGAATCTCACAAGCGTCCACAGAGGATAGAGGGCAGGCATGCCCGCATGGCGGCAGCAGGCGCGAAAGGCCTGGTCTTCCTGTTTGCCATATGTTGACAGAACAACGCGAAAAAACTACATCCTTGCGGGCGCTTCGCCGAAAGACGGACGGCGACATCGCAACAGCACCAACGGGGCGAGACATTTTTGAGCGGGCATGGCTGACCATGACCCGCGTACCGGCATTTTTCATGGGCGGGCAATGACAGGCATGCAAGAGCAGTGGCAGAAGATCTCTGAAAATTTGAGGGGTGTCCTCAATCCCGGCATCTTCAAGGTGTGGATCCATCCTCTGGATGCCCATATCGAGGGGAACAGCCTGTGCCTTGCCGCACCTAGCGAATATGTGGCCCGCTGGCTGCGTGACCGCATGCAGGATACTCTGCGTTCCGCTGCCGCACCTGTGTTGCAGGTGGCGCCGGAAAATATCGATATCCGCATCTCCTGTCAGGGCGCTGCGCCTGCTTCTGCCGTGCCTGTTGCCCCTGCCGCCGTTGCTGCGGCCCCTGCCGCGCCCGTGGCGCAGCCCGTGCATGAGGCGCCCGTAACGCCCCTCCATACGGCGCCCTCCCGTCCGTCCCAGCCCCTCTGGCAGCCCAGCCAGTGTTCCCTGCCCCTGCCTGCCCCCACGTTGCGCCCCCGTACCCGTCAACGCTGGCGCTTCAGTTTCGACGATTTTGTGGTCGGCCCCTGCAATGCCATGGCCGTGGCCGCGGCCAAGGACATTTGCCATGACGGCGGCTGTGTGGAGACCCTGTTCGTCAGCTCGGCTTCCGGCCTGGGCAAGACCCACATCATGCAGTCCGTGGGCCGTGCCGTGCAGGAGCAGGGCGGGCAAGCCCGTCTGGCCTACCTTTCCGCCGAGGATCTGGCGTCGCGTTATGTGGCTGCCCTGCGCAGCAACGATGTGGAGAGCTTCCGCGCCCGTCTGCGCGATCTGGACGTGCTCCTGCTGGAAGACGTGCATTTCCTCCAGGGCAAGGAAAAGATGCAGGACATGGTCCTGACCGTCATCAAGAGCCTGCAGGATCGCGGCGGCCGCGCCATCTTCACCAGCAGCTTTTCTCCGCGCGAGCTGGAAAAACTGGACAGCCAGCTGGTCTCCCATTTCTGCTCCGGCATCGTGTCGCCTCTGGAGCGGCCCGATACGGAAATGTGCCGCCATATCCTGGAGCGCAAAGCCAAGAGCTTTCAGGTGCTGCTGCCTGACGAAGTCTGTGATCTGCTGGCCGGGCGCCTGCAGGGCGACGTGCGCCAGCTGGAATCCTGCCTCAAAAGTCTGGTGTTCAAGGCGCGCATGCTCAATTGCGGGCTCAATCCCGAGCTGGCGCTGGAAGTGTTGCAGCAGTACGCCACCGTGGACTGTGGCCCGGACTTCGCCTCCATCGTGCGCCTGGTCTGCGAGAGCTACGGCCTCAACGAACGCCAGCTGGCATCCCGTTCGCACAAACAGCAGTACGTGCTGGCCCGCAATACCATCTATTATCTGGCCCGCAAGCATACGGACATGTCCCTCAAGGAGATCGGCGAGCGCTTCAACCGCCGTCACTCCACGGTCATCAAGGGCATCACGTCCCTGGAACGCGAGATCGCCAATGAGTCCAGGGTCGGCCGCCAGATCTCCCGTGCTGTGGAGCTCATCGAACGCAATGCGGGCATCCGGCCCGAGATGAGCCTGGCAGGCAAGGTTCCTGCGGCCCGTCATGCGGCTCCCAGCCTGCTTTCCCTGTAAACGATACGCCTGATTTTTGTGAAGGGAGGACATTTGTGGTGTCCTCCCTTTTTTGTTGCCTGCGGGAAGGGGCAGCCGGTGCCGTCAGGTCCTATCCCTGCCCATCGCCGCTGCGGCTCTGGCTCACCTGATACGGGGAAGGGCAGGGGGGGATGCCGGGGGCGCTTTGCCGGACACGGTGCGGTCATCGCTCCCGGGGCTGTGTCACGATGTTTTCGGCTCTGGAACGGGCAGGAATCCTGCCGGGATGGCGTGGCTCTTTTCGTATTTCTGCTGCCCGGACAGCGTTGTGGCTGCGTCCTCCGTTCTGGGGCGATGTCCCTTTGTTGCATTCCTCTTCCGTCCACTCCGGGGAATATTTCCCCTTTCTTGCATTCCTCGGTGCGCTGCAGGGATCTGTGGAAGAACGCCCGTAAACAAAAAGGGCCACCCGCACGGAGCAGGTGGCCCTTGATCAGCAGGAGAGAGGCTGCGGCTTATTCGCCGGCCACGGCCTTCTGGTGTTCAGCGATGACCTTGTCGGCCACAGGCTGGGGAGCTTCTTCATAGTGGGCGAATTCCATGGTGAAGAAGCCCTGACCGGCCGTCATGGAGCGCAGGTCGGGAGCGTAGCGCAGCACTTCGCTCATGGGCACGTGGGCCTTGATCTCGGTGACACCGGCGGCGGAGTCGGAGCCCAGCACCTTGCCGCGACGCGAGGAAAGGTCGCCGATGACGTCGCCCATGCATTCGTCAGGCACGGAGACGGTCAGCAGCACGATGGGTTCCAGCAGCACGGGCTTGAGGCTTTCCATGGCTTTCTTGAAGGCCAGGGAACCGGCCACCTTGAAGGCCATTTCCGAGGAGTCCACGGTGTGGTAGCTGCCGTCGTAGACCTTGACGCGGAAGTCCACCACCTGACAACCGGCCAGGAAGCCGCGGGCGGCCGCTTCCTGGATGCCCTTGTCGATGGCGGGGATGTACTGGCGGGGGATCACGCCGCCCACGATGGCGTCTTCGAAGACATAGCCGGAACCGCGGGGCAGGCCTTCCATCTCGATCCAGCAGTCACCGAACTGGCCGCGGCCGCCGGACTGCTTCTTGTGACGGCCCTGCACCTGCACCTTGCCGCGCACGGTCTCACGATAGGGCACCTTGGGCGTCTTGAGGATGATGTCCACCTTGAAGCGGCGTTTGGCCTTTTCCACCGAAAGTTCGATGTGCAGCTGGCCCATACCGGAAAGCAGGATGTCGCCGTTTTCTTCGTCGCGGGCCAGACGCAGGGTGACGTCTTCGTCCAGCAGACGCTGGATGGCGGAGTAGACCTTGTCTTCATCGCCCTTTTCCTTGGGAGCCAGCGCGTAGGTGATGAGCTGCGGCGGCAGCTTGGGCATGGGCAGGGCAAAGGGCTGCTTTTCGTCGCACAGGCTGTCGCCGGTGCGGGTGTTCTTCAGTTTGGCCACGGCCACGATGGCGCCGGGGCCCACGGGTTCCTTGCAGGGGGTCTGGGTCTTGCCGGTCAGGAAGAGCAGGCTGCCCAGGCGTTCGTTTTCACCGCTGCGCATGTTCTTGAGGGTGGCATCGCCATTGATGGTGCCGGAGAGGATGCGCACCAGCGAAAGCTGGCCGGAGAAGGGGTCGGCCAGGGTCTTGAAGACGAAACCGGCCACGGGGGCGTCGGGATCAGGCTTGCGTTCCTGGCCCAGGGCGTCCACGAAGGCGGGGCGCTCGGAAGCGGCGGGCAGCAGGGCCTGGATGGCTTCCAGCACGGCCACGCCACCCTTGTTTTCCAGGGAGGAGCAGACCAGCACGGGGCAGAGCTCACCGGCCACGGTACCCTTGCGCAGACCGATCTGCAGGTCTTCCAGAGACAGGCTGCCTTCTTCCAGGTATTTTTCCATGAGCTCTTCATCGCTTTCGGCGATGTTTTCCACGGTCAGGTCGTGGAGCAGGCTCACGTCGTCGGCCACATCGGCGGGCACATCGCATTCGCTGACAGCGCCGTCAGCGCCAAAGGTGTAGGCCTTGCCGGTCAGCACGTCCACATAGCCGGTAAAGGCCTCGCCTTCACGGATGGGCACCTGCAGCGCCACAGCCTTGACACCCAGGGTGGACAGGCCGTCGAAGGCCATCTGGAAGTCGGCGCGGTCGCGATCCATCTTGTTGATGACGAAGATGGCGGGCAGGTTTTCGGCGCGGGTGAGGTTCCAGAATTTTTTGGTCAGGGGGCGCACGCCATCCACGGCGTCCAGCACGAAGACGACGCCGTCCACGCCCTTGAGCAGGCATTCCATGTCGCCGGTAAAGTTTCCGTCACCCGGGATATCAAGCATGAAGTGGCGATTCTTGTTCCAGAGGCAGGTAGCCACCGCAGGCTGGATGGAGCCGCGACGACGTACTTCTTCCGGTTCATAGTCGAGGCAGGTGGTACCGTCTTCGATGGCGCCCATGCGGGTCAGAGCGCCGCTATTGAAGAGGAGCATCTCGGCCAGCGACGTTTTGCCGCAGCCGCCGGTGCCTACAAGTGCGTAAGTACGTTGGGTATCCACGGGGTTGGACATGCTAAAACTCCCTTAGTAAGCGATATGGCGAGCCCGGGGCCGCCGGATTTACGAGGGCAACGTGCGACCTTTCACACGGTAGTAATAAAACCATAGCCCGACATGGCCAAAAAGGGAAGTGCCCCAACTTTTTTGCTCAACTTGACATCTGCGCCCGGAAAGACAAAATAGATGGCTGCTTGTGCAAGAATGGGGACAGGCACCTCCCCGGGAGCCTGAAAATCCGTGCCCGGTACGAGTCCTCCGCGTCCCTGCCGTGGCGTGCGGATGGGCACACGGCAGAAAATAATAAAAAATGTTGTGAAAAATTTTTCCAATGCCATAAAAAAAAGCCGGGATGTCCCCGGCTTTTTTCGTGTTCGGCTGTCAGGCCGCCGTTATTTCAGGTTGCCCAGAAGATCGCGCAGCCAGTCCGGTACGGCCACAGGACGGCCCTGACGGTTCACCAGGGCGTGCTGGGTGCTGCCCGTGGCCAGCAGGCGCGTCTTGTCCTCGTTCCACATCTCGTATACAAAGCGCATGGACGCGCGGCCCCATTCGCTGATGGCCGTGTGGACCTGCACCAGATCGTCATAGCGGGCCGGGGAACGGTAACGGCACTGGGCCTCGCGGACGGGCAGGATGATGTCCTTTTCCTCCACATCACGGTAGCTCATGCCGCAGGCGCGGATGAATTCGCTGCGCGCCCTCTCGAAGATGTGGAGATACTCCGCATAATACAGAACGCCCATGGTATCTGTTTCACCGTAGGAGATCCGGTGGGTGAACCAGATGGCCGGGGAAGGAAAATCGTCATGCATCAGAAAACTCCTTTGCGTGTGGGGAAGGGGCTCCCGCGTCTGGCGCTGTGCGCCGTGCTGCTGGCCGCCCTGGCGCTGTCCGGCTGCGGGTCGCGGCAGACGCACGAGGAATACCTGATCCCCAAAGGGCCCGCCGTGGGCTTTGAATCGCCCGAATTCTTCACGGAGCATCTTGCGCCCCGGAACCAGGACCTGCAGTCGTGGCGCGAGATGGCGCCTACGGTGCGGAAATCCCTGCGCTATGTCAAGAGCAAGCCCGCCGGGGCCGTGGCCATCGACCGTCCCGGCCTGCGCCTGACCTGGGGCGACATGGAACGCACCCTGCTGCGCCTGCAGGAGCTGCTGCCCCGTCTGGATGCCGAACCGCAGCTCTTCCTCCAGAACTTCCAGTGGGTGGAGGTCCCCTCCGGCATCGCCTATTCCGGTTACTATGAGCCCCGCGTCAAGGCCAGCCGTACCCGCAAGCCCGGCTACGAGCAGGCCATTTACGCCCTGCCGCCGGACATGAAGCAGTACAAGCGCCGCCACAAGGGCCGTTACTATACCCGCCGCCAGATCGAAGAGCAGCAGCTGCTGGCCGGGCGTGGGCTGGAACTGGCCTGGGCCGCTGACCCCGTGGACGTCTTCTTCCTGGAGATCCAGGGCTCCGGCCGTCTGGTCTTCGATGACGGTACCGAGGCCTTCATCAACTATGCGGGCCAGAACGGCCACAAATACAAGAGCTCGGGCCGCATCATGCGCGAGAAGGGCCTGCTCAAGCGCGGCGACATCTTCGAGCAGCGTCAGTGGTTCAAGGACAATCCCCAGCGCGTGCGCGAGATCCTCAACGAGAACCCCAGCTACGTCTTTTTCCGCTACGGCAGCCGCGGTCCCACCGGCGCCATGGGCCATGTGGTGGACGAATGGCTCTCCCTGGCCGTGGACCGCAGCTATATCCCGCTGGGGGCCGTGGTGGCCTTTGGCGTCAACGTGCCGGATGAGAAATACGGAAGTCTGCCCCTGCGCGGCATCGGCTTTGCCCAGGACGTGGGCGGCGCCATCAAGCAGCGGCGCATCGACCTGTTCTGCGGCGGTTCCGAACGCGCCAATTACGTGGCCAGCCATCTGGATGCCCCCGGCCCTGCCTGGGTGCTGGTGGCACGGTAGGGAGCGGGGAAAGGCTGGTTCGAGAGGAGGGGAACCCCTTTGCGTTGCTGTCGATGCCCGTAGCTTCCTCCGTCGCAACGGGCACGGCGCTCCCAGCGGAAAAAAGGGGGCAGCTCCCCACTCCTCCCCCAAAACCGCTCATATGATCTTTCTGGAAAGTCTCCGTCGCTGACTGACGGGCAATGGAAAAGCGGACATCCTCAGGATGTCCGCTTTTCGTTTTTTGCGGCGTTAGTCAGTGGGTGTCCGGTGGCGGAAAACAGAAAATACAGGGCGGATAGTCTTGCTACGCCGCGAGGCAGGCGTGCGAGACGCAAGAAAAAGCGTACTGCCGGATATGGCGATATAAGACGGCGCGTTACTTTCCGCCGGGCATGCCGCAAGAATCCCTTCGATCAGGCAACAGACATGGCGGTATGACAGACTGTCTTTTCTCCGGTCAGGGGCTGGAAGTCCCTCCCCGCCAGACAGCGACGGGGACCTTCCATGCCGACCAGAGGGACGTTTTTTCAGGGGTGGGGGAGAGTTTGAGAGGGGGCGGGGACAGTTTTTACAAAAAACGTCCCCGCC
>OGYZ01000148.1_pt1 | contig 60261 bp, 64 predicted proteins | sample 1576681 | NCBI WGS metagenome assembly OGYZ01 (sample SAMEA3541480, study PRJEB24748) | human gut metagenome | biome: human gut; feature: human-associated habitat; material: faeces | place: China | collected 2012 | reverse complement strand
TCAACCGTATACCGGCTCCAAAGGGAGACGAGAACCGAGCGGAATCTGGGAATAGGCTTTTTCCATGTCTCCCCAGCTGAGCGGGTCCACCGAACCCAATGCAGCGATGGTCTGCGGGTCGTCAATGTCGTTGGTCATAAAACCGGCGTCCAGACCCAGCGGGTCGAACAGCTCACTTTTGGCGTAGTCCCGAAAGGGAACACCGGTCGCCTGTTCAATAGCAGCGCAGACCAATCCCAGACCGAAGTTGGAATAGCTGTAGCGTTCACCGGGGCGGCTGCCCGAAAAGTTGTTCGACTGCATCACCACGTCCAGCGAGGGAAATATTCCCCGGGAAATAGCGCGGTTGTACCCGGCACCGTCGATGATGCCGGAGGTGTGGGTCAGCAGCATTTGCAGGGTAGCCGGGTCATCGGGATAGGCAGGGTTTTGCAGCGCAGGGTGGATGGAGGCAAGCTCATCCTCCAGCGACAGCTTGCCTTGATCGACCAGGTGCATGGCAAGGGCGGCAGTCACCGCTTTGGAGATGGAGGCGATGCGGTACTTGGTGTTTTCGTCGGCGGGCTGATTGCCGCGCGCAATACCGTAGGAGTGGGTGTAGACGATCTCCTCCCCCTCAAAAGCTGCCACACTGCACCCTTTGACCCCATACTGCTGGAAGATGGTGTCCAGCTGCTCGTTGAGGGTATCCTGATTGCCGTCGATATGATGGGTGGGAGTGGCTGGCAGCTCCTCCTCGGCAGCGGGTGCGTTGACCGGCAGCGAAGGAGCCGCCAGAGAAGTCGAAAGCTGCTGCGGAACGGTTTCCTGTAAGGTTGGCAGGCTCATACAGGTCAGTGCCACAATGCTTCCCAGCAATAAAGAGAAGGCTCTGGTTATCAATTTCAATCAATCACCGTCTTTGCTTGTGATTTTACTATCAGTGTAAATATACCGGATGACCTTATTATACCATTTTCGACTGCTTTTGCAATCGGATTTTATCTTGCTTTCATATTCTGCAAAAGGATTCTATCTTTTGCACAGCTATTTCTGGCGGATGTTGTTCAGAAAGGAAAAAAAGACCGGCTGTACCTTTGGGTCAGGTACAGCCGGTCAAAGAAATATGTGATTGAGTTAGAACTGTCCGCCGACTACGGTTGGAACCGCATCCTCCGGGACCGGACAGAAGTAGCCGCCGGCAGCGCGCTTGGAAAATTCTTCCTTTGCCTGCTCCAGCAGCTGTGGCTGCTCAAACAGGTCGATGGCGGTGGCTGCCAGCACCTTTCCGGCGGTCAGCAGACCCTTGTGACCGATGGAAGTCTTGCCGCAGGAGACATTCTGCCAGCTGTGACCGGGTGCCTTGGAAGGGAAGGTGACGGTGTTGATCTGGGCGGTTGGAACCAGCCAACTGACGTCGCCTACGTCGGTGGAACCGGCGCGCTGCTTGGTGCTGAAGAGGTACGGCACCAGGAAATCGTTGAGCGGTACCGTTCCATGCTGGCTTACTTTGTCCACATAGGCGGCAATCTCTTCGCTTTCGTCGCAGGCATTGCCAGGCAGGTGGTCGTTTGGCATCTCATAGGATGCGATGATCTGCTGTGCATAGGCGATTTCCTGCTCGGTGTGCTGCGGAACGCCGATTTCAGAAAAGTTTTTGTACAAAAGCTGTTCGAGCACCTTGTTCGGTACGGTGTTGGAGCAGCCGTCGATGAAGCGTTTTTTCACAGTGGTTTCGGTCATCATGGCAGCGCCCTGCGCAATCTTGTCCACCCGCTCCTGCAGGGCAAGAGCATCCTTGGCAAGCTGGGAACGCACCATGTACAAAACCTGTGCGTGCGGCTGTACTACGTTCGGGGAGTTGCCGCCTGCATCGGTGATGGCGTAGTGGATTCTTGCCTCCTGCGGCATATGCTCGCGCAAAAACTGTACGCCGACGTTCATCAGCTCTACGGCATCCAGCGCCGAGCGTCCAAACTCAGGACTGCCGGAGGCGTGGGAAGCGATGCCGGTGAACTTGTATTCGGTCTGGATGCAGGTGTTGCAGGTGCCGGAGGTGACCTGGTTGACATCGTCCGGGTGCCAGGTCAAAGCAGCGTCCAGCTCCTCCCAGATGCGGTCGCGCGCCATAAAGGCTTTGGCAGCGCCGCCCTCTTCGCCGGGACAGCCATAAAAGATGACGGTGCCGGTGTGTCCGTCCTCCAGATATTTTTTGATGGCAAAAGCAGCTGCCAGCGAGCCTGCGCCCAGCATATTGTGACCGCAGCCGTGACCGCAGCCGCCGCTGACCAGCTCTTTTCGCTCGACTGCGCCTGCCTGCTGGGACAGACCGGTCAGCGCATCATACTCAGCCAGGATGCCGATGACCGGCTTGCCGCTGCCGTAGCTGGCTTTGAAAGCGGTTTCGATGCCGGCAATCGGGGTTTCTACGGTAAAGCCTTCCTTGGCAAGGACCTCACAGTAGAGCTTGGCGGACTGAAATTCCATCAGCGAAAGCTCTGCAAAATCCCAGATTTGGTCGGAAACGTCGGTGAACAGCGCCGCGTTTTCCTCGATGACTTGCAGATATTTTTGTTTATCAGACATCATAAACACCTCTTTTGGTCAAATCAGTTTAGAGCAAACGCCCCCGAATGGAACGGCTCTGCACAGAGTCAAACATTTTCGGGAGCGTAAAAGTTGTTTAGTAAAGGACCTTGCTCAAAAATTCCTGTGTTCTTGGATTCTGCGGATGGGAGAAAATCTGCTCGGGTGTTCCTTTTTCGGCTAAGATGCCTCCGTCCATAAAGAAGACGCGGTCGGAAACTTCGCGGGCAAAGCCCATCTCGTGGGTGACGATGACGGTGGTCATCCCTTCCTTAACCAGGTTTTTGATAACGTTGAGGACCTCGCCGACCATCTCAGGGTCGAGTGCGGAGGTCGGCTCGTCAAAGAGCATGACGTCCGGTTCCATTGCCAGCGCACGCACGATGGCAAGACGCTGTTTCTGACCGCCGGACAATCTCTGCGGATACTCGTTATATTTTTCCAGCAGACCGACACGGTTGAGCAGTTCTTTTGCCATCTCGGTGGCTTCCGCCTGCTTTTTCTTGCCAAGCAGCACCGGAGCCATGGTGACGTTTTCGCCGACGGTCATGTGCGGGAAGACGTTGAAGTGCTGGAACACCATGCCCATCTTCTGACGGTGCAGGTCGATGTTGACACCCTTTGCGGTGATGTCCTCACCTTCAAAGAAGATGTGTCCGCTGTCGGGTACCTCCAGCAGGTTCAGGCAGCGCAGAAAGGTGCTCTTGCCGCCGCCGGACGGACCGATGATGGAAACGACCTCTCCTTTGGAGATGTGTTCGCTGACGCCCTTGAGGACCTGAAGCTCCCCAAAGCTTTTATGAAGATCGGAAACGTCGATCAGATAATTGGAATTAGTCACTTGTTTTTAATCTCCTTTCCAGTACAGCGATTCCTTTGGACAGGGTGAAGGTCAGCAGGAAGTAGATGATACCGACGATAATCAGCGGCTCGATGGACAGATAGGTGACGCCGTTGATGGTTTTGTAGGTGGTCATCAAATCGCCGACAAAGAAGGTGGATGCCAGAGAGGTTTCCTTGATGATGGAAACAAATTCGTTGCACAAAGCAGGCAGGATGTTTTTGACCGCCTGCGGGAAGACGATTTTGAGCATCGTCTGACGGGAGTTGAGTCCCAGCGAGCGGGCAGCTTCGGTCTGACCTTTGTCCACCGCGCTGATACCGGCACGGATGACCTCGGCGACGTAAGCGCCGGAGTTTAAACACAGTGCCAATGTGATGGAAAACTGTGCGCTGGTTTCCAGAGCCGGAATCATCATCGGCAGCAGGAAGAAGAAAAAGTACAGCTGAAGCAGCAGCGGGGTGCCACGGATGATTTCAACATAGATGGTGGCGATAAAGTCCAGCGGACGGAAGCGTCCGATGTGGAATTTGCTCAGACGCATCAGCGCCAGCAGAGAGCCAATCAGGATACCGAAGACAACTGCAATGGCACTGAGCATCAGGGTGACCCCGATGCCCTGCAGGAACAGTCCCCAGTATTTTTCCAGAATCAGGATGATATTATTAAAGATAACCAAAATACGTTCCTCCCAGTTGTTTGTGCAGCTTATTCAGCAACTTCGATGCCAAGAGATTTTGCCAGTTCGGTTGCTTCGTCCTTCCACTGCTGGTACAGACCCTTTTCATTGACCTCGTCAATGATTTCGTTGATGGCTTCAATCAGCTCGGTCTCGCCTTTTTTAACAGCGGCTACGTTGCCTTCGCTCTCATATTCGAACATGAAGTCGGTCAGCTCGATCTGTGTGTGGCTTTCCATCAGCAGCTCTGCGTTGCTGACGTCGGAAGCCAGGGCATCGATCTTACCGGTTTCCAGCATCAGTACGCCGTCATTGAGGCTGCCGACCGGAACGATCTCAACGTCCTCCGGCAGCTGACCGGTAACCAGATTGTACTGCAAAGAGCCGTTCTGCGCGCCGATTTTTTTGCCTGCAAAATCTTCGGCTTTGGTGTACTCGCCGCCCTTGCCCTTTGTTACCAGTACGCTTTGACCGGTCTGCTCGCCATCGATGTTAAAGGCGTGGGAAAGCTCCATGCTCTTTTCACGTTCTTCAGTCTTTGCAAAGCCTGCGATGGCAATGTCTGCCTGACCGGAAGGGATGGCAGCCTGTACGGCACTGAAATCCATGGCGCTGACCTGCAGCTCTACGCCCAGCTTTTCAGCGATGTATTTTGCAAGCTCAATGTCCGAGCCGACGTATTTTTTCTCGCCGCTGCTCAGGTCCTCAAATTCCAGCGGAGCAAAGTCCGGGCTGGTTGCCAGCACCAATTTGCCGGATTCTTTGATTTTGTCCAGACGGTTCTGAGAAGAACCGCAGCCGGTCATGGTGGTAATCATAAGAGCGGTGCCAAGAGCGATGCTCAACAGTTTTTTAAAGTTTTTCATAATGTGTGTCCTCCTCAGATGTGATATGAATTTTTATTAAAAATTATGTTATTATTATACATTTATTTTTAAAAAAGTAAAGAGGTAAGCTGCACAAACAATATTCAACTTTTCCTGCAATTATATAATTTTTACACAACAAACACAAGAAATAGGGGGGATAGGCGAAAAAAATACAGTATAAATAAACATTTGATACGAGGAAGAGAAAAATGGAATCAAAAAGGCTGTGAGGAAATGTTTCCTCACAGCCTTTTTGATTCTGTATGATTTTGCAGAGCAGGAAGGGGATTATAATTCCTGCCTGCCTTCCAATGCGCGGAAGAGGGTGACCTCGTCGGCATACTCCAGATTGCCGCCCATCGGGATGCCGGATGCCAGTCGGGTCACCTTGAGCCCGAGGGGTTTGAGCAGCCGCGCGATGTACATAGCGGTGGTTTCTCCTTCGACAGTCGGGTTGGTTGCCATGATGACCTCCTGTACGCCGCCTTGCTGGATGCGCTCGAGCAGCTGCCGGATGGTCAGGTCGTCCGGTCCCTTCTGGTTCATCGGGGAAATCAATCCGTGCAGGACGTGGTACAGTCCCTGATATTCTTTGGTGCGCTCGATTGCCATGACATCCCTCGGACCTTCCACGACACAGATCATGCTGTGGTCGCGGGCAGGGTCCGAGCAGATTTGGCAGACCTCGCGGTCGGTCAGATTCTGGCAGACCGCGCAGGGACGAATCTTTTCATGTGCCTCCAGGATGGTGTCCGCAAACTCCTTTGCCTTGTCATGCGGCATATTCAGCACGTAAAAAGCAAGCCGCTGAGCCGTCTTGCGTCCAATGCCCGGAAGGCGGGCAAACTGCTCAATTAGGCGGGTCAGCGGCATGACATCATATTTCATCGATTAAAAGATGCCCGGCAGGGAAAGACCGTTGGTGATCTTTTCCATCTCAGCGGCATGAACTTCCTCAGCCTTGCGGATGGCTTCGTTTACAGCGCCGATGATCATATCCTGCAGAATTTCAACATCGTCCGGGTCAACAGCTTCCTTTTTGATGTTCAGAGCAATCAGCTCTTTTTTGCCGTTGATGGTGCATTCTACCATGCCGCCGCCGGCAGAGGTGGTGTACTCGCGCTCATTGAGCTCTTCCTGTGCCTTTTCCATCTCTTCCTGCATCTTCTGCGCCTGTTTTACCATTGCCTGCATGTTCTGTGGGCCGCCGCCCATGCCTCTTGGAAGTCTAGCTTTCATTTTTAGTTCCTCCTATTTGGGTTTCGGACAAAGGATGCCCGAAGTCTTTTTCTATCTCAAAAAATAGGTGTGTAAAGTCACAGCTATCCTTGATCTGCTTTAGTTTTCGATGGAGATGTCCACACCCAGCTGCTGTGCGCTGGCAAGGATGTCCTCCATCGGGTCGTCCTGCGCGGTGTGGTATTGCTCCTTTTTAAACGGACCGATCCGCCAGTCCCTTCCGCTTCCGGCAATCAGCGCCTGATGGATGGATTTTTTTGCATAATCGTTGGAGCGAATCATCTCTAAAAAGAATGGGTCGTCGCAGTCGATTAAAACAATCTCCTGATAGCGGTACGCCTGGGTGTTGACCAGTGCGCCGTGCAGAGCGGTGTTGGAATGGCGCAGCGCCTCCAGCACCTGCGACCAAGGCTCAAACGGGACTGCTTCCTTTTTGCTGACCGTCGGCACCGGTGGGTCCACAGGTGCATCGGAGTTTGCAGAAACAGTAGGCTGTGCAAGCACAGCCTGCTGTTTGGATGCAGCCGGTGCCGATACGGCTGCCGGATTTGCCGAAGCTGCGGCAGCTGCTGCCAACCCGCTTTTGAGTTGCATTTCCAGCCGGTCTAAGCGGGCAAGGATGCCATCGAGCGAGCGGTCGGATGCCGGATTGGTCAGACGGATGACCGCCATCTCCAGCTCAGTGCGGGTTTGGGTGGTCTTTCCCATGCGGGAAAGGGTGTCCTGCAGCACCGTCAGCGAATATAAAATCTGTCCCATCGAATAACGGGAAGCTTGTTTGGTCAAAGCCTCTTTGTCCTGGGAAAGTCCCGGCACAAAATTTTCGGGGTCCTTGAGGGCTTTTGCCATCATCAGACCGCGGTAGTGGGAAATCAGCTGGACGCACATCTTCTCGAAATCGACCGAGTTTGCAAACATCCGGTCAATCTCCTGCAACACAGCAGGGATGTCCTGCGCCAAAACGGCATCGCCGATGGCAAACAGCGAATCGGAAACGGCAAGCCCTGCGCTTTGCCGCACCTGCTCGACGGTGATTTGCTCCGAGCTGCTGCGGCAGACATCCAGCAGAGAAAGTGCATCGCGCATTCCGCCTTCGGCAAGCCGTCCAATCAGCTCGGCAGCCGGCAGCTGAATGTCGATATTTTCCCGCTGGCAGACCTCGATGACCCGTTGGGCAATGACCTGCGGACTGATGCGCTTAAAGTCAAACCGCTGGCAGCGGGAGAGGATGGTAGCGGGAATCTTGTGGACCTCGGTGGTCGCCAAGATGAAGATGACGTGCTCGGGCGGCTCCTCCATGATTTTGAGCAGAGCGTTGAAGGCGCCGGTGCTGAGCATATGGGTTTCGTCGATGATGTAAACGCGGTAGTTTGTGACAGCAGGGGTGAAGTTTGCCTCCTCGCGCAGCTGGCGGATGTTGTCCACGCCGTTGTTGCTGGCAGCGTCAATCTCGGTGACGTCGAGGATGGAGCCGTCGTCGATGCCGCGGCAGATATCACAGACCCCACAGGGATTGCCGTCCTGCTGATGGGGACAGTTGACCGCCTTGGCGATGATTTTGGAGCAGGAGGTCTTGCCGGTGCCGCGGGAGCCGGTGAAGAGATAGGCGTGACCGATGCGTCCGCTGGCAATCTCCTGCTTGAGCACCGAAGTGATGTGCTCTTGTCCTACGACCTCGTCAAAGTTTTTGGGACGATATTTTCTGTACAGTGCCTGATACATCCTGCTGACCCTCCTGTGCAATGATTCGAAAAAGGCAGGACACACCAAAGCGTGGAACATGTCCTTGATCATACGGAAATGCAGGTTACCTGCGGCGCACAGAAACTTCCACTTAATGCTGCTCGGTTCCCCGCCTGACATGGTTCATGGAGCCCTGTCGCACAGGACCAACATCTCCGCATGATAAAAAACACGTTCGGTCTTCCGGTACAGCCCTGCCAAACAGATAAGCGATCTTATTAAATCATGCCTTTGTATTATACTATATAATTTAAAAAAAGGCAAGAGCAATTTTCGCTTTGAGCAGGCGAAATCTTTTCCACATCTCAAAAATAGGAGGCAGACAAGAAAAAAGACAGAAATAAAATCGCTGAAACAGCAGAAAAACTGTGCTATAATAGACAGAAAAAAAGGATTCTATAAACAGAATAGGAGAACAAACGATGGATTTTTTACAGAGAATGCAGCAGAACACACCCTACTGTTCTCGACACACCGATATGCCTACCCGGCTGCAGCAGAAAGCCAAGACCCTCTGCTGGCAATACAACCAGACAGGACCGCACCAGCAGCAGGAGCGTGCGCAGCTGTTGCAGGAGCTGCTGGGCAGCTGCCACCCGCTGACCTTCATCGAGCCGTCCTTTCGATGCGACTATGGATTCAATATCCACACCCACGGGCTGACGGTCATCAATTATAATTGTGTGATCCTAGACACTTCTCCGGTCCACATCGGAGCCAACGCCTTTATCGCGCCGGGCGTTTGTCTTGCCTGCGCGGGACACGCGCTCGACCCACAGCAGCGCGCAGAGGGCATCGGCACCTCGGCGCCCATCACATTGGAGGAAAATGTGTGGATTGGAGCAAACAGCGTGGTCTGCGGCGGGGTGACCATCGGCGCCGGCAGCGTGATTGGAGCAGGCAGCGTGGTGACGCGGGATATTCCCGCAGGAGTGGTTGCCGTAGGAAATCCCTGTCGGGTGCTGCGTAAGCTGACCGAGCAGGACAAGCGGATGACGCTGGAAGCTTTGAACAGAGAAGGAGAATAAAGCGATGGAATATATGGGCGGAAAAGAATTCTGGCATCAGCGGTTTGCTGCCCGAGGCGATGCTCCGATGCAGCCGGAAGCCATCCTGGTGGAGGATATGAAGCAAATGCAGACCGGAGCGCGCCTGCTGGATTTGGCGTGCGGAGACGGAAGGAACGCTTTGTATCTGGCGCAGCTGGGAATGCAGGTGGAAGCGGTCGATTTTTGCCCGACGGCATTGCAGCGATTAAACCGCTTTGCCAGCCGCCAAAATCTTTGCCTGCATACAAAACAGATGGATTTATCCGACCCGGGCGCAGTCGAACAGCTGGGCAGCTATAATTGGATTTTGTGCAATCACTACCGCCTGAGCGCGGCTGCTGCCGACCGACTGCGGGAACATCTGCTGCCGGAGGGAAGGCTTTGGCTCAACGGCTTTGTCCGCTGTCCGCAGGATAATCCGGCGATTCGACCCGAGGACCTGCTGCGGGTGCAGGATTATGAGCAGGCAGGTTATGCGGTAGAAGATGCCATGGAGCACACCGATGCGCGGGAGCACCGGTATCTCCGGTTGATTCTAAAACCAATCCAGTCAAAGGAATAAAGATAGAGGAGGAAAACAGGATGCGCGTCTGTTTTTGTGACGACGAAGCGTCCACCCGCAGCCGGTTTGAACAGATGGCTGCCGCGTGGGCAGAGCAAAGAGGGGAAAAGGTGGAGGTCCAGCTGTATAACAGCGCCGAGCAGCTGCTGTTTGAGGTCGGTCAGCTTGGAGCGCAGGAGCTTGCCTTCGACCTCATCCTTCTGGACATCCAGATGGGCGGGATGGACGGCGTTACCTTAGCAAGACAGCTGCGGGAGCAGGACAAGCGGGTGACGCTGGCATTTTTGACGGCAGCGCGGGAATATGTGTTTGAAGGCTACGAGGTGCAGGCGGTGCGCTATCTGCTCAAGCCGATGCAGCAGGAAAAGGTGTTTGAGCTGCTGGACCTTACGCGGCAGAATTTACAGGAGTAGCCGAGCTTGATTATCAACTGTGCTGACGAAAAGAAAAAGCTCTACCTTTCGCAGATTGCCGCAATCGAAGTACAGGGACATTACCTGATTTTTCACACCACCGCAGGTCCGCTTCAGCAGAAAGCAAGCCTGTCGTCCCTTGCCGGACATCTTAGCGACAGCTTTGTGATGAGCCACCGCAGCTTTTATGTCAATTTAGAGCACCTTTTGCGCATCAGCCGCACCGAATGTGCGCTGGATACCGGTTTATCGGTGCCGGTTTCGCGCGGGGCTTATAAAAATTTAAACGAGCAGTTTATCCGCTATTACAGAAAGGAGATGCTGGAATGAGCCGGTCGATGGTGCTGCTGACCGTGCAGCTTGGATGCACCGCAGCGGTGGGAGCCTACCTTGCGCAGGCGATGTTCAAACAGCGCGGCTGGCGTTGGCTGGCAGCTGCCCTGTTGCTGGCAGCTCTTGGAGCAGCAGGCGCTTTGGCAGGGTACGGTTGGCTTTCGCTGCCGGGGGTGTGCATCGCTGCCTTTTTGCTGGTGCATCTGGGCGACCGTCTGGGCACAAACCGCGTGTCGCTTCGGTTTGCCGCTCTGTTTGTTCTGGTGCAGGTCGGGCTTTTCCTGTTAGAGCAAAACGGTGCAGCCGCACAGGGCAGCTGGGCGTTTTCTGTGCTGGAAGCGGCGGTCTTTTTTCTGTCGGAAAACAACCAGAACTTTCTGCGCAAAAGCTACGAGCAGAGCATGATGGAATACCAGAACAAGGTGGTTGCCAAGCAGGTGGAGGAGGTACAGGGACTGTACATGACCATGCGCGGCTGGCGGCACGACTACCACAACCATCTGCAGGCGCTCAAGGCGCAGCTGAGCATGGGTCAAACCGAGCTTGCGCAGGAATATCTGGGACGGCTGGAGCAGGATTTGGACAGCATCAGGCAGTTGGTGGAAACGGGCAACGTGTCGCTGGATGCAATCTTAAATTCCAAGCTTTCCTATGCGCAAAAGCAGCAGATCAGCCTGCACTACAAAGCGACGGTGCCGCCGAAACTCTCGGTCAGCGACATTGATCTGTGTGTGCTGCTGGGCAACCTGATTGACAACGCGGTGGAAGCGTGCGAGCAGCTGCCGGTGGAGCAGCGGTTCCTGCGGCTGTACATCGGGATTTTTAGAAAACAGCTGTACATCTCGGTGACCAACGCCACCGGAGAATTGGTGCGCAAGCTGGACGAGGAGTACATCACCACCAAGCGCGGGAACCACGGACACGGGCTTAAACGAATCAACAACACGGTGGAAAAGTACGGCGGATTTATCAACCGAAAAAATGAGCCGGGTGTTTTTGCCACCGAAATCATGCTGCCGCTGTAAGGAAACCGGCGGTGGGATGACAATTCGTGCACGGAAAACGACCGTTCGTGCACGAATTGTTTTTTTGTCCCCGATTTATGCTATGATACAGGCAAAGGGAGGAATGAAGGATGAAAGAAAAACAGCGAAAGCGTCAGCCGGACAGCGCAATCATCAGCAACCTGCGGTATGCCTATGGGATGCTGTTTCGGGAATACCCCATCACCCGCCTGCTTTTGCCGTTGACGGTGCTGGTATCGGTGCTGTTTCCGCTGACCGGCAACCTGCTGCCCGCGATGATTGTGGCAATGCTGGAAAAGCGGAACCTTGCCGGATTTGCAGCGGCAGTGGCAGCGGTGGGGATTGTGATGCTGCTGCTCAAGTGGGGACAGAATGTGCTCAACCAGAACCTTGCCTACTATACAATGGAGTGCCGCAGTCGGAACTTGACGATGCAGTATTACAAAAAGATTACCACCACCGGCTATCAGAACGTCGAGCCGCACAGCAAACAGGTCGAGCAGCAAAACGCCTTTTGGGCAATCAACGGAGACTCATGGGGAATCGGGCAGATTCTTTCCAAGACACCGCTGTTTCTCTATAACCTGCTGGGTCTGCTGCTCTATGCCGGCTTTATCGGCAGAATCCATCCGAAGATTCTGGTGATTTTAGCGGCGATGAGCCTGTGTTGTCTGCTGCTGGAGCGCTTTTCCTACCGCTACCAGAAGGAGCATCGTCAGCAGGAGGAGGAGCTGCGGACACAGCGCACAATGGTCTATCGCTATTGCAGCCGGATAGAAAACGCCAAGGACATCCGTATGTATGCCATCGAACACTGGTTCCCTGAGCGTCTGAAGGAGATAAACGACCAGACCCGGAGCATTTACAAAAACAAATGGGGACGGGTCAAGCTGATGGACCTTTCCAACAATCTGTTTTTGATTTTGCGGGATTTGACCGCCTACGGCATTTTGATTTCGCAGGTGCTGGAAAATCAGATCAGCCTGTCGGAATTTACCTTCTCGGTCGGGATTGTAGCGGGCTTTACGACCTGGCTGACCGAAATGATTAAAAACTTTTCCTATCTGCGTCTGGCAAGCGTCCAGATGGGATATATGCGCAGCTATCTGGAGATGGACGACGGATATGGAGAGGAAGTCAGCCAGACGGTGCAAAAGCAGCCGAGCGGGCAGGCGCCCACCATCGAATTTAAGGACGTCACCTTCACCTACCCGGAAGCGGAGCATCCGACCATCGAGCACCTGAATTTGACCATCCACGCAGGGGAAAAGGTGGCGCTGGTGGGACTCAACGGAGCGGGCAAAAGCACGCTGGTCAAGCTGATTGCCGGATTGTACCGACCGGACAGCGGAGAAATCCTGCTGGACGGCAGACCCATCTCCTCCATCCCGCACGAGGAATATTTTGAACAGATTGGCACGGTGTTCCAGGAGCCGTTTTTGCTGGCTTCCACCATCGAGGAAAATGTGGCGTGCTGCAACGAAGCGCAGATGGACCACCGGCGGGTGCAGCAATCGCTGGAGCGCGCCGGTCTGTGGGAGCGGGTGCAGGCGATGCCAAACGGAGTAAAATCCCACTATTCCAAGGAGCTGTACAGCGACGGAGAAAGCCTTTCGGGAGGCGAGGTGCAAAAGCTGATGCTTGCCCGCGCACTGTACAAGGATGCGCCGGTCATGGTGCTCGATGAGCCGACCGCTGCGCTGGACCCGCTGGCAGAGGCGGACCTGTATGAGCGGTACAACAGCTTGATTGGCGGCAAGACGTCGGTGTTCATCTCCCACCGTCTGTCCAGCACCCAGTTCTGTGACCGAGTGGTCTATCTGGAAAACGGAAAGATTCTCGAGGACGGGACCCACCAGCAGCTGATGCAGCAGGGTGGACAGTACGCAAAGATGTTTGAATATCAGGCATATTACTATCAGAAAAAGTTGGGAGGCAGACCGGATGAAATCTTCTAAAAAACCGTTCTGGCAGCGGGTAATCGACCCGCAGGTCATCTCGATTGTCAAATTGATTCATTCGCGGGACCACGGGCTGATTCCGTGTGTGCTGGCAAGAAATATTCTGGAGGCGCTGCGTCCCTTTATCAATATCGTTTGCTCTGCGCTGATTCTTGACCGGCTGATTTTGAAAGCGCCGGTCGAGCAGCTGATGCAGATTGTTTTTTGGATGGTCGGCTTAAATTTTGTCTGCTCGATGCTGGTCGCTCTGCTGGATTGGGTGGAAAAAGGACCCAAGGAACTGTTTTTGCTGGATGCGGAGGCGTTTGCCAAGAAGGCGCTTCAGTTGGATTATCAGGAGATGGAGCAGACCCGGGTGCAGGACCTGGTCCGTATGTTTGAAGAGGTCAACAACATGGGCGGGCTGAATCTGCTGCTCGGACCGCTGGGCAACAGTGTCAAAGGACTGGTGTCGGTGGTGTACGCAGCCGTCATGGTCACTCCGCTGTTTGTCACACCGCTCATCCGCGGCAAAGGGGAGCTGGTATGGCTGTTTTCCTCTCCGCTGGTGTCGGTGCTGATGCTGGCGCTGCTGGCTTTTTCTATCTTTGCTTCTCTGAAAAGTGTCAAGCAGAAGGAACAGCTGATCAAGGAAGATTTTGAACAGTCGATGAAGTACAACCGAAGGGCGCGATATTTCTACTATCAATCGACCAACTACCAGACCGGCAAGGACATCCGCTCCTACCACCTGTCCGACCTCTTTCTTGAGCAGTTGGAAAAATGGTCGGACGGCGTGATGTACTTTATCCGCAGCCAGACCAACGCGGAAAAGAAGTACGGCGGCAGGGTCATTCTGGTCAGCCAGCTGGCGGCGGTCGTCTTCTATCTGCTGGTGGGTGTCAAGGCGCTGCTGGGTGTCATCAGCGTGGGAAGTGTACTGATGTATGTTTCTGCCCTCGTCAATTTCCAGCAGTCGTTCGTTGCTCTTCTGGTCGATTTGAGCAATCTGAATATCTATGCCAAAAAGATGGAATGTTATACGGAGTTTTATGCGCTGAAAAATCACAAGTACGAGGGGACCCTGCCGGTCGAAAAGAGGGATGACAACGACTATGAGCTAGAATTTCGGGATGTCTGCTTTTCCTATCCGGGCAGCGACCGCCTGATCCTCGACCATCTTTCCTTCAAGCTGAAGGTGGGCGACAAGCTGGCGCTGGTGGGACTCAACGGTGCAGGCAAGACCACCTTTGTCAAGCTCCTCTGCCGTCTGTACGATCCGACCGCAGGAGAGATTTTACTCAACGGAATCGACATCAAAAAGTATGACTATCAGGAGTATCAGAGCCTGTTTTCGGTGGTGTTCCAGGATTTTCACCTGTTCTCCTTTGAACTGGGACAGAACGTAGCGGCAAGCACCCGGTATGATGACAAAACGGTCTGGGATTGTCTGGAGAAGGCGGGCGTGGAGCAGCGGGTGCAGGCGATGCCAAAGGAACTCAGGACCGTTTTATATCAAAGCGGAGAGAGCGGGGTGGAGATTTCCGGCGGAGAAGCGCAGAAGATTGCCATTGCCCGCGCACTGTACAAGGATGCGCCGTTTGTTATTCTGGATGAACCGACCTCTGCGCTCGACCCAATCAGCGAATATGAGGTTTACTCCCGATTTAATTCGCTGGTGTCCGATAAGACCTCGGTCTACATCTCCCACCGGATGAGCAGCTGCCGCTTCTGCGACACCATTGCCGTCTTTGAAAAGGGCGGCATCTGCGAAATTGGCAGCCACGAGCAGCTGATGGCAAAGCAGGGCAGATATTACCAGATGTGGCAGGCACAGGCAAAGTACTACCAGGAGGAGCAGGAGATGCAGGAACGCTTTGGACAGCAGGTATTTGCCTAAAACACGATGAAAACTTGCAGGCGGCAGGGACAAAGGTTCCTGCCGCTTTTTTTTGCGCTGTGGAAAACTAAAAAAGCCGTATCATTTTTTAAGAAAATATGAAGATGCAAAATGGATATTGACAAGACAGAAATATTGATTTAAAATACTTAGGTAGCATAATTATTGTGGTTAATTAAATAGTCGGAAAGGAGAAAAGCATGGAGGAAAATCAACTGCGCTCGATGCAGATGTTTCGTCTGATGGACCGGATGCGCCGGGCGTGGACGGTATTCACCCCAAAGCCGGAGATCAGCAAATCCCAGTTTGGCACCCTGCTGGCGCTGCGTCACGGAGGCAAAAAGCCGCACGAAGACAAAGACTTCCAAACCAGGGACCCGTTTGAGCCGATGACCCTGTCGGAGCTGGCAAGGATGATGAATCAGAGTATGCCCGCAGTAAGTCAGCGGATCAGCAAGCTGGAAGGAATGGGATATGTGCAGCGGATGCCCGACCAGAAGGACCGCAGGACCACCTGGATTCGCCTGACGCCCAGCGGCAGCCAGCTGCTGAGCAGTTCCTTTCAAAATCTGGTCAGCAAGATGAATTTCATCATGGAACAGCTGGGAGAAGAGGACACCCAACTGACCTTTCGTGTGCTCGAGCAGCTGGCACAGATTCTGGAAGGGATGAGCGACGAACAAGAGGATACCTTTTAACCGATTATAATGGAAGGAATGAAAGAAGAATGCTGAAATTAAAGCAGTACTTAAAACCGTACATCGCCTTGCTGCTGGGAGCGGTGATTTTGCTGTTCGGGCAGGCGATGCTGGAGCTGACGCTGCCAAACTACATGAGCGACATCGTCAACGTCGGTTTGCAGCAGGGCGGCATCACCTATGCTTCCCCGGAGGCAATCGACGCGCAGAGTATGCAGATGATGCAGCGCTTTATGTCCGAACAGGACCGGCAGCTGGTTGCAGATCACTATTTGCAGCTGAATGGAGGCGAACAGCTTGCACAGCTGCAAAAGACCTATCCGAATCTGAAGGAGGGCGACTTTGCCCTGACCGGCGAGCGCAGCGAGGAAATCGAAGGGGTGTTCTCCCGCGCTTCCTATGCGCTGGTGCAGTTTTTGGAAGGCATGATGCAGCAGAGCGGCACATCGCAGCAAAGCAGCACAGCGCAAAGCACAGCGCGAAGCACTCTGGATGTTGCCATGCTGGCGCAGGCAGCAGCAGCCTTCGACCCGCAGCAGGTGCAGCAGGCGGTCGAAACTGCGGCAGTCACACCGGAGAGCATGATCTCCCAGACCGGTCCGGTGCTGGTCAAGAGCCTGTATCGGGCGCTGGGCGCAGATACCGATGCCATCCAGACCGGCTACATCATCGGGGACGGCATCAAGATGCTGGGACTGACCATTCTGCTGACCGGCTGTGCGATCGGCGCAGGCTTCTGCCTGTCCAGATTGGGTGCCGGTGTGGGCAGGGACCTGCGTCGGGATGTCTTTACCCGCGTTACCTATTTCAACAACAGTGAGATGGACCAGTTCTCCACCGCCTCGCTGATTACCCGCTCCACAAACGACATCACCCAAATCCAGAACTTCTTGAGCATGGGGCTGCGTATGCTTTGTTTTGCGCCTATCATGGGCTTAGGAGGCTTAATTATGGGTCTGTCCAAGTGTGTCAGCCTGGCGTGGGTGTTGGCGCTGGCGCTGGTGATCATGCTGGGTTTGATTCTGATTTTGTTCAGCGTCGCTCTGCCTCGCTTTAAAAAGATGCAGAAGTTGGTGGACCGCCTGAACCTGGTCAGCCGCGAGGAGCTGTCCGGCATGATGGTCGTGCGCGCCTTTGCAAACCAGAACTTTATGCAGAAGCGCTTTGATGCGGCAAACCGAGACCTGGTCGGCAACACCCTGTTTGTCAACCGTGCAATGGCGACCATGATGCCTGCCATGACGCTGGTGATGAACGGCATCTCACTTCTGATTGTCTGGTTTGGCGGCAAACAGATTGCCCAGAGCAATTTGCAGGTCGGCGATATGATGGCGTTTATCCAGTATGCAATGCACGTCATCATGAGCTTTTTGTTCATCAGCATGATGTTTATTATGGTGCCAAGGGCATCGGTTTCCGCCGAGCGTATCTATGAGGTGCTTTCCACAGAAAATTCCGTCAAAGACCCGTCCGCACCAAAACACATGGAACAGACGAAAGGTCTGGTGGAATTTAAGGATGTATCCTTCCACTACGATGGAGCACAGACGGATGTTTTGGAGCACATCTCCTTTATAGCAAAACCCGGGCAGACCACAGCCTTTATCGGTTCGACCGGTTCGGGCAAATCCACCCTCGTCAACTTGATTCCGCGCTTTTATGACGTTTCGCAGGGCAGCATTACCATTGACGGAGTGGATGTCCGCAAGATTCCACAGCAGGAGCTGCGCGACAAGATTGGCTATGTTCCGCAAAAGGGTATGCTGTTTTCCGGCACCATCGCTTCCAACCTGCGTTATGCAGACCACAGCGCCAGCCAGCAGCAGCTGGAGGAGAGCGCACAGGTGGCACAGGCATCCGAATTTATCGGCGAGCTGGAGCAGGGCTACGATACACCGATCAGCCAGGGCGGAACCAACGTTTCGGGCGGACAGCGGCAAAGACTGTCCATCGCGCGTGCGCTGGTCAAAAAGGCGCCGATCTATATCTTTGACGACACCTTCTCCGCGCTCGACTTTAAGACCGACGCCAAGCTGCGCAAGGCGCTGAAGGGATATACCGAAGATGCGACGGTGTTTATCGTTGCCCAGCGTGTTTCCACTATCATGCACGCCGAGCAGATTGTGGTGCTGGACGAAGGTAAGGTGGTAGGAATCGGCACCCACGAGCAGCTGCTCAAGGAGTGCAGCACCTACCGTGAAATTGCACAGAGTCAGCTTTCAAAGGAGGAATTGGCATAATGGCAGGACCAAGAATGGGAGGTCACGGACATCGTGGACCAATGATGCCTGGCGAAAAAGCCAAGGACTTTAAAGGAACGATGGGAAAATTGCTGGGATATTTGAAGAAATTTTTGCCCGGTATCGTCCTGGTGCTGATTTGTGCCGCAGCCAGCACCATCTTTTCCATCTTCGGACCCAAGGTGTTGGGTCAGGCGACCACCAAGCTGTTTGAAGGGTTGATTGCCATGCTGACCGGCACCGGCGGCATTGATTTTACAGCGCTTGCACAGATTCTTCTCTTTTTGGCGGCGCTCTATCTCATCAGTGCACTGCTGACCTATGTGCAGGGCTGGGTGATGTCCGGCGTTGCCACCAAGCTCAGTTACAATATGCGCAAGGACATCAGCGAAAAGATTGACCGGATGCCGCTGTCCTATTTTGACAGGGTTTCTAACGGCGAGGTGCTCAGCCGTATCACCAACGACGTCGATACTATTACCCAGACACTCAACCAGAGCCTGTCGCAGATTGTCACCAATGTCACCATGATGGTCGGCGTGCTGTGCATGATGCTTTCCATCAGTCCGCTGATGACGCTGGTGGTGCTGTGTATCCTGCCGCTGAGCGTGCTGATTGTCACACAGGTGGTCAAGCGCAGCCAGCCGTTTTTCCGTAAACAGCAGGAATATCTGGGACACGTCAACGGTCATGTGGAAGAGATGTACGGCAGCCACCTCATTGTCACCGCCTTCAACGGGCAGGAGGACAGCATCGAGGAGTTTAAAAAGCTCAACGACAACCTTTACCATGCGGCGTGGAAGAGCCAGTTCATCTCCAGCACCATGCAGCCGCTGATGAACTTTGTCAGCAATCTGGGTTATGTGGGTATCTGCGTGCTGGGCGGATTTTTGACCCTCAACGGCTCCATCACCGTCGGTGACATTCAGGCGTTCACCCAGTATGTCCGGCAGTTTACCCAGCCAATCAACCAGATTGCCAACATCTCCAACGTTTTGCAGATGACAGCAGCAGCGGCAGAGAGGGTCTTTGCCTTTTTGGAGGAAGAAGAGGAAACTGCCGACCCGCAGCCGTCTCTTCCGGCAGAAAATATCGACGGCTCGGTCTACTTTGCACACGTTCACTTCGGCTATGTGCCGGAAAAAACCATCATCAACGATTTTTCCGCCATCATCCAGCCGGGCACCAAGGTGGCAATCGTCGGACCGACCGGAGCGGGCAAGACCACCATGGTCAAGCTGCTCATGCGTTTTTATGATGTCAGCGGCGGAGCGATCCTGCTCAACGGGTACGATGTCAAACAGTTCAGCCGCAGCACCCTGCGTGACAGCTTTGGCATGGTGCTTCAAGACACCTGGCTGTACAACGATACCATCCGGGAAAACATCCGCTTTGGCAGACTGGATGCCACCGACGAAGAGGTGGTAGCGGCTGCAAAGGCAGCACAGGTGGACCACTTTGTCCGCACCCTGCCGCACGGCTATGACACGGTCCTCAACGAAGAGGCAAGCAACATCAGCCAGGGTCAGAAGCAGCTGCTGACCATCGCAAGGACCATCATCTCCGACCCGAAGATTTTGATTCTGGACGAGGCGACCTCCAGCGTCGACACCAGGACCGAACTGCTGATTCAGCAGGCGATGGACCGCCTGACCGAAGGGCGCACCAGCTTTATCATCGCGCACCGCCTTTCTACCATCCGCAATGCGGACATCATCCTTGTCATGAAGGATGGAGATATTGTAGAAACAGGCAACCACGAACAGCTGCTTGCAAAGGGCGGCTTCTATGCGGAGCTGTATCAGAGCCAGTTTGCAAACGACCAGGAAGAATAGCAAAGCAAAAGAAAGTTGCCTCTCCAAAAGAAATTTTGGAGAGGCAATTTTGAGTGTCCGGGAAATTTCGGAGGAACATTTTGTATGTCGTCAGCCGGACGAAGCTGTATCAAGTCGGGAAGAAAGAATCACTTGCCGCAAAATTTATCTATAAACATTCTTCATTGGGGATGGCAGGAGGAGTGTCTGGAACAGTCGGAGTGTACAGTTATCTGAGATTAGCATAGAAGATAGAGGTAAATTTTGTCAATAAAAAAACAAAGAATGGAAAATTATCGGCAAAAGGCTTGATATTTTGATGGATGTTTTGTAAAATTTAGATGAAAGCCGAGGAAGAAAGAAATATATTCCGATGGATTTACAGCGGTGTATACAAAAAGGAGGAATAGGAAGGATGGAAACCCTTCGTTTATTGGAAAAGCTGACCCAGCACCACGGAGTTGCCGGGGACGAAAAGCCGATCGCAGACCTTTTGGAAGAGGAGATTTCTGATTTGGGTCCGGTCAGACGCACCCCATTGGGCAGCTTGATTTGTACTGTAAAACAGGAAAGTGCGGACAAACCGCATGTAGTTTTGGAAGCACACATGGATGAAATTGGTCTGATGGTGTGTGGAATCGACGAGAAGGGATTTTTGAAGGTGACCCGCTGCGGCGGCATCGACCGCAGGGTGGCGACCGCTTCTCCGGTGCTTATCCACGGTAAAAAGGGTGCGCGGCGCGGAATCGTCGGCTCCGAGCAGACCGACCCGAGCAAAAACCCGACGGTGGACCAGCTCTATGTCGATGCAGGCATGGACAAACAGCAGGCGCAGGAGGAATTTCCAATCGGAACCCGCATCTCCTACATCGGCAGCTTTAAGCATCTGCTGGAGGGCAAGGTGTCAAGCAAGGCGCTGGATGACCGCTGCGGCTGTGCAGCGATGATTACAGCGGCTCGTCTGCTCAAGCAGATGGACACCGACTGCTCCATCACCCTGCTGTTGAGCGTCATGGAGGAGGTCGGCGGCATGGGCGCAGCGACCGGCGCCAATGCGATTGGACCGATCACCCACTGCATCTCGGTGGATGTCAGTTTTGCCCTCACACCGGAGCTTCAGACCCACCAGGGCGGAACCCTTGGAGAAGGTCCGATGGTCGGTCATAACCCAATCTTGAGCCGGCAGATGTCCGAAGAGATGGAGCAGGTGGGACTGGAGCAGGGTATCACCCATCAGGTCAAGGTCTATGCAGGCTACCGCACCGGCACCGATGCCGACGGCATCATCCTGTCAGGAGCGGGCGCACAGGGAGCCTGTACCTGCATCCCGCTACGGTATATGCACACGCCGGTAGAGGTGATCAGCGCGGCAGATATGGAAAATACAGCAAAACTGGCGGCAGCTTATGTTGCACAGAAGATCAGACCATAGGAGGCAGAAGAAAATGGCACAAACACCGGTTGAATTGATAGAGGCTCTGTGCATGGCAGATGCAATCTCCGGCAGGGAGGAAAAGGTGCGGGAGCTGCTGATTCAGAAAATCGACGGACACTGCGAGTGGAGGGTGGATGCAAGGGGAAACCTGCTCTGCCACAAAAAAGGAAAGAAGCCGGCGCAAAAACGTGTGATGATTACCGCACACATGGATGAGGCAGGCTTTATGCTGACCGGAATCCGGGAGGACGGTCTGCTGCGCTTTGCCAACGTCGGAGAAATCGACAGCAGAGTGGTGCTGGGCAAGGCGGTTCGAATCGACGGCGAAGTTATCGGCGTCATCGGCACCAAGCCAATCCACCTGCAAACCAGGGAGGAACAGGACCGCCCGATGCCGCTGGACCAGCTGTACATCGACATCGGCGCTTCCACCAAAACCAGTGCCGAACAGGCGGTTAAGCTGGGCGCACAGGTCACCTTCGCAGGGGAAGGGGTAGCGGCTTTTGGCAACGGCTATCTCACCGGCAAGGCGATGGAGACCCGTGCAGCCTGCGCAATGCTGGCACAGCTGCTCTGTGAGGATTGGGAAAAGGATGTGGATGTAGTCTTCACCACCAGCGCACAGGCGATGACCTCGGGCGGAGCGAATGCGGCATTTGCTCTCCATCCTGATGTGGCAATCGTGATTGGCTCGATTGCGGCAGACGACGGAAAAGGCGGAAAAGGTACTTGTAAGCTGGGAAAAGGTCCGGCGACCTGCCTGCACGACCTGACAACCTATTACGATTTGGATACTTATAATCAATGTATACAAATTGCAGAGGAAAAAGGGCTGCCGCTCCAGCAGCTGGAGAATCCGAGCAGCAAAAATGAGAGCCGCCAGATTCAGACCGCAGGTGACGGTGTGCGGGTAGTTGCACTGAATATCCCCTGCCGTTATCCTTCTTCGATTTCGGCAATGATTCAGCAGCAGGACTTGAACGACACCGCAGCCTTGCTGACTGCGTGCGTGGAAGAGCTTGCGTAAATTTACAAAACAAAAAGGACAGAGGCAGCAACGCTGTCTCTGTCTTTTTTGAATGGATTATTTCTTGTTCTGCTTTTGTGCCTTGTCGATGGCTGCTTCCAGCGCATCGGTCAGCAGCTCCAGCGCCTTGATGCGCGCATAGTATTTGCAGTTGGATTCGATGATGTGCCACGGAGCATATTGGGTGCTGGTCTTTTGCAGCATCTCGTCGATGGCTTGCTCATAGGAGTCCCATTTTTCCCGATTGCGCCAATCCTCTTCGGTGATTTTCCACTGCTTGTCAGGGTCATTCTGGCGGTCCTCAAAGCGTTTTAACTGGGTGTCCTTGTCGATTTGTACCCAGAATTTTAAGACGACAGCACCCCAGTCGGTCAACTGCTGCTCAAATTCGTTGATTTCGGTATAGGCTCGTTTCCAGTCGCTTTCGGTACAGAAGCCCTCCAGACGCTCCACCATCACTCTTCCGTACCAGGTGCGGTCAAAGATGACGATGTGCCCTTCCTTGGGCAGGCGCTCCCAAAAACGCCAGAGGTAGTGGCGGGCAAGCTCATAGGGCTTTGGAGAGGCGATGGGGATGACCTTGTATCCGCGCGGGTCGAGCGCCTGGGTGATGCGCTTGATGTTTCCACCCTTGCCGGCGGCGTCCCAGCCCTCATAGGCAAGGATGACCGGAATCTTCCAGCGGTAGATTTGGTCGTGCAGTTTGGCAAGCTTTTTCTGGTAGTGCTTGAGCGCTTCCTTGTATTCGCTGCGACCAAGCTGCTGGTCAAGGGCGACCTCTTGTAGTTTTGGCATCGGAACCAGCGGGAAGGACTGGCTGTTGGGAGAAAATTCGGGGAAGCTCTGGCTGCCGATGGTTTTTCCCTCCGCCTTGGCATCCAAAGCTGCCTGTAGGCTATCGCACAGGATGGTCAAACATTCCAGCTCAGACTGCTTGCGGTGGGTGGAGTCGATGATGTGCCACGGAGCATATGGACGGTTGGTGGCGCAGAGGTAGTCGTCAAAGTCGGCAAGGCACTGCTCATAGTGACGGCTCTGCCAGTGGTCGTGTCCGCTGACCCGCCAGCCGGTGTCCGGGTTTTTCAGCAGGTGCTGGATGCGTTTATGCTGCTCCTCCTGTCCGATGTGCAAAAACAGTTTGACCAACAGGTAGCCGTTGTCGCACAGCTGGCGTTCAAAGACGCAGATTTCCTCCAGACGGCGCTCGTACTCCTTGACCGAGAAGCTGCCCGACTGATACTCGCGGATGGTCTGGTCCATCCAGCCGGAATCGAGGAAGAGAAATTTGCCGTTTTCCGGGATGTTTTTCATGTGACGGTACAAAAACGGCTTGGCAAGCTCCTCGGGTGTGGGACTGGGCACCGAGATGACCTCAAAGAAGCGTGGGTCCATCGGTGCAATCATCGAAGCGATGCGGCTGCCCTTTCCGGCAGTACCCCAGCCTTCCACCAGCACAATGACCGGAAGGGCGCTCTGTTTGACCAGTAGCTGCAACTTTTCCAGTCGGGCAGCTTGCTGCTTGATTGCCTGTTTTTTCTGCTCACGGTCCAGGGGACTATCGGTAAAACAAAAGTTCTTCAAAGCGTTGGTTTGATAGAGCATAACGGGTGACCTCCTGTCAGATTGATAAGTGAAAGATAAATGAACAGCTCGATTGAAAAGAAATGGGAAATCGTTTATAATGGGGAAGAATGTAACTTTATTTTAACATGGAAGTATTGCCAAACCATATCCCTAAAACAAAACAAATTATGAATGAGGAGAAGCGGGAATGAACAGAAGAATGGCAGGGCTGGCAGCAGCGCTGATGCTGATGACCTTTGCTCCCATCCACACCCATGCGGCGTTGAGAAGGGTGCCGGAGGGGATGAAAACCGAACAGGGCGGAATGGACGACCAAAAGCAAAAAAGACAAGGAGAAGGACGAGAAGAGCTGGCAGCAGGAGATGCTGGACAGTGTCAACGCTGCCCGTAAGAAGGCGGGAGTTGCTCCTTTGGAGCTGGACAAGAAGGTCGGCAAAGCAGCACAGCTCCGCGCAAACGAGTGCAAGCAATCCTATGACCACACCCGTCCAAACGGAAAAAAATCCAAGACAGCGCTGGATGATGCAGGCGTCAGCTACTCCTGGTGGGGAGAAAATATCAACGAAAAACAGAAGACCGTACAGTCCACCATGCAGTCCTGGATGGAGTCAAAGGGTCACAAGGCGAATATCTTAAACGAAAAATACACCAAGGTCGGCTTTGGCAGAGCGAAGGATGAGAGCGGAAGCTATTACTGGGTACAGATGTTTGCCAAGACCAAATAGTTGATTTTGTTACATGAATCGGACAAGAGGAATGTCGCAAAAGATAAAAATGTGTGATTTTTTTGTCCTATAGGTGAAAAATAGGCAAAAGCGAAGCAAGAAAATTCCACGAATTTGTAAACATTTTTAAAGTTTTTCCAATTACCGATTGACACAGGGCAACTAAAATGGTAGGCTTATTTTAGTGATATAGACCCGATTGCTTTTCTAAGAAAGGTTGTGTTGGAATGAACTGTGTTAAAATTTCTGAAGCGGAATATCCATTGATGGAGTATATTTGGGAACATGCCCCAATCTCTGCCTCCGCACTGGCGGCTTATTCTCTGGATGCTTTTCACTGGAAGAAGAACACCACCTACACGGTGATTAAAAGATTGACCCTCCGCGGAGCGCTGGAGAGACAGGAGCCAGGTTTTATTGTCACCCCGCTGGTTACCAAACAGCAGGTACAGCAGTCTGAACTGGAAAATCTGTGCAACCGCATCTTTGCCGGTTCTTCGAAGGATTTTATCCTTTCGTTCATTTCCAGAGAGTCGGTCAGCGAAGAAGAATTGGCTGAGCTGAAAGCAGCAGTTCAGGAATACCATCGCTAAACGAAGCTGCTAAACAAAAAGTTTTAAAATATTGTGGGAATAACGGGTATCTGATCGCTTACAAATTAAGCCTCATCTGTCTTGGATTTTGATAAAGACAGATGAGGCTTTTTTTAATTTTCGTGTTTTTGAGGAGAAGGTGCCGGAGAGCGCCGTTTAAAAAGTACCTGCCGGACCGTGGACCACAGCGCGCCCATATTGATGACCAGCATCAGGGCAGTCAGCAATATTTCCCAGGCAATCCACCCCTTGACCTCAAAAATCATCAGAAACGCCTGCAAAAGCAGGACAGCAACATTGAAGGTCAGACGCATCGGGTGAAATTTCATCGGGATAAAACGGTGGGTGTCCAGTGCGCGCAGGACAAAAACCACTGCATAGCTTGTCAAAGTGGCAAATGCAGCACCGTTGACCTGAAAGATAGGGATAAAGAAGAGGTTGAGCAGAACGTTGAGCACAGCGCCTGCACCGGTTGTGATGAAGTTGAGCATACTCTTTTTCTCCACCATATATACGCTGCCCAAAAAGGTGGACATACAGGAGAAAATGGTCGAAATCAGCAGAAGCGGGATGTATTTCCAGGAAATGTAGTAGGAGTCGGCGACCAGCACCTTGGTGATAACTTTCGAGAACAGAATCAAGCCGGAAGCGGCGGTACACAGCAGCGCCTGGTAGCAGACAAAGACGCGGGTGAAAAACTGCGCCCGTTTTTTGGGAACATCGCTGACAGCGGACATCTGCCAGGCGTCCATGAAGATGTTGGACATCAGCACGATGACCGTCGGGATTTTGTAGGCGACGGCAAACAGACCGTTTTCGGTGGTGCCCAGAAAATAGGCAATCAGATAACGGCTTGCCATGTTGTTGATCCACCAGAAGATGGAATTGGGAATCAAAGGAATCGAGTATCGCAGCATCTCTTTGGAGGTGCGCAGGTCCAATCCACGCAGGTGCAGATACCGGTGCAGACCGGCAAGGTAGAACAAAAAGAGGGTGGAAAGGGTGTCCGCCGAAATCATTGCCAGAATATAGCCGTTGATTCCCCACTTGAGCACCACAAGGTACAGTACATTGAAGAAGATGGTGGTGGCAGTGGAGAGGATGCCATCCAAGGCGTACAGCTTGACATACCCTTTTGCCCGCACAAACTGTGAGCACAGGGAGCGCATGGAGGACATCAGCACAAAGACATAGATCATCATGGTGTTGTCGCCCAGGTAGGAGATATGACAAAGCAGCGGCTCCAGCACCAGCAGGATGCCAAATCCGCCCAGAATGGTCAGAAAGCCGGTGGTGAAGACGTCACTCTTTTTGTAGTACTTGTCCAGACCAAAGCGGATGATACCGTTGATGCTGCCGCAGGAAACCAGCGGCAGCAAAAAGTTGCCCACCTGCACCATCAGGTCGACCGTGCCATATTCTGCTTCTGAGAGCACTGAGGTATACAGCGGCATCAAAAGAAACACCAGCACCTTGGAGCTGAAGGTGCCGATGGCAAAAATCAAAGTGTTTGAAATCAGTTTCCAGTATTTGTTCAAGCAAATTCTCCTGACGTAGATTGATGAAAGCAGTATACACAGCGAATCCATTATAGCATCTTTTTTCTAAAAAAGAAATGCTGCTTTTCCAAACTTTTGTGAATCGAGGGCAAAACAGCAAAAAAACAGAGAAGAATTTTGCAAAAGAAGGAGGTTTGTGCAGAAAAAGCAGTAGGAAAGAGGCGAGGAGTGTGTTATAATACTCAAAGTTGGCGGCTTGACCGTCGCTTTTGAGAAAATGCAGAAGAATATGGTTAATTTATGATAATAGAGGATGATGGCGGATGAACAACGACGAATTGCTGGAAATAACAACAGAAATCGGCTGGAGGCTGCTGCAAAGCGGCGCGGAGATCTACCGGGTGGAGGAATCCATCCGCAGGATGCTGGAAGCATACGGCTTTCCCGAGGCGGAGGTCTTTTCCATCCCTTCCTGCATCATTGTAACCATCAACGATGAAACCGGTCATGCACTGACCCGACTCAAGCGCAACCGCTCCTCCGGTCTGGATTTTGACCGCATCGACCAGCTCAACAACCTGTGCCGGCACATCTGCGCAGAAACACCGGAGCTGCCGGTCATCCAGCAGAAGCTGGCAGCGATCATGGATAAAAAGGATTACTCCTTTTGGACCAATATGTTTTTTACCGCCTCCATCTCGGCATCCTTCACCCTGTTTTACGGCGGATTTTTTCCCGACAGCATTGCTTCCTTCTTCATCGGTATCCTTTTGTTCTTATTATTGTCCCTTTTGGGAAACTTTCATACCAACAGCTTTTTCCAGAACATCTTTGGCAGTGCGCTGGTTGCAGGGTTTTCGCTGTGGACGACGGCAATGGGCTGGACTGTCCGCTATGACAAGATGATTATTGGCACGCTGATGAACCTGGTTCCGGGAATTGCCATCACCAACGTGATGAGGGACATTCTGGGCGGCGATTTGATTGCCGGCATCATCAAGCTGGTGGAATCGCTGATGGTCGCCATCGGTATCGCGCTGGGTGCCGGTATCGCAATTTCCACCCTGCGATACTTCTTCCCCGGAATCTGATGAAAAGGAGGAGATGGGAAAATGAGTGAACATATTCCGGTATTTATCTATACCTTTTTGGCTTGCCTGTCCTTCTGCGTGATTTTTAAATTTCACAAGATTCCGCACATGATTGCAGCGGCGGCAGGCGGGATGCTCAGCTGGGTGATTTATGTCGCCTGCGGCTTTTTGGGCAACGATTTGGCACAGTATCTGATTTCCACCATCATCGTTTCCGCCTATGCCGAGGTGATGGCAAGGGTGTTTAAAGCGCCGGTCACCGGTTTTCTGACCATCGGCATCCTGCCGCTGGTGCCGGGAGGCGGTATCTATTACACGATGGAGTACTGTGTTTCCGGGCAGACCTCCCAGTTTATCGAAACCGGTATCCACACCTTTGCCATTGCCGGTGCACTGGCGGTGGGGGTTTTAATTGTTTCTTCACTGGTGCGGCTGTTCCACATGATGCACATTATTAAGCGATTTAAAAACTTGCGAGCCAAATTTGCAAAAATATAAAAGAAAGCAGGAAAGCATTTGAAGGATTCGACAAAAACCTTCCTTTTCTTTTGGTCAAAACACATATTTCTTTTTCTGTAATGGATTTTTATTTCTTCCAAAAAGCTGAAATGTTAGGAATATGTAAAATATTTAACAATAAGTCGTTGTTTTTTTTCATATTCATGGTATACTCTATAATCGTATGATTAAAATACGAATTCTGTAAAAGGAATGGAGAGTTTTTGAGATGGAAGAATACATATGGCATATCAATCTGTTTGTATTTGTACTTCTGACCGTATGCTACCTGTATCAATTCGTATATGTCCTGGTTGTCCTGTTCAAAAAGGACAACACCCCACAGCAGCCTGCGGTTTTGCACCGTTTTGGCGTGGTCATTGCTGCGCGCAATGAACGGGTGGTGCTGCCGAATCTGATTCGAAGCATTCAGGAGCAGAGTTATCCCCGTGAGCTGGTGGACATCTTTGTGGTTGCGGATAACTGCACCGACGACACCGCACAGGTTGCGCGGGAGATGGGCGCTGTGGTCTATGAGCGCTGCAATCCGCAGCAGGTCGGCAAAGGATACGCACTGGATTTTGCCTTCCACCGCATTGCGCAGGATTACGGAAATCAATATCACGATGCCTTTCTGGTGTTTGATGCGGACAATCTGCTGGATGAACACTACATCGAGGAGATGAACAAGACCTTCTCGCAGGGCTATCGGGTCATCACCAGCTACCGCAACTCGAAAAACTATGCGACCAACTGGATTACCGCAGGATATTCGCTGTGGTTTCTGCGCGAGGCAAAGTATCTGAACAATGCCCGTATGATGCTGGGAACCAACTGTGCCATCTCCGGCACCGGTTTTTTGATTTCCAACGAGATTGTGCGCCGGTACGGCGGATGGAAGTTCCACCTGCTGACCGAGGACATCGAGTTTTCCATCGTCAATGCAATCGAAGGAGAAAAGATTGGATATTGCGGAACAGCGGTGCTGTATGACGAGCAGCCGGAAACCTTCCGCCAGTCGTGGACCCAGCGGATGCGTTGGTCCAAGGGCTTTTATCAGGTCAACTGGAAGTACGGCAAGGCATTAATTACAAATCTGTTCCACAAAAAGGAAAACACCTTTGCCTGCTACGATATGCTGATGACCATTGCTCCGGCATCGCTGGTTTCACTGACGTGTCTGGCGATGAACCTTGCTTTCCTGGTGACAGCGCTGCTCCAGCCGCACTATGTAAACACGATGGTGGTGCTGGCAGGAAAATCGGTTCTTTTTGCTTTTGTCAATTTCTACGTCATCCTCTTTGCGATGGGTGTGCTGACCACCATCACCGAGTGGAAGCAGATTAAGGCGCCGGCTTACAAAAAGGTGCTGTATACCTTTACCTTCCCGGTATTTATCTTTACCTATGTTCCCATCTCGATTGTTGCACTGTTCAAAAATGTGCAGTGGACACCGATTACCCACAGCGTGGCAAAATCGGTGCAGGAGATGAAATAACCGTATTCCCGATAAAAATAAAAGGGACGAAAGAGAATTTTCTCTTTCGTCCCTTTTTTGCACCCCTTACAGGATGTCGATATGTTCGCCGTTGAGTGCCTTGTTCATGCTGCGTACAGCACAGAATTTGCCGCACATCGAACAGCTGTCGTCATGCTCGGGAGAACGGTCGTCGCGGATGGCTTTTGCTGTCTGTGGGTCAATGGCACAAGCCCACTGTGCCTCCCAGTCGAGCGCACGGCGGGCATCGCTCATTTTGTCGTCGATTTCCCGCGCGCCGCGCACGCCCTTGGCAATATCCGCGGCATGGGCAGCAATGCGGCTGGCGATGATACCCTGTTTGACATCATCGAGGTTGGGCAGAGCAAGATGCTCGGCAGGAGTGACATAGCACAGGAAGGCAGCGCCGTTCATCGCAGCGATAGCGCCTCCGATGGCAGCGGTGATGTGGTCGTAGCCGGGAGCGATGTCGGTTACCAGTGGACCCAGCACATAGAAAGGAGCGCCCATGCAGATGGTCTGCTGCACCTTCATGTTGGCAGCAATCTGGTCCATCGGAACGTGTCCGGGACCCTCCACCATGACCTGTACATCCTTTTCCCAGGCACGTTTGGTCAGCTCGCCCAGGCGGACCAGCTCTTCGATCTGGCAGACGTCGGTGGCATCGGCAAGGCAGCCGGGACGGCAGGCATCGCCCAGCGAGATGGTGACGTCATACTCGCGGCAGATGTCCAGAATCTCGTCGTAGTATTCATAGAATGGATTTTCCTCGCCGGTCATGCACATCCAGGCAAAGACCAGGGAGCCGCCGCGGGAAACGATATTCATTTTGCGTTTGTGCTTGCGAATCTGGTCGATGGTCTTGCGGGTGATGCCGCAGTGCAGGGTGACAAAATCCACACCGTCTTCTGCGTGTAGACGAATCACGTCGATGAAGTCCCGCGCAGTCAGGGTGTCCAAATCCCTCTGGTAGTGGATGACGCTGTCGTAAACCGGCACAGTGCCGATCATGGCAGGACATTCTGCGGTCAGCTTGCGGCGGAAGGGCTGGGTGTTTCCGTGGCTGGACAGGTCCATGATGGCTTCTGCGCCCATTTCGATGGCAGAGTTTACCTTCTGCATCTCGACATCATAGTCCTTGCAGTCGCGGGAAACGCCCAGGTTGACGTTGATTTTAGTGCGAAGCATCGAGCCGATGCCCTCCGGGTCGATGCAGGTGTGCAGGCGGTTGGCAGGGATGACCACCTTACCGCAGGCAACCAGCGGCAAAAGCTCCTCCACACGCATCTGCTCCTTGCGAGCGACTGTCTCCAGCTCCGGGGTGATTATGCCGCGGCGGGCGGCGTCCATCTGTGTTGTGTAATTTCGTTCCATTGTTTTGTTCTCCTTTCTATTGCAGCAAGTCTTTCCTCAAAATAAAGGCATGGTCCAACGGACCGCTTCCGTGACCAAGGTCCAGCATGGCAGCAAGTGCCTGCGAGATATATTCCTTGGATTTTTGGATGGCGGTTTTTAAATCCTCTCCCAAAGCAAGGTGGGCGGCAATGGCGCTGGAAAGGGTGCAGCCGGTGCCGTGGGTGTTGGGATTTTGGATGCGCTTGCCGTAAAACCAGGTGGCTTCTCCGTCGGCATACAGCAGGTCATTTGCGTCGCTGACGCTGTGACCGCCTTTGCACAGGACTGCGCACCCACATTCCTCGCTGATGATGCGGGCAGCCTGCTGCATCTGCTGAGAGGAGTGGATTTCGATTCCCGAAAGCAGCTGTGCTTCGGGAATGTTTGGGGTGATGACCGTCGCCATAGGCAGAAGAACGCTTTTGAGCAGGCTGACTGCTTCGGAACGGGCAAGGACCGAACCGCTGGTCGCAACAACGACCGGATCGACGACGATATTTTGCGCATGATAAAAATGCAGTCGCTCCGCAATGGTGTTCACCAGCTCGGGGGAAGAAACCATCCCGATTTTGACGGCATCGGGACGGATGTCCTCAAAGACTGCGTCAATCTGCTGGGCAAGAAATTGCGGAGTGACCTCCATGATGGCTCGAACGCCGGTCGTGTTTTGCGCGGTGAGTGCGGTGATTGCCGTGGTGGCATATACACCGTTCATCGTCATGGCTTTGATGTCAGCCTGAATACCGGCGCCTGCGCTGGAATCACTTCCGGCGATGGATAATGCTGTTTTCATGGGTCATTCTCCTTTGTAGCATTATTTTTTTATAAAGCGGCAGAAGGTGGTGCCCCCAATCTGTCGCTGGTTTGGCTATTGGACGATCTGTCGGGAAAGCGCGGCAAGCTCTCGGGCAGCCTGGCAGGGGTCGGGCTGTGAAAAGATGGCGGATACCACTGCAACTCCGGCAACACCGGTGCCTTTGAGCTTGAGGATGTTGCTACAGTCGATGCCGCCGATGGCAACAACGGGCAGCTCAACCGAGGAGCAGATTTCCCGAAGGATGTCCAGCGGAAGGGTGGTGACGTTGTTTTTGGTGGAGGTGGAAAAGACAGCGCCCGCGCCCAGATAGTCCGCGCCATTTCGAAAAGCGGTGCGTGCCTCCTCAACATTGTGCGCCGAAACGCCGAGAATCATCTGTTCTCCGATGCGCTTGCGCACCTGCTGTGCATCCATGTCGTCCTGACCGATGTGGACACCGTCTGCCTGACAGCGCAGGGCAAGCTCCACATTGTCGTTGATGATGAAGGGGACCCGACGGGCGCGGCAGAGCTTGCCGATGAGCCGGGCTTGTGCAAGGAAATCGGATTCATCCAGCTGCTTTTCACGCAGCTGCACACAGCTGACACCGCCGTCGATGGCAGCGCAGACCTGGTCATACAGGCTGACCTGCGGGCTGGTCCATTTGCGGTCGGTGACCGCGTACAGCAGTAGGGAATTTCTATCGAATTTCATAATCAGCACCTCTTTGCAGTTGTTCGGGAGTCATACAAAAGACGGCATCAATCAAATAAGTTCGAAAGCTGGCATTGCCGTCGCCGGGCTTCATTCGCTCAAAGGCGAGCTGCCCGCACAGTCCCATAGTGCAGACGGCAGCAGCGGCGGCATCCAGCGGGGAATCGGGATTGGCTGCCAAAAAGGCGGCGGTCAGGGCGGACAGCTGGCAGCCGGCTCCGGTGATGCGGCTCATCATCGGGTGTCCGTTGTAGATGCATACCGCCTTTTTCCCATCGGTGACGATGTCCACCGGACCGGTCAGGATGATGATGCAGCCAAGTTTTTCTGCCAACTGTCTGGCAAGCTTGATATTCTGCCCAAGCTGCTCTTTTGTGACAAGGTCATCGGGAAGCGCATCCACACCGGCGCTGGGACCGCTGGGCTGTGCCTGCTCCAATCGGGCAATCGCACGGATTTCCGAAGCGTTTGCGCGGATGGCGGTCAACTTCAGCTCTTTGAGCAGTTGTGCAACCGTCTGCCTGCGCAGGGAGGAAGCTCCAACCCCGACCGGGTCCAGCAGGACCGGGATGCCAAGCCGGTTGGCAGTTCGACCGGCATCCAGCATGGCAGGGACAAGCAGATGGTTGAGTGTGCCGATGTTGATGTTCAGCGCATCGGCAGCAGCGGTGATTTCGGCTGCCTCCTGCGGGTCGCTTGCCATGATGGGACGTGCGCCGCAGGCAAGCAGGAGATTCGCGCAGTCATTGACGGTGACAAAATTGGTGATGCTGTGAACCAGCGGGGATTTTTCCCGCAGATTGGCAAGACAGGTGGAAAGCAAAATAGCGACCTCCCTTTATCGGGCAAGCTGTGCCTGCATATTCTTTAAAACGCCTGCCCGCTGCAAGGTGTACAGCAAAATGCCAGACAGAACTGCTCCGCCGGCGGTGGACACCAAAAAGGGGATGATGTAGGCATAAAAGGCAACCTCGCCTGCGCTTTGTCCCATCAGCAGGATGGCAACCGGGTAGGCGCACAGTCCGCCCAGGATGGAGGTGCCGAACACCTCTGCCAGCAGGGTAGGCATGATTTTTTTGCATTTGGAGAAGGTGATGCCGCACAGCAGTGCGCCGAACATACTGCCGGGAAATGCCATCAAGCTGCCCAGACCCAGCAGGTTGCGCAGCAGGCTGGCGCAAAAGGCGACCCCGACCCCATACCAGGGACCCAGCAGCACCGCGCACAGGATGTTGACCATGTGCTGCACCGGCGCACATTTGCTGGCAAAGACCGGGAAGGAGAAGAGGCTGCCGACTACGGCAACTGCGCAGAAGATGCCTGCGATGGACAATTTACGGATGTTTGTTTTTTTCATTATGACCACTCCTTAATGGGTTCGACAGAGGAGCAAGGCGCCTTGGAACGCAAAAAAAACGGAGACGCCCGATTGGGTGTCTCCGTTTAAAACAGCAAGTTTGCAAACTTCCTACGGCGGCATTATCCGCATCAGGTTAAAGGGTCGAAGTTCGATTACTTCCTCTCAGCCTGCTGTACAAGCTCCCCTGTCGATTTTTGATTGTGGTATCATTATACATCTCTCCAGTGAAAAATGCAACTCTTTTTGGTCAATCTTTTTTAAAGTCGGGCAGCACGCTCATCCGAAAGCCGGATGTCAGCGGTTTTTTCCCAGCCCAAAGCTGATGGACAGGGCTTTGTTGACCTGCGACATTGCACCGGCATCCAGCGAACCCATCTTTTCGCGCAGACGGCGCTTGTCGATGGTGCGAATCTGCTCGAGCAGCACGATGGAATCTCTGGAAAGCCCGCAGCGTTTGCAGTCCAGCTCGATGTGGGTGGGCAGCTTGTTCTTATCGGTTTGGCTGGTGATGGCAGCGGCGATGACCGTTGGACTGTAGCGGTTGCCGATGTCATTTTGCACGATAAGTACCGGTCGCACACCGCCCTGCTCCGAGCCGACCACAGGACTCAGGTCCGCATAGTAAATATCTCCACGTTTCACAATGATCACACTCCGAGATTTTGTTGGATTTTGCTTCCCTGTTATTGTAACCGGCAAAGGGCGCGGTTAAACATCCCAACTGTTTTTTTATCGGTGCGGTAAGGCTCCTGCCTGTTAACAGCTTATGGAGGAAAGGGGATTTTGTGCCTGTACGCAGGAAACAAAGCGCAGCAGGCAGCATATACTGATGATTTGTATTTTGAAAGGAGATGCCCGACAGGCGGCAAAACTGGTCTTTGCAGTCCGCCTTTTGCATCGGGAGCAGGCAAAACGGCAGAAGCGGACCGGTGGAAAGATGCACCGGCATTGCCAGCGGCTGTATACGGGTGCAGATGCTGGCAGGAAAACCGGAAAAAGTATTTAAAAAATCATCCAATTTCTGAAAATAGAGCAAACAGCATAAAAACAGGACTAAGAAAATCAAAAAGAAAGATATATTGCACAATCGAAAGGGCGAGGCTGGAAGAATCCACCGGTTGAAAAAAGAAAGTACGACATCTATAATAGCGTCAGGACACAGACGACAGGACAAAAGTAAATCAAACATTCTCAGGAGGAATTACCATGAAAAAATTTGTATCCATCTTTTTAGCAGCCTGCGCGATGTCTGCCATGAGCGTGACCGCCTTTGCACGACAGGCAGATGCTGTCAACGTGATGTCGGACGAGTCGCTCAAACTCAGCTTTGGCGAAGAAACCTTTGAACAGCTCATCCAGCCGGGTCAGAGCTACACCTATCCGCTCTACTTGGAGCAGGAGGGCGGCAAGCTGGTCCCATTGACCGACGAGCATCTGGAGGACCTGCGGCTGCGTGCAGAAACCAAAAACGGACGTTCGGTCCTCTCGTCCTTTGAGGTGGAGAAGGAAGGCGACCGCTATCAGCTGGAGGTGACCGCGCAGGCAGGCTGGCCGACTGCACAGACCGAAGTGGAAGGAACGGTCAAGGCGGTCAAACGCTCCAACGGAAAAGCCGTGGGAAGCGTGCAGGCGGAGATGACCGTAGGCTATCCAACCATCCCTGATGAAGCGCTGGCAGATGTAGAGGACGGCGGCTCGGTCTTTGTTGCAGCGGACGCTCCGGTCATCACTACCAAGCAGTTTGAACAGCTGGACAAAGCTGCCGACGGCGGCAAGGTGACCTTTACCAATGGTCTGTGGAGCTATCAGGTGCGGGTTTCCGGTCAGGAATCGCTCAATCTGCTGCACAACGAGCGCGCCATCAAGGAGGTATCCTCCAAGTTTGAGGACCAGAATTTCAAATACATCTCCTTCCCGGGCGGACCGGCATTTGATTTTACCGGCACCATGACCATCGACCTGTCGGAGGAGATGGAGGATTTTGGCGGTCAGTTCTATGTCTACCGTTATTTGCAGGGAAGACTGCACCAGCTGGATGCAACGGTCGATCTGGACGCACAGACCCTTTCCTTCCAGACCAAAAACCTGGGCAGATTTGTCATCACCGACAAGGCGATTGCAGACGGCACCCTGGTGGATGAAAGCTTTGCCGGCACCCAGCAGGCTCCTTCGGAGAATACCAACCAGAATAACCAGAGCAGCCAGAGTGGCAGTCAAAATGACGGTCAGAATGGCTCTTATTCCGAAAATCAGGACTACCAGGCAGGCGGTGCGGAGAAGGGAAACCCGGACACCGGAGCCGAGGACTATCTGGCACTGGCAGCAGCGGCAGCAGTTGTGTCCGCACTGGCAGCGAGCATCATTTCCAAAAAAAGATAAAATTGATTTCCCGTTTACCATTTGATAGAAAATCCATCCTGTGAGAGATGCCGTCTTCCGGCTGCGCTGCAAAGCCAAAACCGGAAGGCGGCGTTTCTCTGTTTGTTTGACAGCCGGGAAATTCTGCCGTTTACTTTCAAGTCGCTGTTGACAGAAAAGGGGAAACCTTTTATAATGAAGTTGTCTGGAACTTCGGCAATTTTTACTGAGGGGAAGGTCTTTACTACCATTGTTTTGTTCAGATTATGATAAAATACCGGAAAGGAAGATTCTTATGGCTTTAGAGCACGTACAGGAATTATTCGACTTTATTCAGCAGTCCCCAAGCTGTTTTCATGTCATCGAAAATGTCAAAAAACAGCTGACCGAGCAGGGCTTTGAGGAGCTGTGCGAAAACAAAAACTGGCAGATCAAAGAGGGCGGAAAATACTTTGTGACCCGCAATCTTTCCTCTGTCATCGCATTCAAGGTTCCAACCAAAGATTTCAAATCCTTCCACATCGTTGCCAGCCACAGCGATTCCCCGACCTTCAAGATCAAAGATCACCCGGAGCAGATGGTCAAGGGCAAATATGTTCAGCTGAACACCGAGCGCTACGGCGGCATGATTTATTCCACCTGGTTTGACCGTCCGCTGTCGATTGCCGGTCGTGCGCTGGTCAAGACCGAAACCGGCGTTGCAACGAAGCTCCTCAACATCGACCGCGACCTGCTGGTCATCCCAAATCTGGCTGTCCACATGGACCGCACCGTCAACGACGGTATGAAATACAACCCACAGGTCAACCTCCTGCCGCTGTACGGCGATGCTGCTTCCAAGGACACCTTCAATAAGCTGGTTGCAGAGGCTTGCGGAACCGCAGAGGAGAACATCATCTCCACCGACCTGTTCCTGTACAACCGCACCGCTCCTACTGTATGGGGTGCGCACAACGAGTATATGTCCTGTGCAAAACTGGACGACCTGGAATGTGCATTCTCCTCTCTGAAGGCATTCCTGAAGGGAGAAAACAGCCAGAGCATATCGGTCTGCGCCATCTTTGACAACGAAGAGGTTGGCAGCAGCACCAAGCAGGGCGCAAACTCCACCTTTATGTATGACATTCTGCACCGCATCAATGAAAACCTGGGACGCACCGAGGAGCAGTATCACACCGCAGTTGCTTCCAGCTTCATGCTGTCGGCAGACAATGCACACGCACTGCATCCAAACCATCCGGCAATCTCCGACCCGACCAACCCGGTTTATCTCAACGAGGGTATCGTAATTAAACACAACGCAAACCAGAAGTACACCACCGATGCAGTTTCTTCGGCAATCTTCCAGAAGATGTGCGAAGAAAAGAACGTACCGTACCAGCACTTTGTCAACCGTTCGGACGTTGCAGGCGGTTCTACTCTGGGCAACATTGCAAACACCCACGTTTCCCTCAACACCGTGGACATCGGTATGGCACAGCTGGCAATGCACTCCAGCTATGAAACAGCCGGTGTGCTCGACCTCGATTATATGATTGCAGGCATGGAAGCGTTCTACAACAGCGCAGTGGTTGCACAGTGCGACGGCGCATACGACATCCTGTAACCGATACAGAGCTTCTTGCTAAAAAAAAGGACATCTCCGAGAAGGAGATGTCCTTTTTTGTGTGTTTTTTCTTACGCGCTCTGGTCGGTGGAAATCTCGTTGCTGGAAAAGGTGTGTTCCTCTCCTAAAACAGCGTAGACCGGCGGTTGCGATTGCCAGTAGGAGATGGCTTCGTCAAACTTTTTCAGCATCTTTTCGCGGTCCTGCGGCAGCGTTCCGCGCACACGGACCTTGAGCATATCGTGCATCCCGTCGTAGTGCAGGTTGGGAACCTCCAGCAGAGAAACCAGCAGCCGGTCCTCCATCAGATTTTCCAGCTCACTGGCGGGAGTAAAGCGACCTGCCTGATAATCCCGAAAGAGCGGCGCGCGCCGGTGCAGGAAAAGAGAAAAGTTGATGATGCGCTCCGGCTGGGTGCGGTTAAAAAATGCCGCAGTCTGCTGTGCGTTTTCGATTCCTCTGCCCGCTCCGGCGATGCCGGTCATGATGTGGGCGTTAAAAATCATACCGGCGTTTTTCATCCGCTCGATTTGGCAGTACGCCTGTTGGAGGTTGTGGTCCTTTTTGGTAAAGGCAAGCACATCGTCCAACCCGCTTTCGATGCCAAGGTAGAGTCTGCGCACACCCTGGTCGTACAGCAGGCGCAGCTCCTCATCCGATTTTTGGCTGATGTTGGTGACGGTGGCATCCATGTTGACCATCCGGCAGGCAGGAAAGTAGCGGTGTACCAGCTCCAGAATGTGCAGCAGGTGGTCGGTTTCCATGCCAAAGGCGTTGCCGTCGCCCAAAAAGATCTGCACCGGATTGCCTCCTGCCGCGCTGACCCGCTTGAGCTCCTGCTCCACCTGTTCTATGGGCAGGGGTCTGTAACGAAGGTGCTTGAACAGCGTGCAGAAGGTACAACGATTGTAAGAGCAGCCTACCGCTACGGGAAGCATATAAGAGGAGCGTTCCATCGGCGGACGGCAGATTTGACCTTCATATTCCATACAAAATCCCCCTTGATTGATTCGATACGGCAGGGACCACCTCCTGTGGATGGTTCCTGATATTATTTTATCATGGATGAGGAAGCAGTACAAGCGAGCGAAAATAGAAAAAATCAATGAGGATTTTTGGAAGGATAAAAAAATTCCCGAGTCACAGACTCGGGAATCGCGATGTGCTTACGGTTTGATTTTGCGGCATTCCAGATAGAAGCGTTTGTCTGCCGCTGTACCCATCGAGAAGGTCTTGCGCGGAAGAGCGCCGTCAATCAAAATGGTTTCAAACAGCGACTGCTTGGGAATCGGCGGGAAGAGGATGCCGATGTTGTCCACCTGCGCTGCCAGCTTGCGCACGATGGTTTCTCCGTGGACATAGTCCACCTTGCCGGAAAATTCGCGGATGTAGTGGTCGATAAAGTTCTGGACGGTGCCGGTGACCACGTTGGAGGACGGGTCGGCAATCCAGATGCGGGTGGTTTCGTTGCCAATGACACAGTCAAAGTACTGCTGACCCTCCTGCGGCGTGAAGGAGATGCGGTGCATCCGACCCAGCTGGTGCAGGAAGTTGGCGGTATCCACACCGAACAGCATCCGGTTGATTGGCTCAAAGTCGAAGGACGGGTCGTTGAGGTTGACAATCTCGGCTAAGGTATAGCGCGCCGGATGGTTTTGCAGCTTCTGCGGCGAGAGGGTGCGCTTGAGGTTGTCATAGTGCAGCTTGGCGGTTGCCAGCGAGTTGTTGCCGTCGCCCACCGCATAGACCAGGATGCCTTTGTCGGTGATGCCGTATTTTTCCTCCATCTGGTCGATGTTGGCAAGGGAGGAAAGCGCGCGGTCGATGTGTTCGGACTGCTGCGGGGTGACCAGATAGCCGTTGATGCTGCCGCTGTCCTTCATCAAATCGAAGGAGTACAGCTGCTGCATCTGCTGGGTCTGTTGCTCAAGCGGAGCAAAAACGGAATTTTCGCGGTCGTCAATCAGCAGCATGGTGTGGGACACCTCAAGCGGAGCGACGTCGCGGATGTTCAGCCTTGGCTCGATGAGGTTCTGGATGACGCCCTCGGTCGCGCGGACGGTGGTGCGGGAGCCAGGATTGAATTCATACTGCTCCAGGTCGATGACACCAATCAGTCCGCAGCGGACCTTGCCGTTGGAAAGGATGCGGCGGGTGTAGATGTAATCGTGTACCTCGCTGAACAGGTGGCGGCGCAGGTAGGTGCGCATGGCGCGGTTGACCGAGGCGATGTGCTGCTCGAGGTCGATGCTGGTGAAGTCGATTTCCGGCACCATCATGTTCAAAGTGGAAGGTTTGGTCCCCACAAACTTTTCCACCTCGCGCCAATATTGTGGCTGGGAGGTGTACTGGTCGCAGGCGATGACACTCCAGGCAGTCATATTTTCAACATTGGGGACCAGAATGTCACCCTTTGAAAAACCAGTATTATTCACAGTACTTCCTCCTGTATGATAAAGATTGATGGAAGGAAAGGTCCCTCCTCACAGTAAATCTGCTTAAACTGATTATCCTGATTTGGTAAATTTACCATTTATATTGTAATCATATCACAAACTGTGCAAAAATTCCAGCGCAAACCGACATTTTTTCTGAAAAGCGGAACAAAAATGAACGATTTTACCAGACTTCTCATAAAAGTTGGAGAATATACTACAATTTTGACGAAAATTTCGTTTAAGATGCAAGATGTTCTCATAGAAACTGTATACTACCAAAAAGGAAATCAGTACAATAATACCATATTTTAAAAAGAAAACAAGAGGAAAAACGCCGCGGCAACGATACAATTTAAAATAACTTTTTCTTATTATAAAATCAAGTCGCTGACATCGGTGACCTTTGCCCTGCCCAGCAGGTCGCGGCGGTGATAATCAAACAGCATGGCACACAGCCGCGGCTGACGGGTTTGCGGGTCAAAGGAGAATACCTGAAGGTGCGCCTGACGGCTGTGCTGAAAGAAGTTTTCTTCACCGAACAGGCAGCGTAGCTGTGCTTCGTTACGAAACAGCGCGCGAATTGCTTCGCGGTAGGGCAGGTTTGCCTGGGTGGTGACCCGTTCGGGCAGCTTTTGCGGCTTGGTGTGCAGGCACAGGTCGAACAGGCACAGGTCGTGCAGCAGTCCCTCCTGTTCGGCGCGCTCAGGGTAGCGGGAAAAATAGTAATCCCAAAGGGTGGTACAGCGCTCGGCAATTCCCTGTGGAATCAGATGCAGCTGATGCTCCACCTTCCAAGCGCCAAAATCCAGGAAGAAGGAGAAGGGAGAAACCTCCTGCGAGAGCATCCATTCGATTTGATTGCCGAACAGTCCGCTGTTGTAGTAGTCCTCCACCACCGACTCCATCTCTTTGAGCTGGAGCAGCTGCGGATAATCGAGCCATCGGGTGCGGATGAAGGTAAAGGGCGGACGGCGGCTGTACTCCAGCCCATACTCCGGTGCCTTCTGTTCCATCAGCGAGCCTTTGAGCACCTTTAAAAATCCAAGTTGCATCTGCTGCGGGCGAATCTGCATGACGGTGTCGAAGCTGCGCCCAAAGCTCTCCAAATCCTCATACGGCAGACCGGCAATCAGGTCGAGGTGCAGGTGGATGTTTTTGGGCTTGTCCAGCTGGCGGCAGATGGCAAGAAGTCGTTCGGTGTCGGTAGTGCGGCGAATCTCACGGATGGTATCGGGGTTGGTAGACTGCACGCCGATTTCAAACTGGAACAGTCCCTGCCGCACGGTGGAAAGAAAGTCGATCATCTCCTGGTCAATCAGATGGGCGGTCAGCTCAAAGTGGAAGTTGGTGACCCCGTTGTCGTGCTCGGCAAGATAGCGCCAGATTGCCATTGCGTGCTCTTTGGAGCAGTTGAAGGTGCGGTCCACAAATTTGACCTGCTGTACTCTGGCATCCAGAAAGCGTTGGAGGCGCTGGAAGGTCAATTCCAAAGGAAGATAGCGCACCCTGCCGGCAACCGAGGACAGGCAGTAGCTGCAACGGAAGGGACAGCCGCGAATCGACTCGAAGTAGAGGATGCGCCCGCTAAGCTGGTCGATGTCGGGATAGGGAAAGGGCAGTTGCGCCATGTCCATCAGCTCGGCGGCAGGATTGCTTTGGATCGTTCCGTTTTTACCCCGCCAGCACAGCGAGTGTACCTGCTCGATGGGCAGCTCTCCATTGAGAAAGCGCAGGTATTCCAAAAAGGCGGTTTCCCCCTCTCCGCACAATACGCCGTCCAAGGCAGGCTGCTCCTGCAAAAGCTGTGCGCTGTTGTAGCTGACCTCGGGACCACCGGCTAGGATGATGGTCTGCGGGCAGATGCGGCGGTACTCCTCAGCAAGCTCCATCATCATGCCGATGTTCCAGATGTAGCAGGACAGCAACAGGACGTCCGGCGAGCGGCGGTAGACCTCCTCAAGGATGTCGGGAAGATGCTGGTTGATGGTGTATTCGGCAATTTCACAGCCGTAGCCGTACTGTGCGGCATATTCCTTCAGGTAGCGGACAGCCAGATTGGTATGGATGTATTTGGAATTGAGGGCGGTAAGCAGGACCTTCATATTGTATGAGCCTTCCTTTCTGTGGAGCAAAAGATAACATCAAATAAGAATATCATACCACAATCCTTGGCAAATGAAAACGGAGCAGAAACGTTTGCTGATTAAAAAGACCGGGAAATGGAAAGAATAACGGCAGCATGATGCGAAGGAGGCTTTTTGGATTGATGAGAAGGGCAAACATCGGATTGTACACCGACCGGATGGTGCTGTCGGTGCAGGAAAGCGTGCAGGAAGGAAGCTACTGCCTGTTGAGAAGGCAGGTGCAAGAGGATTTTTTGAATGAACAGGGCAGTCTGGATGTGGACAAAACCGTGCAGGCAGCAGAAGGGCTGGCGCAGCTGGCACAGCAGCTGTTTTGCAGCAGCACGACCCTCTGGGGATATGGGGTGCTGCGCTATGAAGAGGGCTGTCGGCAGAGATTGGAGCAGCGTTTGCCGGCAGGGATGCAGCTGCGTGCGGCTTGTGGCGGCAGGCAGGCAAGGGCGGCAGCAAGCGTCTTACAGGTGCAGTCCAGGCAGCCAATCACAATCGGCGCACACAGCGGGGATTTGAGCACCCAGATTTTTTTTCCCGGGCAGCAGGCAGATGCCATGGAGTGGTACAGTGTACCATTGGGATGGAGGGTGCTGTGGGAGCGCTGCTCCAAGCTGGTGGGCGACCGGACAGAGCAGGAAAATCTGTGTCAGCTGGCAGTACAAATCTTGCGCGAAGGAGCAGCCGGCAGACCGGCAGGCGAAGAGAGGCTGTGCATCGGCGGATTGGACAGCCTGCGCCGGTTTGCTCTGTGTGTCAGTGCAAATGCCGGCAGTCTCCAGGAGGTGACCCTCGACCGGGAAATTCTGTTTGAATTAGAGCGGCTGCTGCGAAATCCTTCCCTGCACTGGCTGAGCGCCCTGCACGCTGCCGACGAGGTGTTCCCGCAGCGGGTATTTTACCAGATGGTCCTGCTGGAAGCGTTGCTGGAGCAGACAGGTGCAAAACAGGCGGCGCTGTACAAGGTGTGCATCGAGGATGAAATCGCACGGGAGACAGATGGAGTACAGGAAGAAAGAAAAGCGGACAGCAACCGACAGCTTTTGGGGTGATGTTGGCAGTTGAATTGTAAAGATACTCTGAAATTTTTTCCTTTTTCAGCGGGAAAGCGGCATGATGACTTGACATTTTTGAGCAATACTGTTATAGTGGTGCTACAATAATAGGAGTGCAGGGAGGTGAGAAGGCAGATGAACGAAAATACGCAGGCAGAACGACGACCGCTTGAGGAAGGCAGCCGTGTGGGAGAGTATCGCATTGTGCGCTGTCTTGGAAGCAATGGAGAGGGGATTTTCTATCTTGCACAGGATTGCATCGTAGGGGATGTGGTGCAGCTTCAGGAATTTTTCCCTGCGGGTATTGCCTGCCGCTGCGATGATGCGGATGCTCTGCAGCCTTTGGCAGGGCACGCCACCGAGTTCAAATATTTTCGTGCCTCCTTTCAGGACCTCTACCGCATTTTGCAGCAGGAGAAGGAGAACAGCTGCCTTATCCCCATTGTTCAGTTGTTTGAGCAGAATGCCACCGTTTATGTGGCAAGCGAGCATCTGCAAGTCAGCACCCTTGAGGAGACACTCAGACAATCAGGCGGACGTCAGTGCTGGTGCCGTGCGAAAAAATACCTGCTGCCGTTGTACAACAGCCTTTCTTCCCTGCATAAAAAAGGAATCACCCATCAGGGCATCAGCCCGGAAAATATCCTGCTGGATGAAGAAAACCGCGTTTACTGGCGCGGATTTTCTCTGTTGGAGATGCGCACTGCGACCGGAGAGATGGAGCCGCAGCTGTTTGCCGGATACAGCGCACCGGAGCAATACCAGCCGGAAAGCTGGCGCGGCGGCTGGACCGACCTGTACTCGATCGCAGCGGTGACCTACCGGGTATTGACCGGTGTTGTAGTGCCGGATGCGGCTGTTCGTCAGCAGCAGGATCGGCTGATGGAGCCAATCTTGCTGGATGAAAGGATTCCGCAGAATATTTCGGATGCTTTGTATCGGGCGCTCTCCTTAAAGCCGGAAGAGCGGTTTGACAGTATGGATGCTTTTATTGCTGCCATGCTGGAGGAAACCACTTCCAACACGGCAGTTTTTACGGTGGAGCAGCCGACTTTGACCGACCGAACCGTTCATCTGGATACGGTACACTTTCAGCCGCAGGAGTCCACAGCGGTGTTGCCTCTAAAGGAGGAGCTGCTTGAGGAAAAATCCCGCCAGCATCAGCCGCAGGAAAAACCACGGATGAAAAAGGGAAGTGTCTATCTGGTGGTCACCATGGCGGCAACCTTGCTGGTGCTGGCGCTGGGGACACCCAGACTCATCCGTGCAATCAGCGGCAACTGGAATCAAGCCTCTGAGCCGGCTTCTCAGCAGGAGCAGAATGTGCAGCTTTCCTCAGGAACCGAACAGCAGCAACATAAGGTGGATAATTTTATCGGCAAAAAAGCCTCGGAGGTGCTTGCCTCCGACCAGTTTGAGCCATGGTACTACTTTGAAACGGTGGAACAGTACAGCGAGGAATTTGCAAAGGGTGTGGTTGCCAATCAGTCGATCCAGTCGGGAACCACCATCGGGCGCAAGACCACCATCACCTTATATGTCAGCAAAGGCTCTGCAAGCGAACCGTTACCGCAGCTGGTGGGAAAGACACCGGAGGAGGCAATCGCAATCCTTGGAGAGATGAACAAACAGTATAAAATCATCAATGGCTCCAGCCAGGCGGTGGACGAGGGGAAAATCTTTCGCACCGACCCGCAGGCAGGGACACAGATGAAAAAGGACAGCAGCGATGTTGTACTGCTGTATGTGGCGCAAGGTGCGCAGGAGCAACAAAAAGAGGAGGACAGCTCCAACAGTCGGGATAACAAAACAGATGGCACCACCGGCGAAGGCGGACGAAAGGTGCTGCGAAAATGGGAAAACTAGCAAACAATCAGGGAAGCGGCGTTTAAATGCCCTTCCCTTTTTCTTTTTTGCGAAGGTTTTGTGAAAGCTTGGAAGAGCGGCGTTGAAATCATCGGGAAATTGTGATAAAATAGTCCACAAACAGCCTGCGGCATCGCGCGGGCAACTTGAGAAGGGAAAGGATTTTTGCGATGAAATTAGGTTTTTCGACAATCGGCTGTCCGCAATGGGATTGGGCTGAGATACTGGGGACTGCAAAGGATATGGGAATCGACGGTCTGGAGATTCGCGGAGTGGAAGATGAGATCGACCCGATGAAAATTACCATCTTTGATGCAGAGCACCTGGAAAAGACCCGCACACAGCTGGCACAGGCGGGCATTGAAATCGCAATGATTGCTTCCTCGGTCGTGTTGGGAGACCCGATGGGCAGCCGGGAAGGGGAACAGCAGATGGTGCAGGCAAAAAATCAAATTGACTTTGCCTCCCAAAACGGCATCCCGTTTGTTCGGGTTCTGCTGACCCTCGACCCAAATCCGGTACCGGCAGATTTGCCTGCGGCAAAAGAGCGGTATGAACAGCTGTGCAGCTATGCGGCGAACAAAAATGTTCGGGTGCTGGTGGAAAGCTGCGGTTTGCTTTCCGATTCGGCGAAGTTGGCAACCTTTATTGCCGATGCCTGCCCGGAGAGCCGCGGCGTGCTGTGGGATATTCAGCATCCATTCCGCAACTGCGCAGAAAAACCAAAGCAGACGGTAGCAAACCTGGGAAAAGAAATCCGTTATGTCCAGGTCAAGGATTCGGTGGTTGATGACAATGGGGAAATCGAATACCGCATGATGGGTCTGGGTGATGTGCCGGTGTACGATGCGGTCAAACAGCTATACCAGATGGGATATGAAGGTTACCTGACACTGGAGTGGCTCAAGCGCTGGAGACCGGAACTGCGGGACCCGGATGTAATCTTCTACCATTTCCAGACCTACATGGAGACGCTGCTGGCGGAAATCGAAAACGAAGAAAGAATGTAAACATAGCTCCGTACAGCGGCTGCATCCTGCGGCTTGCTGTGCGGATTTTTTTATTTTGCAAAGAGAAGGCTTCTTATGAAAGAACTGGACGGATATTCCTATCAATGCGGCGTGATTGATGCCTTTAACGAGGTGGTGCGGGCAGGAGTGAAACGGATTGCTCTGAGTCATCCGGTGGATACTAAGGAGGAGGCGATGGAGCTGATTCCTTTTTCGCAGCAGATTTGTCAGCAGTACGGAAACCATTTTTATCTGGAGGAAAGCCCGCTGTTGACCGATTTATTCCCAATCTCGTTGAACAAAGGAAAATACAACATCATCTACTATCGACAGGAGGAGGACATACGGCAGTACCTTGCACTGAAAAAAAGAAAACAGCAGCTACTGGAGCAGCAGGCATATCAAGGTGAGGCACGTCGGCAGATTGCGGTGGAGTACGGCAAACTGCTGTCCTACTCGCCGGAGGCAATCGAGCGGTATCTTGCACAAAATGAGGAAAAAGAGTAAAACAAAGCAGAAAGAGGAAAAAGAAAAATGAAACATCCAATCATCCCGCTGCCACAGGAGCAGTGGCAGGATGCGGTGCTTCCCATCGGGTACACTACAACCGAATATTATGATGTATCACTTGAGCAAAACGCAGACGGTTTTTCACTGTCTATCCAGAAAAAGCCGCTGGAGGAGCCAATCACCCGCACGCCGCAGGAGCACGATTTTCCCGACCGGTTGTTTGCTGCGCATTGGCAGGGAGCACGCGCCTGGGGAATCGTCGAAGACGGCAAGCTGCTGGGCGCCATCGAGCTGTGTGCAGAGGAGTGGTCGAACCGGCTGCGTGTCACCGAGCTTTGGGTGGACCCGTCGCTGCAAAAGCTCGGTTACGGGCACGCGCTGATGGAGATTGCCAAACAGCAGGCGCGGCTTGCCCACCGCCGGGCGCTGATTTTGGAGACCCAGTCGGCAAACGCCAATGCCATCGGATTTTACCTGCATGAAGGATTTGAGCTGATTGGTCTGGATTTATGCTGCTACACCAACTGTGACATCCGGCGCAAGGATGTCCGATTGGAGCTTGGGTGGTTTCCACAGGATTGAGCGGGGAAACATCCAAACAAAAATACGTCATTTTGTGTGCTTTTGCGCTTGTAATTCGGTGAGGAATCGGTTATGATAAAGACGGGGAAGGAGCATCCTCCCTCTAGGCTTGGATGGGAAAGACCCGCCATCGGGCTTATCTGCCCAAAAAGGAGGCTTTTGGATGGACATCGTTTTGACCAGAATTCTGGAATGTATGGGAAACAGATACGGTGCAGGCAAGGACCTTGCCAATCACCTGGGGATTTCTGGAAATGTCATCACCAACTGGAAGAACGGCTCCAACCGTTCTTATTTGAAACACCTGCGGGAGATTGCCGAGTTTTATAATGTATCGGAAAGCTATCTTCTGGGGAAAACCAATATCAAAAACCGTCCGCCGGAGCTGGATGATATGGCGGACATCCTCAGCGACCCGGATATTGTGATGTTTGCGCGGCACACCCAGAAAATCCCGCAGGCAGACCGCAAGCGTATCCTCGATAATTTTCGGGATACCATCGACATCTATCTGACCGCCATCGGCATCGACCCGAAGGAGGGCGATGAGACCGATCAAAACCAGTAGCAGGCAGAAAATCTTTGCAGAAAGCAGGCGATTGACAGGTGCCCAATCTTCAGCGTGCCAATGTACTGGCAGTTAAACTTCTTCTTCGGCAGAGGATTACATCCCTGCGCACCGACCCGCTGCATTTGGATTGCAGCGGGCAGATCCTGGTGGATTCGGTGCAGCATTATGCCGAATGTGTCGGACGCTCCGCGGAGGATTTTATGGCACAGAGCAGCCGCGATTGTCAGGCATATGCAGTGTATGGAAGATACCTGATTTTATACAATCGGGAGGTGCTGTCCAGCTGCCGCAGGCGCTGGTCGATTGCCCACGAGCTGGGGCATATCTGCTGCCGCCACAGCTGTGACGGTGTGCGGGAGGAGGCGGAGGCGAACGCCTTTGCCGCCAGCCTGCTGATGCCGACGGCAGCGGCAGGGGAGCTGATACACCGCGGCAGACTTCGGGACGCAAAGGATCTGTGCGACATCTTCGGCGTGTCCCTGCAATCGGCGCAGCTGCGTATGCAGCAGCTCGAGCGGACGGGAACGCAGCTTACTGAGTTGGAGGAGCAGCTGCGCCAGCGCTATCTGCCGGTGATTGAGGAATATCTGGTAGCTCCGGTCATCACCCTGCCGCGCAGCCGTTTAGAACCGCCGCCGCTGCTGCTGTGAGTCATTGCTGTTGACAAACAAAAAAAGGACAAGCCTTTTTAAAGCTTGTCCTTTTTCTTTTTTGCCGTTTCCAGACCCTGTAAGACCACATCCATAGCCTCTACCAGTCGCTGAAAGCGGGTATAGGTTGCAGAGCCTGCTTTTGCGTGGGCAAGCCCGGTTTCACTTTTGCGTCGGATGGATGTGATTTGGATGAGCGCCTGTTCGATTTGCTGTCTGTCGGCATCGCAGTCGGTGTTTTGCAGGATTTCCTTTGCAAGATACAGCGCTTGCAGGCGGTTGGTGTTCAAAGAGAGCTGAGAGGAGCCTTCCTTGAGTTTTCCTCTGACCTTTTCGCAGCTTGCAATGGAGGAGTCGATGATTTTTAAGGTGTTTTTTTGTTTGTCATCAAAAGATGGTTTCATGTTGGTCCTCCGGCTTTCCTTTGTGTTTGCCTGCTTTTTGATTGTGATGAAACGGCAGGCAGAGGGCATACTGTGCCATACGAAGGGGGAAGATGGAAAAATCCCTTTGATTTAAATAAAAAAACAGAAACCCACAAAATTGGGTTTCTGTTTTTGGCTGGGCTGGCGGGATTCGGACCCGCTTTAAATCAACAGCATACAAATTGATTTGTCATTTTTTGGCTTAATTATGCCGATTTTTTAGGGATTAAAAATTGTATGCGAATAAAAGCCGCTCTATAAGTTGAAAAAAACAAGGTCAAAAACAAGGTCAAAAAAATTCAGCTATTTATCGAGCAGTTTGTCAAATCGTTCCTGCACAAGCTGGGCTGTTAAATCCATATCGCCTTGCACCTCGTGCCCATATACTCCAAAAGTATCCATATTTTGAGAGTGCCCGCCGGCGGATTTTACAAGTCCTTCCGGCAACGCCTGCATCACCGAAAAAGATGTATGCCGGAGCTCATAGGGAGTTACAAGAGTAATATTATTGGATAGGCAGTATGAGCGCAAGCGCTTGCGGTAGGTATCTGTTACAAAGCCCGGGAAAAGCCACTCGGAATCTGATAAGGCAACTTGCTTGTCCCAGCACTCTTTCCCGAGTTCTGAGAGCTGGAAGGCGCGGACTGCGTTATCGTTTTTGCCGCTGGTAATTTCTTTCTCGCTATTGATGGAGCGCTGTACTCGCACAATATCACCCACTCTATCGGATTTTTTAAGTCCTCCAACTTCGCCAGGGCGCAGACAATGGAGCACTTGGAGGCGGAAAGCGTAGATATACGGCTCAAGTACGCGCTGATTATTGATGATAGATGTATCAATGGAAAATAGTACCTTTAAATCATCAGGTTGCAAGATTTTCTTTTCTTGGCGCCCAGCGCTTCGAGGAATATCAATATCCTCCGGGTGATAGGATGTTATCTGATTTTTACGGCAAAATTTTAAAAAGGCTGCCATATCAGCGCGCATATTGCGGAGAGTTTTGTGGGAGAGGTTGCCTTTGGCATATGCGTTATTTATTACTTTTTGGAGGATGCCATCGTTTAGATCGAGGATGGAGAGGTTGCCGATAGCCGGCAAAATCCACGATTCAAAGCGCCATTCTACCGTGTGCCAGTTTGCTTTACTGGTACGAGCTTCTATGTCGATTTTAAAATCTTCGTACACATATTTCACGCGCGACATAGGCGTGAGCTTTCCACATCCGGTAAGCCCTTCCACTTTTTCCTTCCAGGCGTTGATAGCGGCAGTGATTTCCCGCTCTGCTGTGGTAGCACCCTTCTTTTTGCTGTAAAAAGTTTTAGATAGATTGTTGCAGTACGCGGTTTTCTTCCAGCGCTGATTCTTTTCATCCCACACCGGTGGGGATAGTTTCTTTTTTGGCATAAAAAATACACTCCTTTTATGGTATGCGGTTGCCAGCCCACCAAAAGAGTGCTATAATAACATTGGACATTATATAACGTTTCCTGTTGTGGGAGACAACCTGCCGCTTTCTGTGTTGGCGCACAGAGGGCGGTTCTTTTTTTTTATATCTATTTCGTGGGGTCGCGAAAATGGTGTCCCCCCCTCCCCTTTAAGTTATTCTAATCGATTGTACCGGACCGGCGAAGGGAACTCTTTCCAATAGCGGGAGATTCTGAAAGTAAATTCCCATTTTCTGGAAGTTGCTGGATGGCATTGAGGTAAATGTCGATGGTATCAGCAAGGAGTCGCTCGAGCCTATCGGCATCCTCGCCATACTCTTGCCGGTGCAGGAGAGTAACTTTGCTGCTCATAGCTTAACCCAACAGCTCGATCGGCTGCTTAGTGTGCATCCCAGCAGATACAAAGTCGTGGATATACCAGTTGTCCTGATTGTCTGACTGAGAGAGCGGGGCAACAGCAATCTCTAAATCGTATACATCATATAGGCTGCCGTAATAATCTGTGCCTGCGGGCTTGATGGTATCATCGGCAACGTTAGCGTACAAGCTGAACAGGCGAACAAAGGAATCCGCATAGTCCAGAGCGGTCTGCTCATCTGTGAGGTCGTCCACCACCAGCACCAAGAGAAGCTTATCATCTTTAAGATATACAGCAGCATCTTTTGCCATCGGGAAGTTGGTGGTGTTGGTGATTTCTGCAACTACCTGATGGGTGAGAGCATCAAAGTCGAGCGCACGGACAGCTGCCTCTTCCGGCGTTTCCTTTGGCTCCCCGCAAGCCGCAAGGGACAGAGCGGCAAGCAAAGCGCAGGTGATGATTTTGGGATTTTTAAACATGGTTGTTGCCTCCTAAAGTATAATTGATTAATGGCAGTGGTAAATCAAGAGCCTCTGCGATGCAGCAGGCAGAGCAGCCCTCAAACTCCTGTATGAGATAATCAGCGGGATAGCAGAGACAGGCAGCAAATCGATTTGCCTCCACTTCCAGCTTGTCTACCGAAAAAAGAGTGGATTCCCTCAAAAACGGGGTTGATAAATCCGGGTGCAGTAGAGCGTGACCCAGCTCATGGGCACAGGTAAATTTTTGCTGATATTCATCCAAATCACAGTTGATATGGATAAATTTTGTTCGGAGAGCTTTGGAATAATATCCGCGTATCGTTCCAAGCGGCTCCATCTGGATAACAATTCCTTTGTTTTCCGCTATCTCAAACGGACTGAAAGTTCCATTTTCAGAAACAAGGGAACGAACAAACTGCTTTATATCCATGTACCTTCACCTATTTTTCGTTATCGGTTCGATATTTTTTAGGAGTAAATTTCTGCTTTGCAATCTTCTTGGCAAGTGTATACTGGTTTTGCAGGCTGGTTTTCAGCAGATCCATTGATTCCTGATCCAGAGGTTCCCCATCAAACATCAAGGCATCGGAGGATTCCAAAAGGTTCAAGGTTTCCTCCAGCCTCCGGGCTATATCGCGCTCATCCTTTTTATTAAGGGTGGGCGCTTTTTGCATTTCTGGGGGTGTTTGTTCATCGGCGTGGGTGTTGCCCATCAGGTAATCGAGAGTTACTCCAAAGTAATCAGCAATCTTTTGCAGTTTGTCTTGCTTTGGTGTATAGGTTCCCTTCTTCCACTCGCTGAGGGTTGGCTGGGACACTCCTGTTTCCTTCGATACTTTATATGGAGTTACTCCATGTTGTTTGCAAAGTTGCGCAAAAATTTCATACATAGTTTGTCAACCTTTCACAAAGCTCAAAATACTTAAAAAATCTTAAGCAAATAGCCTTGACAAGTTAAGAAAACTGATGTATTATAGGGCTGTGCTTAAGAAACCTTATAAAAACATCAAGTTTACTTTAGCTTTGTTTATTATTTATCGCAACTTAAGTATATAACAAAACTTAAGTAAACTCAACTAAAATAAACAACAAAGATATTTTTTTATAAGGCTGTCTGATAGTCATCTTATACAAACAAGAAGGGGAAGGGTCGTTTTTTGGCTATTTTGCCCCTAAACAGGAGGTGAATAAGAATGGAAAAACTCTATCGGTGTGAAGAAATTGCCAACAGATACGAAGTGCAAATCACTACTGTATACGATTGGATTCGCAAAAAGAATCTGCCTGCACTTAAGATTGGTAAAAGTTATATGGTGCAGGAAAGCGACCTTAAGCAATTTGAGGAAACCAGAAAAACAGTGAGATTAGGGTGTAGAAAGGAAGATTAGATGAACGACTTACAGATTTTCAATAATCCAGAATTTGGGGAAATCAGAACATTGGAGGACAAAGAAGAAGTTTTGTTTTGTGCCGCCGATGTAGCAAGGGCTTTAGGATACAGTAACCCAAGGGACGCTATCAGAAGGCATTGTAAAAAGGGCGTCGCGAAACACGACATCCTTTCAAACGGTGGGATGCAAAGCTTTTCATTTATTCCAAAAGGCGATGTTTACCGCCTAATAGCTCATTCTAAACTCCCAGCGGCAGAAAAATTTGAAAGCTGGGTGTTTGATGAGGTGCTTCCGACCATTCACAAGCACGGCGCATACATGACACCGGACAAGCTGGAGGAGGTGCTGCTAAAGCCTGATACCCTCATCCAGTTAGCGCAGAACCTCAAAGCCGAGCAGGAGAAGCGCATGGCTCTGGAAGTAAAAATGGAAGAGCAAAAGCCGAAGGTGCTGTTTGCAGAGTCGGTGGAAGCTGCAAAAACATCCATCCTGATTGGCGAGCTGGCAAAGCTGCTCAAGCAGAACGGTATCAACATTGGGCAGAACCGCCTGTTTGAGTGGCTGCGAAACAACGGCTATTTAATCCGCCGGCAGGGCAGCGACTACAATATGCCAACGCAAAGGGCGATGGAGATGGGGCTGTTTGAGATTAAAGAAACTACCATCACCCACAGTGACGGGCACATCCATGTAAGCAAAACCCCGAAGGTTACAGGCAAGGGGCAGGTGTACTTTGTAAAACTGTTTGTAAGCGGGAGGGCGAAGATTGATGCTTAATCTCTTAAAAGGCAAGATGGCAGAACGCGGATACAGCATCCAGAGGCTAGCCAAAGAGCTGGGAAGAAGTGCAGATTATGTATCGCAGAAACTTCGCCAGCCATGGAAATTCCGAGTGTGCGAAGCTGCCAAATTGTGTGCTTTACTGGACATTGAGCCGGTAGAGATGCACAAGTACTTTGTAAGGGAGGATGAGTGATGCAAAAACCAAAGTGGCATCCAAAACTTGCCGAGAAAATGGAGGAAAACCGATACAACTCGCGGACACTTGCCGAGCCGCTATATCACTGCCAAGCAACGGTAAGCGGTTGGCTGCGAAACCCCGAGCGTGTGCCAGTAGTAGATGCGATTAGGATTTGCAAGCTGCTCAATATTCCGCTGGCGGAAATCGAGGAATATTTTACAAACGCAAAGGAGAATCAAAAATGATTGGAGTTATGGCATTTATGGTATTTGCAATGATGATTGTCGGCTTGCTTTTAATGGCAATCGCCGGATGTGTAATCGAGCTTATCTGCTCCCGGGAGGAAGCTCAGGAAATCAAAGAGGAGATGCGGCACAAGGAGCGAAATGAGAGGAGGGCGGGATGAAAAGCGGACCCGAAAAGGTATGCCGAGAAACCTGCGCGCACTGCCAATGGCAGGGGATGCCAGAGGAGTGTGCGGATTGTCCTACCAAGATTGCGTATGACTACATAGACGAGCGCAACGCCCGCATCTATTACACCGAGGTGCGGCATCTACATGAAAATTTCAGGTCCTCTTACCTGCGCCGGATGTGCATGGACATCAAGGGCGGGAGAGCCAGAGGCAAGGTATAAAAAAGCCGCCGGCAGTGTAGCAGACTGCAAGCGGCAAAAGAAAGAATATCCATCTCCATCGTAGCAGAAAAGGAGAAGAAAATCAATGATAAAAATAAATGAGCGGTGGGTGCAGCTGCAACTGGCATCCATCGGCATCCCGAAAGGGCGAGCGAGAGAATGGCTCGCTTATATGATAATGTGCGACCCAGAGCGCAAGCAGCCGATATGCAGGCTGTACGATAAGACAGCCGAGCAGATGGGCGTAAGTACAAGCACGGTTATCCGCGTGGTTGAGCAGGCTATCAGCAGGATGTGGGATTTTCCTACATCTGCCACAGAATCGCTGTTTTGCATCCGGCTATGCCGCAAAAAGCCCGGCGTCAGATGTTTTGTCAATCGGTTTTGCGATGTAGTAATGGCGCCGAGACTGGAGGAGGAAAGGCAATGGACAAATCAATAGAAAACGGCATGATTGTAGGCGCTGAACGCCACGACCCGCAGTGCCAAGATGTAGAGTGCAGCCGATGCGATACGTGCGACCAGTGGGTGCCGGATACCGAGATTGCGGTTTTTGGCAATGGCGACAGGGTGTGCAACGATTGCTTGCATGATTATCTGGAGAGCCAGGGCGCGGACTTTGTGCCGGGGTACATTGCCCAAAACGAGGCAGAGTTTTGGCTCGACTGGCTGTTTGCCAATGCAGACCCGGACGAGCAGCTCAGAGTGGTAAAAGCCGGGTATCTGGCAGAGGGACTTAAACCGCTGCAAAAGGAATGCATCGAGCAGCAAAAGGTTGATTTTTGCCAGGATGATGCGGAGTTTTTGGAGTATGTGAGGGGGGAGTTGCTGTGAAGGTATTAGTTGCGTGTGAGGAATCGCAAGCAGTATGCAATGCTTTTAGAGAACTGGGACATGAAGCATACAGCTGCGATATACAGGAGTGTTCGGGGAAACATCCAGAATGGCACATTTTAGGAGATGTGTTGCCTATCATTGATGGAGATTGCAAGTTTACCACGATGGATGGTGCAGAGCATGAGATTGTCGGTGAGTGGGATTTGTTAATTGCGCATCCACCTTGTACTTACCTTTCAAACGCTGGTGCAAGGTTTTTGTATCCTAAAGGTGTACTAAACGAAGAAAGGTTGAAACAGGGAATTATCGCAAAAGATTTCTTCATGCGGTTCTATTGGTGCAGAGCGAAGCGAGTAGCCATCGAAAACCCAGTTCCGTCATCCGTATACTGTCTGCCTAAATACACGCAGACCATTCAGCCTTATATGTTTGGGCATCCGCTCAAGAAAAAAACTTGTTTGTGGCTTAAAGGGCTTCCAAATCTCAAAGCGACAAGTTACATATCGCCAGACCAATGCGAAAGCACTAAGGTTGCCGGGAATTGGTTCAATCGAGGGGGTGGCGACCGGCAAAAATCAAGAGCAAAAACATTCCCTGGAATCGCAAAAGCTATGGCAGAACAGTGGGGCGGCATAGCAGAGGAGGCTTTACAGTGAGAGAAAGAAACGGATTCGGCAAGTACATAACCAAAACTCTTGTCCGCCAGGTATACTTCCCAGAGGGCGAAGAAATCTGTAGATTGTGCCCTTTTTGCGTGGCGGATCCGAGCAACCACAAGCGCGAGATTTGCAACATTACAGGCGAGATTTTACCTTTTGCGGAGCTCAAGATTGATGAGGATTGCCCGCTGAAGGATGCAGGAGAGGAGGGAGACTGATGGGAATTCCGGTGATGATTCTAGGCGAGAGCGGTAGCGGGAAATCTGCATCGTTGCGCAATTTTGAGCCGGACGAGGTTGGCATTTTTAACGTTGCCAGCAAGCCCCTGCCGTTTCGCAAGCCGCTCAAAAAGATTGATAACGCGGCATACCGCACCATCTTAAAAGCGCTATCAAAGCCAAGTCTCAAGCGCTATGTAATCGATGATAGCCAGTATCTGTTGGTGTTTGAGATGTTTGACAAAGCTAAAGAAACCGGCTATGGCAAATTTACAGACATGGCAAAAAACTTTTATGATTTAATCCAGTTTGTGATTAAGCGCACGCCGGAGGATTGCATTGTGTATTTTTTGCACCATGTGCAGGAGGACGAGCAAGGTAAAATCAAAGCTAAAACGGTGGGGAGGATGCTGGACGAAAAGCTCACTTTGGAGGGGCTGTTCTCCATTGTATTGATGGCGCGGACCGAAAAAGGAGAGTATTTTTTCCAAACCCACAGCAGCGGCTCAGATACTGTAAAAACCCCGATGGATATGTTTGCAGAGGACAGGATTGACAACGATTTGAAAGCTGTAGACACTGCTATCCGAGAGTACTGGGGATTAGATAATAACGATAAAGGAGTAGAATAATTATGAAACCATTTGCAGGCTATGAAAACGTACAGGTAAGCGACTTCGAGAAGCTGCCAAAGGGCGCTTATGAGGTAAAAATCATGGATGCTAAGGAGGTAACTTATACCGGCAAGGATGGAAGTACCTTTAGCAAGCTGGAAATCGCCTTTGAGATTGCAACCGGTGAATTTGCAGGATTTTACCGCCGCAACTTCGATGCGCAGACTCAGGAGGACAAAAAGTGGAAGGGTGTAATGCGCCTGTATGTTCCGAAGGAAGACGGCACAGACAAGGACGAGTGGACCAAAAAAACATTTAAGCGTGCGACACAGGCTATCGAGGATAGTAACCCGGGCTACCAATGGGATTGGAACGAAAAAGGGCTCAAAGGCAAGATTGTAGGCTGCCTGTATCAAGACAGAGAGTGGGCTTACAACGGCAAAACCGGATGGAGCGCACAGCCGCACAGTTTTATCGATGTAGCAAAAGTGAGAAGCGGCGAATTTAAACTCCCAGCGGACAAGCCCTTAGATGCAAGCCAAAAACCGGTAAGCGTGGACATTGCAGCAGATACGGACGAAGAAGACCTCCCGTTTTAAGCCATGAGCTACACACCTTTTGAGATTCGGGACGCGCTGGAATCCCTCACAGTGCTGATTGATACCCGCGAGCAGGATACCGAGCGCGCCCGAAAACGCAAAGAGGACTTCCCCCGATGGCGGCGTGAAAAGCTGGATGCCGGGGACTATGGCTGCGAGATCGAGCTGGATGGTGAGCTGTGCCGGGTGCCTGTGGTGGTAGAGCGCAAGATGAGCCTAGATGAGCTGTGCCAGTGCTTTACCCGAGAGCGTAAGCGATTTGAACGAGAGTTTGAGCGAGCGCAACAGGCAGGCACGCGCCTCCATCTGCTGATAGAAAACGCAAGTTGGGAAAAGATACACGCAGGCAGTTATCGCAGCCAGATGAAGCCACAGGCGCTTACAGCATCAATCCTAGCATGGCAAGCCCGATATGATGCAAGGATTTACTTTTGCACGCCGGAGCTTACAGGCAAGATGATAGCGGCAATTCTCCACTACGAAACAAAAATTTACTTGGAAGGGCAGGAGTAACGATGGATTTAGCGCAAGAAATTAAAGATAGAGTGCGTATCTCCGATGTGCTTGCCCTTTACCACCTGGAGCCGGGGCGGGCAGGATTTATACACTGCCCGTTCCACGCCGGGGACCGGGATGCAAGCTTGAAAGTGTACCCCGAGCAAAACAGCTGGCACTGCTTCGGGTGTGGCAAGGGCGGCAGTGTAATTGATTTTGTGATGGAGATGGAGCGCTGCGGGTTCCGACAGGCAGCAGCAAAACTGGACAGCGATTTCCGCCTTGGGCTTATCGGGCAGAAACAAAGCCTACGAGAACTTATCCAGTGCGAGCAGGAGCGCGACAGGCGAGTTTTTGAGCAAAAATCGAAACAGGATAGCTTGAAGCGCAAAGTGCTGTACAGGCGCGCACAGTGGCTTAAATACAAAGGGATGGGAATTACCACCCATGAGCAGGCGCAAGAAAAGGCGCTACTGATGGCAGAAATAGAGCGGCTGGACGATGAAATCGAGCAAGAAGGGAGGGAAGAAACTTGATATTTTTTACAAGCGCTACCATCGAGCAGTTCACCTGCACCACCATCCTGCAAGATGATGTATTTTTATCTCTGCTGGAAATCGCTGACCCTATCCAGTATGAGCGCACGCGCCAAGAGCTGGAGCGGAGAGCGATGGAACTGCGGGTAAAAACGCAGTTTAACAAGCTTCTTAAATCTTTTCTTGATAAAAAGAAAGAATTAGAAAAAAGCGAAATGGAATACCAAATCTTAAGAGATTGCCCCATCCCGCTGCAATACACCGAAAAAGGAAGCCCGGCACTAGTGATTGAAAATTTTTCGGCTGTGTTAGAGGGAGACCCAATCCTGAAGGATTTACTTTTATACAATGAGCTTTCCAACGCTCCCGAGTGCATCGAAAACGGAGAAATCAGGCGCTGGAGGGATGAAGAAGATAGCTGGCTGCGTGGATACATTGAGCACAAGTACCACATTTACAGCCCCCAAAAGCTGGATGATGCGCTCAGGGTGCGATTTAACCAGCGCCGCTATCACCCGGTGCGGGAGAAAATCCAATCCATCACTTGGGACGGCAAGCCCCGCATTAAGCGCTTTTTGATTGAGTGGCTCAAGGTGGATGATTGTCCGTACTCTGAGGAGGTTTCTCGGCTTATCTTTGCCGGCGGAATTCACAGAGCTTTTCGTCCGGGCTGTAAATTTGAGGATATGGCAGTGCTCATAGGCAAAAAGCAAGGCGAGGGTAAATCCACCATCATTCGCTGGCTGGCAATGGATGATAAGTTTTTCCGGGAGGTAAACGAAATTGACGGACAGAGAGGCGTGGAAGCTGTAGAAGGCGGCTGGATTTGCGAGGTGAGCGAGCTGCTTGCCCTTAAGCGCACCAAAGAGGTGGAGGCTGCAAAGAGCTACTTTTCACGGCAAACTGATACATACCGCAAGCCTTACGATAAGCGTGTGACTGAAAATCCCCGGCAATGCATCTTTATCGGCACGACCAACACGGCGGAGTTTTTGACCGACAAGACCGGAAACCGACGATATTACCCGGTAGAGTGCAACAGCTCAGGGCGTGACCTTTTTGACCACAAGGCAGAAATACAGGAGTACATCGAGCAGTGCTGGGCAGAGGCTTATGCGCTCTATCAAAAGGGCGAGCTGCCGCCGGTGCTGGACAAATCTATCCTGCCGGAAGCGCAGTACCGCCAAGAGAGCGCGTTGGAGGACGATTACCGGGTCGGCATGGTAAAAGCGTATCTGGATGGCAAATCAGAGGGCGAGAGCGTGTGCATCATCGAGCTGTGGCAGGAGGCACTAGGCGAGAGTTTTAAGCCAACGCGCAAAGACAGTAACGAGCTTGCCCTTATCATGCAAAGTGCGCCCGGATGGATCAAGGTACCGAGCGTGCAGGTAACCTCCCGATGGGGACGGCAGAGGTGTTGGATCAAACAAGTTTCCAGCGGAAACCTCGGCTCAGACCTTCCATTTTGATAACTAGCCCTTTTGCTAGTTACCTCTGGTTACGATGCTAGTTACCACCGAAAAACCTTACAACTAAGCCATTATATAAATATACTACAAATATAAGTAACTAGGTAACTAATATATATATAAAGATTTAAAAAATAAATAATTATTAAATGATCAAATAGAAATATTTGGTCTTTTTTATTGAATTATATTGACCTTCTAGCTGCTCTAACGTGTATGTTTTAGTTAGA
>OGYZ01000132.1_pt1 | contig 62750 bp, 69 predicted proteins | sample 1576681 | NCBI WGS metagenome assembly OGYZ01 (sample SAMEA3541480, study PRJEB24748) | human gut metagenome | biome: human gut; feature: human-associated habitat; material: faeces | place: China | collected 2012 | reverse complement strand
CAAGTGCATGGACACTAGTTGGATATAATAAAAGTGATGCAACAAAAGACTATAGCGCAGCAAAAACAATAAATTGGTTATATTTAGGTTCTAAAGAATGGACTATTTCGCGCGTTTCCGACGAAACGTTTAGTGCGTTCATTGTGGATGGCAGTGGCCATGTCTTCAGCTACAATGTGAATTTTAGCAACTTTGCGGTGCGCCCGTCCTTTAATCTTGACTCTACAGTAACCTATGTTTCAGGGGATGGAACCAAATCCAACCCAATTCGCATAAACTGATTGACGGACAGTTTTGAAAAAACACCAGTGAAACCTGGACAAAATGGGGTAAAAAGTTTGACCTATGTTGAACGAATTACCTCATTTTTTGTATTGTGATGTGGCTATAATAGGTGCAAATACGGTTAAAAAAACACATGATCACACATACTTTTGTGCTAAAGAAAATTATTCCATGCAAAAAAAGATTTTTTATTAAAACTGTTAAAATAAAAAATTGATAAAAATGTCAAAGTTATTTGTTATAAAAAATTTCTTGCTAAAATGTCATAGTTCAAAAAAATATTTATATGTCATATAAAATAAATCCTATTGGTAATCTAATATATTTTGTTGAATTTATGGCTCGATGAAATAAAGTTAAGCCAGTTTTAAATAATGACATAACTTTTCCTTTTCCTTTATATACTTTATGAGTAACTATTTTTTCATTTCTATAACATTTGGGATTTTTGGAATATTCTGTTCCTAAAACAGTTAGAAAAAGAACAACGGTACAAGCCATAGTGTACGTTGTATTATAAGCTTTTTCACTAGCGTTGTTAATAGCTTCTAAATATAATCCATTACTTTTTTGATTTTTAAAAACACATTCAATAGAACCGAAACGATGAGAATAATTTTGAATAGCATGTTCAACATCTTTATTAGTTACAATTATCCAAGGATCTTTAGTATTTAAATATTTACTAATAACAATATTGGTTTTATATTTTGTATCATAAAGTTCAATATTTTTGTGAACAATTGCATGATATTTATGAGAAGGTAAATCAGAAAGCCATTTCCAATTTTATGACCTTCTTTTTTGTCATGAATGAAAATCTTAATATTTTTCTTAAGTCTTATACAATAAGTATGTCCTAAGGATGCAATTGTACTTAATATTTTTTCAGAATTAAACCATCGATCAGCTAAAAATATTAAATCAAATGATTCATTAAATAAGGCAGAAATATGTTTAATTCCTTCGATAATTAATGATTCATTAAAGGCAATGGTACCACCTTTTTCAGTTGATATTTTTTTATTAATGTATTCTTGTTTAAAGGACTTGAACCAAATAGGAATACCTTGTTTACCAACTCTCATGGTAAACATGAGAGTAACGTAATTATCATGAGAAAACATATGGTCAAAAGTAATATGAATTCTTTTGTCTTTGTGTTTTATCTTGTATTGAGAAATAACAGAAATGATTAAAGAGTTATAAAAATCTTCATGGTCAAATAGTTCATTATTAAAAAATCTACGAATTCTTCTTTGAACTGATTCTAATTGAATAAATGAAAATTCATTTTTTAAGCATTTTGCTATATCTGTAGATACAACAGATTCAGAAGCAATCATTCCAAATAAAATTTCTGGAATGATATTTAATTGAGTTTTTCTTAAACTTGGAATATATTTTTTTAAAAATTCGCGAAATTTATTTGTAATTTCTGTTTGTGTATTGTATAATTTAGTCATGGCAACTCCTTTTTATTTTATTGGATATTATTATTTTAACATTAGAGTTGCCATTTTTAAAGGGTTTTAGAATGATTTGGTATAACGTGATAGTTATATCAAATTTTTAGTTTATAAAAACTGTCCGTAGCTAAGTTCGTATTAACTGATTGACGGACATTTTTAAAAAAACACTACTAAAACTTGGGCAAAATGAGGTAAAAAGTTCGACTTGTGTTGAACGAATTACCTCATTTTTTGTATTATGATGTAGTTATAACGGGTGCAAATACGGTTAAAAAACCCCATAATTACACATACTTTTGTGCTAAAGAAAATTTATTCCATGCAAAAAAAGATTTTTGTAAATGTAAAAGTAAAATGTTATAAAAATTTTATTATTAAAATATCATAGTTAAAAAATAATATAATACGGTACATGTCATATAAAACAAATCTTATTGGTAATCTAATATATTTCTTTGTATTTAGAACTCGATGTAATAAAGTTAAAACTATTTTAAATAATGGCATAATTTTAACTTAATCTTTGTTTTTTTATACTTTATAAGTAACTATTATTTCATTTTTATAATAATTAGTATTTTTATAATAAATTGTATAAGATATAAATTATTTAATATAAATTTAAGAAATACCAAAATTATAACGCAAGTATTTGAACAATTTTCTAACATACAAAGTACTGAATATTTTGTAAGAATAAAAGTATATATTGAAATAATATTAATCCACATGATGCTTTAAAAAGATTAATTCGATATAATCCATATACATTAGATAAAATACAAATAAACCAAGAGAAACTTAGTTTATTTGTATTGATTTAATTTATTTGATTGTGAACTGTAACTTTTCTTGAAAAAATTTTAATTTTGTTCTAGTCTAGTAATAGTATTTGTGGTATAATTAGTAAAAATAAGGAAGGAGTTATTTAATGTGAAGAAAAAAATCATAGCGGTTTTTTCTGTTTTCATAGCTATTATACTTGTTTTAGTTATAATTGTATATAATAATAGTTATAAAAATGATGTGTATGTGGAAAATAAAACTAACAATAAAAATCAAGTACCCGGATTAATAAGTTTAATGTTAGAAACTAAAGCTGGGTCTGGAATTTATAATTTATCTCCGGATGGAATAGTTCCTGCAAAAGGGTATAAACTAAATACTGAAAAATCAGGTTGTGAAAATGGTGGTACTCTTTCATATAATGAAACTACAAAAAAAGTAATAGTTAAAACAAATATAAGTGATAAGTGTTATGCTTATTTTGATGTTATACCAACAGATGTTACACTAGCTATAACTAATAGACCAACAACATATGGTAAATTAGGTAGTATAAATTGTACAGGAAGTAGCGCAACATATAATCAACAATATAATAGAGTTGAAATATCTTCATTTAATGGTAAATATTCATCTTGTAGTTTAAATTATACCGATAGTACATCAAAAGTTAATTTAGCATCATACATTATGGGGTTATCTGGAAAAACTCAAGGAACAGGTAAAGTGGTAAATGAAAATGGATATAGATATGAAGGGAAAAATCCAAATAACTATATATGGTTTAATAATGAGTATTGGAGAATAATTGGAGTATTTGATAGTGCATCACATGGTGTAAGTGGAAAGAATTTAGTTAAAATAATTCGCGCAGAATCATTAGATGGACTAGCATGGCATAAATCAAATACAAATGATTGGACAGCATCTAGTTTTAAATTACTTTTAAACGGGGCATATTATAATGCCCAAGACGGAACAAGTTCAGGATATTGCTATGGATATAGTACAACAGCAACAGCCAATTGTGATTATACAAAAAAAGGAATTCAATCTGGTTATAGAGGAATGATAGCAAACGTAACATGGCATCTAGGTGGGTATTCAAGTACTAGTGCTACTTCAAGTGCCTTTTATGGATATGAAAGAGGAACAACAGTATATAGTGGAAGACCAACAAGTACAACAGGATATATAGGATTAATGTATCCAAGTGATTATGGATATAGTGTGTTATCAAGTAGTTGTACAAGAACAACAAATTTAGGTTCTTATGGTAGTGCAACCTGTGCAGGACAAAGTTGGTTATATGGAAAAGGATATGAATGGACATTAACGCCTATTTCTTCGGACAGCAACAAAGTGTTTTATTTGTACAGCTACGGCTATGTCCGCAATAACCCCGCGTACGAAGGCTATGGCTCTCGTCCAGTCTTGTATCTAGATGCTTCTGTGTATAAAATAGATGGTGATGGTAGCCTAAATAATCCGTATATTGTGGGAATGTGATGGATTTGTTTAGCGTGGATGGCGGGTGTATCCGCCCCACGCGGGCAATATAAATGTATTATTATAGAAAGGATAGCGAAAGAATATGTTTATACAAAAGTTCGTGTCGGGGGGTGGTATCTGAGGATACTCAGAAATATATTATAATAACTCAATCGAGTGGAAAGTTTTTTGAAGAATATGGTTATGATGCTTTTATGTTTGGTTTTTTATTTGATTATAAAGTTTTACAAAATGGTAAAACATATAAATGTGGTTTTCCTGATAGTTCACTTACTAAAATTACAAATAAGTTAAGTGATTTAAAAATATCATATCAAATTATATATCGAGGAAGAAATCCATTTGTTAAAGATTTTAAAAAAATTAATCAATATTCTAAATATAAGTTAATTGCATTACAAAAGCTTGATGTAAAAGAAAGAATGAATGCTTTAGTAGAAAAAGTTAAATCTTTAAGTGAAGAGCAAGCTAAAAAAGTAATGTTGGAGTTAGAAAAATGTTTAGAATAAATAATAATGATTTCAAAATACTTCAAAAATATAAAACTTTTCTAATGAATTTGGATAATTCATTAGAAAATATTCCTAGAAAAGATATATATTTTAAAGATAGAATTAAAAATATTTCCTTAGATGTGTTAAAATGTATATTATTATGTTCTTATGATACTAGTTCTGTAAAAATGTATAGAACTAGTATCAAAGCTAATATTGCTTTACTTGATTTTATGTTAGAAAGATTATTATTAAAGAAATATATAAGTGAAAAGAACTTATATAAACTAGCAAGTGAATTAGTTGAAATTAATAAAATGGTTACAGGGTGGTTAAATAATAATGAAAGTAAGTTTGTTTGATTTACTTCTTATATATGAAACTGAAGTAAAGAAAAATGTTAGAAATAAAAAGAAAATATTAGATTTTGAAAAACATAAAATGGAGTATTTAGTTGATATTAAAAATGTGTTAGAAAATAATTTATATAATGGTGGAAGATATAATATATTCTTAGTATTTGAACCTAAAGTAAGAGTTATAATGGCTCAAGGGATTTATGATAAAATAATAAATCATTATGTAACTAGGTATATATTAATACCAAAACTAGAAAAATATTTAAATGATAGAAATTGTGCTACTAGAAAAGGAATGGGTACTAGTTATGCTATAAAACTATTAAAAAAAGATATTGAAAGTTTTAAAAAATATGATAAATTTTATTTTTTAAAACTTGATATTAGTAAATACTTTTATAGTTTAGACCATGAAGTGATTATTTCAATTATTAAACAAGATTTAACTCAAGATGAATTAAATCTTGTTAAGATAATACTTGATAGCACTAATAAAGAATATATTAATAAAAAAATAGAATATTTAGAAAAGAAATATAATGTTATATTACCAAAATATGAATATAAAAAAGGATTAGCAATTGGTAATTTATCTAGTCAATTCTTAGCAATATTATATTTAAGTAAATTACAACATTATATAATTAATAATTTACATATTAAATTTATTAATTATATGGATGATTATATTATAATTCATAATTCTAAAGATTACTTAAAAGATTCTTTAGAATTAATAGAAAATAAAATTAATATTGAATATAAATTAAAATTAAATAACAAAAAAACAGTTATTAGTAACTCTAATCAAGGGATATCATTTTTAGGGTATACATTTAGAGTTAAAGATAATAAAACTATTATTAAATTAAGTTCTAATACAAAGAAAAATATAAGAAAGGGGATAAAGAGAGCTAATTATTTATATAGAAATAATATAATTAAATTTAATCAATATTTTTCAAGTATTGAATACTTTAAAAATAATTATATATTTGTAAATAAAGATAAAGTTAAACACTTTATTGATAGATATAATGGGTAATTCTTTAGTAAAAAAGACGCCTAATTCTTCGAACAGCAACAATGTGTTTAATTTGAACAACAACGGTAATGTCAACAACAACAATGCGAACAATGGCTATGGCTCTTTTGTGAGCTCTTTATGTTAAATGTTTATTATCCCAAGGGATGTAAAAGGGCATAAAGAACATGAATTATCCAAAGGATAATATCCTTAAAAAGAAAATAGATACGGAAAAAGTCTACGGACTTTTCCTATAGGTCTATTAATTATTATTTTAGTTATGAAAGAAAGGTATTTAGTAATAAAAAAATTATATAAAGATTATGTTATTTTAATAAAAGATAAAAATAATAATTATATTACATTTGAAGAAGATGAAAAAATAATTCATTATTTTGGTATTAAAGATGTAAATACAATTTATTTAAATAATTTAGAAATAGAAGAAAAATATGAATGTGAAAATAACAAGTATAATGAATTATATTTGAAAGTAAAAATAATAGAAATATTGGAGGTCTTATGCAAAAAAGAATTAGAATAGTAAGTGTTGGAATAGTATTAGTAATATTATTAATTGGAATTATTGTAATGAACAATAATTCCAATAATAAATATTCATTTACACAAGATGGAATAAAATATGCTTTAACTTTAGATGGAAATGAAGTTACATCATTTCCATCTAAAGGAATGTATAAAGCACAAGTAACATGTGTTGGTGCAGATGGAAGATGGCTATATGATGATTGGAAGCTTGCTATAGAAAACATAACTAGTGATGATGTTACTTGTGATATTAAATTTGAAACAATTCCAAAAACATATTTAAATGATTATATAATTAGTTTATCTGGAAAAACTCAAGGAACAGGACAAGTGGTAAATGAAAATGGATATAGATATGAAGGGAAAAATCCAAATAACTATATATGGTTTAATAATGAGTATTGGAGAATAATTGGAGTATTTGATAGTGCATCACATGGTGTAAGTGGAAAGAATTTAGTTAAAATAATTCGCGCAGAATCATTAGATGGACTAGCATGGCATAAATCAAATACAAATGATTGGACAGCATCTAGTTTTAAATTACTTTTAAACGGGGCATATTATAATGCCCAAGACGGAACAAGTTCAGGATATTGCTATGGATATAGTACAACAGCAACAGCCAATTGTGATTATACAAAAAAAGGAATTCAATCTGGTTATAGAGGAATGATAGCAAACGTAACATGGCATCTAGGTGGGTATTCAAGTACTAGTGCTACTTCAAGTGCCTTTTATGGATATGAAAGAGGAACAACAGTATATAGTGGAAGACCAACAAGTACAACAGGATATATAGGATTAATGTATCCAAGTGATTATGGATATAGTGTGTTATCAAGTAGTTGTACAAGAACAACAAATTTAGGTTCTTATGGTAGTGCAACCTGTGCAGGACAAAGTTGGTTATATGGAAAAGGATATGAATGGACATTAACGCCTATTTCTTCGGACAGCAACAAAGTGTTTTATTTGTACAGCTACGGCTATGTCCGCAATAACCCCGCGTACGAAGGCTATGGCTCTCGTCCAGTCTTGTATCTAGATGCTTCTGTGTATAAAATAGATGGTGATGGTAGCCTAAATAATCCGTATATTGTGAGAATGTGATGGATTTGTTTAGCGTGGATGGCGGGTGTATCCGCCCCACGTGGGGGTGATAACTTTTGGCTCTCGAAATCTAGTGGGGAGTTTTTATAGAAAAACTTCGAAATCTGATGGGGAGATGATGAAAGTATTTTATCATCTCTTTTTATATGTGATAATGAATATAGAAAGGGGTGAAATTTTTTAGCGAATGAGCTAAGAAAAATCATGGGGTTAGATGGAGGTTATAAAGTAATTAAGGTAGAAGAAAGAAAGGAAGGTAAAGTAATAGCTAAGTTTATATATGTAGAAACAACATCAAATAAGTGCAAATGCCCAAAATGCGGTAAACATACAAAAAGTGTTCAAAAGCATTTGAGTTTATAACTTATGTCGTGCTTATAAAAAGAAGATTTATATGTCATAGTTGTAAATATAAATTTACGGAACAAGTAACAATTCAAAGGAAAAATAAAAATATATCTAATAAAGTAGAACAGAAAGTGTTAAAGGATTTAAAACTGTATAACCTAAGCTTAAAATATATTGCAGAAGAAAATAATATAAGTGATAACACAGTAAGAAATATATTAAAAAAACATATAAAAGATTATCTAAAAAACGTAATAAATCTCCCGAAGGTTATATCATTTGATGAATTTAAATCAGATACAAGAGAAGGAAAATATGCATTTGTATTAAATGACCCAATACATAAAGAAACGTTGGATGTACTTTCAAATAGAAAAAAAGAATACCTAATACAATATTTTACTTATTGTGAAAATAGGCATTTAGTTGAGTATGTCATATCAGATATGTATGAGCCATACCGAATAGTCACCACAATAATGTTTCCTAAAGCAAAGTATGTGGTTGACCCATTTCATTATACCAGATATATAATGGATGGATGAACATTTTAGTGTCATTGAAGAATTAAAAGTATCATATCAGTTAAAAGAAATGTTTGAAAAAAATATATAACTCATTTATAAATTTGAATTTTTAAAAATGGTACATTGAATCTCTTAAAAATGGTACATTAATGTTGACTCCGTTATTTGTTTAGTGAATAAATTATAATACTTTAATTGTTTAATTTTTAATTTTGTTCTGTGAAAATGATAGACAAGTAATTAATAATTTGATAAAATAAAGTAGTACGAAAAAGTTGTATAGAATGGAAGTGCTCGTTATGGCTAAAATTATATCACTTGTTAATCAAAAGGGTGGAGTTGGTAAGACTACCACTAGTATAAATTTAAGTGCTGCATTAGGAAAAATGGGTAAACGTGTACTATTAATAGATATGGATCCACAAAGTAATGCTACGACTGGATTAGGTTTAAATAGTAATGATTTTAAGAATGATATATATGAACTTATTACGGGTAAATGTGAAGTAAAAAAAGCAATAAAGAAGACTAAATTTCATAATCTTAGTATAATACCTGCTACAATAAATTTAGCTGGTGTAGATGTAGAATTTGTTAAAAGAATGCTTGAAGATAAAGAATTTAGTCAAAATATGCAATTAAAACTAAGACTTGATGAAATAAAGGATAATTATGATTATATAATAATAGATTGTCAACCATCTTTAGGTTTAGGTACTATGAATGCGTTAGTGGCTAGTGATAGTGTAATTATACCTGTTCAATGTGAATTTTTTGCATTGGAAGGGATTACGCAACTTTTAAATAGTATTATAATGGTACAAGGAAGTATGAATCCTGGGTTAAGGATTGAAGGTGTACTTTTAACAATGTTAGATGGAAGAACAAATATAGGGCTTGAAGTAATTGAAGAAATAAGAAAATACTTTAAAGATAAAGTATTTAATACAATAATACCTAGATTAGTAAGATTAGTAGAAGCACCTAGTCATGGAAAACCAATCAATGAATACGATCCATTAAGTAGAGCTACGGAAGCTTATGCTAATTTAGCAAAGGAAGTGGTAAGTAGAGATGGAAACTAAGAAAAAAGCACTAGGTAAGGGACTAGAACAATTATTTTCTAATAATGTAATAGATTTTGATAATTTTGAAGATACTGTTATTGAAGAAAATAAAAAAGATGTAACTGAAATTAATCTGGATGAAATAAGAAGTAATCCATATCAACCAAGAAAAACATTTGATACAGCTAGTTTAAATGAACTTGCTAAAAGTATTGAAGAATACGGTGTAGTTCAACCAATAATAGTTAAAAAAAGTATTAAAGGTTATGAATTAGTTGCAGGTGAAAGAAGAACTAAAGCTGCAAAAATAGCTGGATTAAAAAGTATTCCTGCGATTATTAAAGATTTTGATGACCAAGAAATGATGGAAATTGCTTTAATTGAAAATATTCAAAGAGAAGATTTGAATCCAATTGATGAAGCAAGTAGTATTAGTAATATAATTAAATTACGTGGCTATACGCAAGAAGAATTTGCAAGTAAGTTTGGTAAGAGTAGGACATATGTAACTAATATGTTGGGTTTATTAAAATTGCCTGAAGAAGTAAAGAAAATGGTTGAAAAAAATAGTTTAAGTATGTCTCATGCTAGAGTTTTAAGTAAGATGGATGATGAAGGAAAAGTAATAGATCTTGCTAAAAAAATAGTTACTGATGGAATATCGGTGAGAGACCTTGAAAGAATAAGTCAAGATGTAAAAGAAGAAGTAATTATTAAAAGTAATTCTAGAAGTAATAAAGGATATGATCATAAATATAGAATGTATGAAAATATTATTATGGATAATTTAAATACTAAAGTAAGAGTTAGTAAGAAGAAAATAGAAATATATTTTGATGGGGTAGATGAATTAGAAGAGATACTTTCTAAGATGAATGTAAAAGTTGAGGAAGAGTAATGAATAAAGATTTTAATTTAAATGATGATGTAATAATGAAAAAGCAACATGCTTGTGGTACTAATTTATGGACTATTACAAGAAATGGAGCAGATATTAAAATCAAATGTAAAAATTGTGGAAGAGAAATCATGATGGATAGATTAGAATTTATGAAAAAATTAAAAAAGGTGATTGTAAATGAAAAAACTTCGAACTAGAGAGAAAATTGGCTTACATCCCGTAATGATGCTTTTAGTCTTAAGTTTTGCCACAATTGTTATTAGTGGAATACTCAGATTATTTAATGTTCAAGCAACATTTAATAAAATATCAAGTGTTACTGGAGATTTTCAAGTTACTACAGAAGCAGTAAATTCATTATTTAGTTTAAGTGGCCTTAAATATATATTTACTAGTACTGTTAGTAATTTTGCTAACTATGCCGTACTTACTAATTTAATTATTATACTTTTAGGTATTGGTATAATGGTTAAGAGTGGATTTTTAAAAACAATTATTACATTAATGACTAAAAAGGCTAAGAAAACATCTGTTACCTTTGTATTAGTATTAATATCAATACTTGCAAGTTTAATTGGAGAATTATCATATATCATATTAGTTCCTTTAGGAGCATTATTATTTTTATATGGTAAAAGAAATCCAATGATTGGAATTATTACAACGTTTGCAAGTCTTACTTGTGGTAGTGCTTTAAGTTTATTTTTAACTAGTTATGATTCTAGTTTAATAAATATTACTTTAAATAATGTTAATATAATAAATAGTGGATATAATATATCTAGTTGGGCATTTATATTGGCTAATGTAATTTTAATAATTGCTTTATCTTTTGTTATTACAAATGTAACAGAAAATTATTTAGTTAAAAAGTTACCTAAGTATGAATTTTCTGAAGAAGAAGTTGAAGAAGAATTAGTGTTAACAAGAAAGCAAATGAGAGGTTTATTATTTTCTTTGTTTGCTGGTTTATTATATTTATTAATATTTATTTATAATATTATTCCAGGACTTCCTTTTTCAGGTAATTTACTTGATTATAGTCAAAGTTTATATATAGATAAATTGTTTAGTTATAATTCATTTTTTAGTAATGGCTTTGTCTTTGTAGTAGCAGTATTCTTTGTAATTTTAGGCTTATCATATGGAATTGGTGCTAAAACTATAAAGAATAATAAAGAATTTGTTGATGCTTTAGGTCATTCTTTAAATGGAATTGGTAAAATACTTGTTATGATATTTGCTGCATCAGCATTTATTAATATATTTAAACAATCTAACATAGGTAATGTTGTAGCTGGTGCTTTAACTAACCTTATGCAAAATAGTAACTTTGGAGGGTTACCTTTAGTATTATTGTTATTTATATTTGCAGGTGTTATTGCTTTATTTCAACCTACGGTATTATTTAGTTATAATATTGTGAGTGGAGTTATAATTAAACTTATGAATGCTGGTATTTCTCCGGAATTTACACAACTTGTGTTTAGATTAGGTAGTAGTGTTACTTTGGGTCTTACACCTGTATTTGTATATTTTGTTGTTTATTTAGCATATTTAGAAAATTATAATCAAAGTAATAAACCAATAACTATTAAAGAGGCTATAAAATATCAATTACCATATGCTGCGGTTACATGCGTAGTGTATCTATTATTTATAATTATATGGTATTTAGTTAAGTTTCCAATAGGTGTTGGAGCTGGCGTAGGATTGGGGGTATAAAATGAGTTTAAAAGCTGGAATTGTGGGTTTACCAAATGTTGGTAAATCAACTTTGTTTAATGCAATTACAAAACAAAATATACTTGCTGCGAATTATCCGTTTGCAACAATAGAACCAAATGTTGGTATTGTATTTGTACCAGATAAAAGAGTAGATTATTTAGCAAGTATGTATAAACCCAAAAGTGTTGTTCCAACAACTTTTGAGTTTACGGATATTGCTGGTTTAGTCGCTGGTGCTTCACGTGGTGAAGGTTTAGGTAATAAATTTTTATCCCATATTAGGGAATGTGATGCCATAGTGGAAGTAGTAAGATGTTTTAGTGATCCAAATGTTACTCATGTAACTGGTAAAGTTGATCCAATTAGTGATATTGAAGTAATAAATATTGAATTAGTACTTGCAGATTTAGAAGTAATAAATAATAGAATTGAAAAAATTGAAAAGAAAGCAATAACTACGAAAGATAAGGATTCTTTAGCAGAAGTAGAGGTCTTAAAAAAATGTAAGGTTGCTCTAGAAGCAAATACACCACTTCGAAGAATTAGTTTTGATAAAGATGAAAAGAAGCTACTAAAAAACTTTAGTTTCTTAACGATAAAACCAATTATATATGTTGCTAATGTAAATGAAGATGATGTTGCGGTTGGGGATAATGAATATTCTTTAATGGTTAAAAATTATGCAGAAGCTGAAGGTTCCGGAGTTATAGTTATGTGTTCTAAACTGGAAGCTGAATTGGCTGGACTTGAAGATGAAGAAAAAGAATTATTCTTACAAGAAGTTGGTATAAGAAATAGTGGCCTTGATAAATTAATATTTGCTACATATAATTTATTAGGACTAGCAACATTTTTTACTGCTGGTACGGATGAGGTAAGAGCTTGGACTTTTAAAGTTGGAATGAAAGCTCCGGAATGTGCGGGTATTATACATAGTGATTTTGAAAGAGGTTTTATAAGAGCAGAGGTAACTAGTTTTAGTGATTTAGAAAAATATGGTGATGAAAAACTAGTTAAAGAAGCTGGTAAACTTCGTGTTGAAGGTAAAGAATATGAAATGCAGGATGGAGATATTTGTTATTTTCGATTTAATGTATAACAAAGGAGGAATGTATAATGGAAGATAATAAGTTATTAAGTAAATCATTTTTGTGGATGTGTATTGGACTTTTAGTAACATTTGTTACTGGGTTTGGTGTATCTATGAATGAAAGAATGTTGGAAAATATTTTTGCAGGGAGTTCTTTTTGGATTCTAATTGTATTAGAATTAATATTGGTAATTGTTTTATCTGCAAGAGTTATGAAAATGAGTCCAACTGCTGCGAAGATATGTTTTATTTTATATGCTTTTGTTAGTGGTTTAACATTTTCAAGTATATTTGTTGTTTATGAATTAACAAGTGTAATGATGGTATTTTTAGTTAGTGCCGTAATATTTGGAGTAATGGCATATATTGGATACAAGACGAATGTAGACTTGTCTAAGGTTGGATTTTATTTGCTTATGGCTTTAATTGGGGTTATAGTGGTATCGGTAATTAATATTTTTCTTGGAAATGGAATGCTTGAAATAATTCTATGTATTATTTGTTTATTATTATTCTTAGGTATTACAGCATATGATGTTCAAAAGATTAAAGCTTTGGAATCAGCTGGATTACCAGAAGATAATTTAGCTATTTATGGGGCATTAGAACTATACTTAGACTTTATTAATATATTCTTACAAATATTAGAATTATTTGCTAAAAATAAGGATTAGTTTATGGATACAAGTTTAAAAAGAATAATTGCTTTTGTAATTGATGTTGTTATAATATCTCTTGTGGTTAGTTTAATTAATTTATTACCAATTGATCCATATCAAGAAAAGTATAAAGATACTTATGAAAAATATAATGAAGTAGTTAAGAAAAGTTCTGAAGATGGAAGTCATGATTATAAAGATGAAATAATAGAACTTAATTATGAAGTTTATAAATATAGAACTTATAGTAGTATTATTTCTGCGACAGCTTTAATACTTTACTTTGGTGTTGTGCCAGTTGTAATGAATGGTCAAACAATAGGTAAAAAGATAATGAAATTAAGAGTTGTTAGTATTAATGATAAAAAACTTAATTTCTGGAAGTATTTAATTAGAATAGTTATATTAAATAATATATGGTTAAGTTTAATAAATGTTGGAGCTGTATATATTGTAAGTGGGGTAAAATTTTATTATGTAACTTATGTCATAAGTATGCTTAGTTCATTAATATATATGTTAAACTTAATAATGGTTATGTTTAGAAAAGATAATCGAGGTTTACATGATATGGTGGTAGGTAGTAAAGTTATACAAGTAAATGAAGATGTTATAATAGAAAATGTAGAAGAAGTAAAAGAAAAAGCAAGTAAGAAAGAAAAAAAGAAATAATTCTGTAACTTAGGTTATAGAATTTTTTTCTTGACAAGGAAATTTGTTTATAGTATTATTTATTTAGTAGAAAGGATATCTAATGTATAAACTTTGAGAGAAAGGAGGCTATGTTGAGGTTTAACAATTTGAAAAGGTTATCTTTTGATGAAATTGATAATTTACTTGATTATTTAACAGATGGTGAAGAAGTATTGGAAGAAGTAATTTTAAAAAGGAAAAGTATAACTGTTAAAACTAGTAAAAAAATATATTATATTGAATCTTTAAATAATTCTTGTGTTGGAACTGGTTATGGCATTTTATGGGATCAATGATTGTTTACTTTCACACTGAAAAATAAAAAAAATTCAGTGTGAAAATAAAATATTTGTTTACATTCATACTTAAGTGTGTTATTATTTAAGTATGAAAGGAAAATTTGTATGAACTACGAAAATAAAATTATAGAATTATTTGATGGAAAATATTTAAAAACAAGTGATGTGGTTAGTGCTGGAATACCTAAAGTGTATTTAACTAAATTAGTTAAAAATGGTATAATTAAAAGAGTTAAAAATGGTTTATATATTAACTCTCAAACATTTCCAGATACTATGTATGAAAATTTGGCTAATAGTAAATACGGGATTTATTCTAGTTTGTCTGCTTTATATTTATTGGATTTTAGTGATAGAATTCCAATGATTTATGATGTTACTGTTCCCACTGGATATAAGGGTTATTTGCAAAAAATTGAAAATGTAAAATTGTATTATGTTTCAAAAAAAATTTATAACCTTGGCTTAGTTGAAGTTGATGATATGTTTAATAATAAATTAAGATGTTATGATTTAGAAAGAACAATTTGTGATATTGTAAAGTATTATGATAGGCTTGATAAGGAAATATGTAATAAGGCATTAATAGATTATTTTTCAGGAAATCATAATGAAAAAAATTTGTTTTTGTATGCTAAAAAGATGGGTATTTATGAAAAATTAATTAAGAAAGTTGAGGTGTTGCGATGAATAAAGATAGTTTAAAAGCAAAAGCGAGAAATATGGCTCAAAAATATAAATTAGATAGCAAATATATTATTCAAAATGTAATGTTTGAAGCATTGATTAGAAGAATATCAATCTCTAAATATAAAGAAAACATTATTATTAAGGGAGGTTTTTTATTATCTTCTATATTTGGTTTTAATCAGAGAAGCACGATGGATATGGATGCAACTTTAAAAGGAATGAATTTAACTAAAGATAATGTTCAAAGTATTATTGAAAAAATTATCTCTATAGATATAAAAGATGGAATTCGTTATGAAATTTTTTCCATTAAAGAAATGAGATTGGATAAAAAATATCCTGGTTTTAAGGTTCATTTGTTAGCTTATTTAGATGATTTAAGAACTCATTTATTAATTGATCTTACTACTGGTGATATTATTACTTTAAAAGAAATAGATTATGAATACAATACTATATTTGGTGATGAAACAATAAATATTTTGTCATATAATATTGAAACTATAATTGCTGAAAAATTTGAAGCAATTATTTCAAGAAGTGTTGTTAATTCAAGAATGAAAGACTATTATGATTTATATATGTTTACCACAACAAAATGGAATAACATTAATAAAAAGATTTTAGTTAAAGCAATAAACAATACTTGTAATTGCAGAAATACAATCGAATTTTTAAAAGATTCTAGTTATTATATAAATTTAATAAAAGAAGATGAAAATTTAAAAAAATTATGGATTGATTATCAAAGTAAAAATGAATATGCAAAAAATATAACCTTTGAAGATACAATAGATGCTATTAATAAAATAAATGATTTATTGTTGGAAAGTGAATGAAATTGTGTACATTTTTCTTGTATTTTGAACATATATTTGTTATAATACTTGCGAGTAAAAGAAATTACTCCTTGCTTCTAAGGAAGCCGAGAAGACCGTAAGGAGGTGAATATTGATGACTAAGTATGAAATTATGTTTATAGTTAAATCAACATTAGATGAAGAAACTATTAAGAAAACTAGTGAAGATTTACAAAAACTTATAAACAAGAAACCATCTAAAGTTATCGAATTCAAAGAAATGGGTAGAAAAAAATTAGCTTATCCAATTAAAAAAGAAGTTAGTGGATACTACTATGTTATGACTGTTGAAGTAACTAATGAAACCCTTCAAGAATTTGATAGAAAAGTTTCTATTAATGAAAATGTTTTAAGACATTTAATTATCAAAGTTGAAGGAGAATAAGAATGAACAAAGTAATATTAACAGGAAGATTAACTAGAGATCCTGAATCAAGAATGACTCAAAGTAATATGGAAATATCAAGATTTTCACTTGCTTGTCAAAGTGATTTTGTAAGCCGTGATGGTGAAAGAGATACTGAATTTATTAATTGTGTTGCTTTTAATAGAAGTGCTCAAACTATTAATAGATATTGTCGTAAAGGACAAATGATTCTAGTTCAAGGAAGAATTAGAAATAACAGTTACGATGCTCAAGATGGTACTAAAAGATATACAACTGATGTTGTAGTAGATAATTTTGAATTCTTAGGAAGTAAAAATGAAAATGGCGGTGCTAGTTATAGTGCTCCAGCTAGCAACAATAGTGTAGCTTATAGTCCTGAGGCTCCAGCATCTAATATTGAAACAACTGATATTAGTGAAGATCCTTATAAAGACTTTGGGGATGAACTTACTTTAAGTAGTGATGATTTACCATTTTAAGTAAAGGAGGATAAGTAAAGTGGCAGAATTTTATCGTAAGAAAAAGAAGATTTGTCAAATGTGTGCTGGAAAAAGCGTAGATTATAAAGATGTTATGATTATCAATAAATATATAAATGATAAAGGCAAGATTTTACCAAGAAGAATGACTGGTGCTTGTGCTAAACATCAAAGACATATTGCTCAACAAGTTAAATATGCAAGATTTATGGCTTTAATACCATTTGTTAAATAATTAAACTCACCAATTGGTGGGTTTTTCTATACTTAAAAATCTTAATGTGGTAAAATGTTGTTGGGTGAAGCTTATGCAAAAAGATAAAAAATTAGTAATAGCATTTTTAATAATAGTATTTGGTATTTGCTTATGCATTCCATGTAAGTTTATACTTGTTAAAATGGGAATTAGAAGTATGAATATGGATAATTTTTCAGAGTATAAAGAAAAAGATGTTAATAATGTTATTGATAAAATAAATAATATTGTGGGTAAAATAGAAAATAGTGTGGAAAACAAAGTGACAAATTACTTTCCATTTTATAATGAAATAAATAGTTTGTATAATAGAGTGGATTTTGCAAGTAATAAGATATTGTTTAAGGATGTACCCATTAAGAAAAATAGTGATGGTGAGTATATATTTTATGATAAAGTAAATGAGTTTTATTATTTAACAAATAAATATACAAGTAAAGAATTAGATGAAAAATTAGATAGTCAAGTAAAGTTTTTTAATGAATTAAGTAAGAAGAAAATAGATGTAAATATTTATATACCTACGAGATATGAATTTACTACATTAAAAAAAGATAATTTAAGTAATTATGTAAGTGAATTTGTAAGTAAGTTAGATAGTCATATTAATGTAAGAGTAATGGATGTAAAAAGTATAGATGAGTATAAAGAATACTTTTATAAAACTGATCATCATTGGACAATTTATGGAGCACTAGCTGGATATAAAGATATTTGCGATATGCTTGGAATTGATGAAATAGATAATTTAAATATCGTGGAACATAGGAAAAGATTGTATTATGGTTCTTTAGCCAAGACTGCTTTAAATGATAATATAAATGATTATATTAGTGATGTTGATATAAAATTAGATTATGATGTTTATGTAAATGGTAAAAGTGCAGATAGTTTATTTAAGCCTAGAGAAATTAGACTTGATAGAAGTTATAAATATTATGATTATTATGTTCAATATTTTAATGGGCAATATGGAAATGTAGTTTATGATTATCATAATAATGATAAAGAAAATTTACTTATTATCGGAGATTCTTATTCATGGCAAATAGATTATTTAATTGCTAATTCTTTTAATAAAACACATGTTATTAACTTAAGATATGATGAATATAAAAATAAAGATTTTAATTTAAGCAAGTATGTTAGTGATAATAATATTTCTAAAGTATTATTCTTGTATGAAGGTGGTTCCACCATATTTGATCAATATGATTATGATTTTGAAGGGAGAGTAAAATAATGGTATTTTCAAGTTTGATTTTCTTATTTTGTTTCTTGCCAATTTTCTTAATCTGTTATTTTGTACCTAAAAAAAGAAAAACAAGAAATATTGTTTTACTTATATTTTCATTAATGTTTTATGGTTATGGAGAGCCCATTTATGTTCTTTTAATGATTTTATCTATTTTAGTTAATTATTATATAGCTTTAATAATGGATAAAAGTAATAATAAAAAGAAATGGTTAATAATTGATTTGATATTTAATCTTGGATTACTTTTTATATTTAAATATACTAATTTTTTCTTAGATAATATAAATAATTTGTTTAATTTAAATATTAAATTTTTAACTATAAGTTTACCAATTGGTATTAGTTTTTATACATTTCAAATACTTACTTATGTTATTGATGTTTATAAAGGTAAAGTTGGTGTTCAAAAAAGTGTTATTAACCTAGGTTGTTATATTAGTGCTTTTCCTCAGCTTATTGCAGGACCTATAGTTAGATATGAAACTGTTAATGAAGAACTTGATGAAAGATGTGAAAATATAGAAAACTTTGCAACTGGCATTAGAAGATTTATTATTGGGTTATTTAAAAAAGTGGTAATTGCTAATGAAATGGCTTATGTTGCTGATACTTTATTTGGTTCTGATATTGCACAGTTAGGTGTTATTGGTATGGTTGTTGGTGGCATAGCTTTTACATTCCAAATTTATTTTGATTTTAGTGGATATAGCGATATGGCAATTGGTTTAGGTAAGATGCTTGGATTTAATTATTTAGAAAACTTTAATTATCCATATATTGCGCGAACTATAACTGATTTTTGGAGAAGATGGCATATATCTTTATCAACTTTCTTTAGGGATTATGTTTATATTCCTTTAGGAGGTAATAGATGTAAAAAGGCGCGTCATATATTTAACTTATTTATAGTTTGGACTTTAACTGGTTTGTGGCATGGGGCTAGTTGGAACTTTGTTTTTTGGGGGCTTTTCTATTTTGTTTTATTGGTATTAGAAAAATTTGTATTTAAAAATATTGATAAACTACCAAAAATCCTTGGTCATATCTATACATTTAGTTTAGTAACATTTGGTTTTATAATATTTTATTTTACAGATACAAGTGCTTTAATAGAAGCAATTAAAACATTGTTTGGTGTTCATGGACTTGGTAACTTAAGTGTATTTAGTCATTATCAAATAATTAGAGTAAGAACGATTCTGGTATTTATACTAGCAATATTTGCATGTACACCAATATTTAAAAATATGTTGGATAAGAAAAATAAAATGAGTGATATTATAATACTTGTGTTATTTATCCTTAGTATTGTAGGTATTTTAGCATCAAGCTATAATCCATTTATATATTTTAGATTTTAAATTTCAAAGTGCAACGAAAGATATTCAAAGTGCAAAATTTGCACTTTGAATATTGTTTTTTTTTGATAAAAATGATATAATAGATGTGTCTTGGAGGTTATGATGAATAAAGGAAATTGGAATTTAGAGCTTTCTACATATATTAAAGAAGGTAATTTAAGTGAAATTGAGAAAACTAAAGCTTGGGAAACCGCGATTGGTCTTCAAGAAGTAGATGGGTTAGAGCCATCAAAATATTTAATTGATACTGCTAAAGAGCATATTGAAGGAAAATTAGATATTAAAGATGTAGAAAAAAGGATAAATAGTTATTATAATGAAACAAAAAAAAGAAATAAAGAAGAAAATAATAGTGAAGAAGCAGATAAGGTTGCGGTGAAAATAACAGAGATATTAAGTGATAATTCTTTTAATTTTAGTCCAACTGAACTTATTAATATTCATCAAAAATTATTTAAGAATGTATATTTTTATGCGGGTAAATTAAGGGATTATAATTTTACAAAGAAGGAATGGGTATTAAATTATGATACAGTTATTTATGCTTCTTATGAAAATATTATGGATCTATTAAAATATGATTTTTCAGAAGAAAAGAACTTTTCTTATAAAGATTTATCTCTAGATGAAGCCATTGAACATATATGCATGTTTACATCCAATATTTGGCAAATACATCCATTTTGTGAAGGCAATACAAGAACAGTTGCAGTTTTTATGATTAAATATTTAAAAACATTTGGATTTAATGTTAATGATGAAATGTTTGCTAAACATTCATGGTACTTTAGAAATGCACTTGTTAGGGCAAACTATCGAAATTTTAATAAAAATATCTCTGAAGATATGACCTTTTTGGAAAAATTCTTTTATAATTTATTGACTGATACCAATTATGAGTTAAAAAATAGATTTCTTCATGTAGATTTTGAAAAGAGTGTTGATAATACATTAAAAAAAGATAAGGGAGATTATACTTTAGAAGAACAAGCAATAATTAATATAATTAGAAAAAATCCTTTTGTAAAACAAGAAGAAATAGCTAAGCAATTAAATAAATCATTAAGAACTGTTAAGACTATTATGTCTTTAATGCAAGAGAAAAAAATGATTGTTAGAAATAATGGAAAAAGGAATGGAGAATGGGTAATTTTGTAATAGTTTGGTTGCAGAATTATCTTATCATGTGATATAATATTATTTACTTAAAGGAGGTCTTTTAGATGAAAGTAATTTTATTAAGTGATGTAAAAGGGAAAGGTAAAAAAGATAGTGTAATTAATGTAAGTGATGGTTATGCTAATAATTATTTAATTAAAAATAATTTAGCTGTTCCTTATACAAAAAGAAGTAGTGAAATATTAAATGAAGAATTAGATGAAAGACAAAAAAATGAAGATGCTTTAGTGGAAAGTTTAAATGAAATAAAGAAAAAGTTAGATGGAAAAACAATTATATTTAAAGTTAAAACTGGAGCAGATGATAAAGTGTTTGGCACGATATCAAATAAACAAATATCTGAAAAATTAAAAGATATGGGATATAAAATAGATAAAAAATGTATTAAAAGTGATGTAGCAATAAGTAGTTTAGGGGTTACTAAAGTAAGTGTTGAATTACATAAAAAAGTTAAGTTTGACTTAAATGTTGAATTAGTTAAATAGGAGGGTTTATGGCAAGAAGTATGCCTCAGAATAAAGAAGCTGAGATGAGTGTCTTAGGTGTTGCTTTTTTAAATAATAATGAAGTAAGTAAGATAGTTGAAGAAGTAACGAGTGATATGTTCTTTGATGAGAGAAATAGATATATTTTTAATGCAATTAAAAGTCTGCATGAAAGTAAGACACCAATTGATGTAACAACCCTTAGAAATGAACTTGATAAAGATAAGAAATTTAATGCTGTGGGGCTTGATTATATTACTGAAGTAATAGATAGTGTAGTAACAAGTGCAAATTTAGATTTTTATATTAAGATAATTAAAGATTATGCTATAAGAAGAAATTTAATAGAAACAGCAAGTGATATAATTACCACTACATATGATGAAGAAGATGTAAATAGTTTACTTGATAATGCTGAAAAAAACATATTAAATGTTGTTAGAGCAAGAAGTGTTGGAGATTTTGTACCCATTAGTGAAATTTTAAGAAGAGCCCAAGCAAAATTGGAAGAACTTGCTAAAAATAAAAGAAGTATTACAGGTATTGAAACTGGGTTTCCTGATTTTGACAAAATAACAACTGGTTTACAAGGTGGAGAAATGATTATCTTAGCTGCTCGTCCTGGGATGGGAAAAACAGCTCTTGCTTTAAATATGGCTGCTTATGCTGCGACACATACTAAAAAAGCTGTTGCTATATTTAACTTAGAAATGTCAGCAGAAATGCTTATTAATCGTATGATTTCTTCAATTGGACAAATTGATGCTTATAAATTGCAAACTGGTAATATGCAAGAAAAGGATTGGAAAAGGTATAATGAAGCATTATCACAACTTGCTGATACTAATATTTATATTGAAGATAATGCAGGTGTTACTGCTCAAGAAATTAGGGCTAAATGTAGAAGACTTGCTAATAGTGAAGATGGTTTAGGTTTAGTAGTAATTGACTACTTACAATTAGTTAGTTCCGGTTCAAGAAGAGTTGAATCTCGTCAAGTGGAAGTATCAGAAATTTCTCGTTCTCTTAAAACCATGGCTTTAGAGTTAGGCGTTCCTGTTATTGCTCTATCACAGTTATCAAGAAGTGCTGAAAAAAGAGAAAGTAATCAACCGATGCTTGCAGATTTACGTGAATCTGGATCTTTGGAACAAGATGCCGACATGGTTTTATTTATAAATCGTAAGGATTATTACGAAAAAGCTAAAGATTTTAATCAAAAAATAGTGCCAGCAGAATTAATTATTGCTAAGCATAGAAAAGGAGGACTTGGAACAGTTAACCTATTATTTGAACTTAATATGAGTAGTTTTAAGAGTCAATTAAAGGCCACTGGAGATGAAAATGAATAATAAAAGTAAAGTTATAACTGCTATATTATCAATTCTAATTATTGTTTTATATTTTGTAAATGAAAAGAATGATTATAAATTTGATGAAGCAAGTAAAGCTTATCAAATTTATTTAGATGGAAAAGAAATAGGTTTAATCAAAGATGAAAATGAATTATATAGTTTAATTAATAAAGAGCAACAAAATATAAAAGATCAGTATGGTGTTGATTATGTTTATCCTCCGGATGGACTTGATATAGTAGAAACAAAAACATTTGATGAAAACTATATGGGGGTAGAGGAAATATATGAAAAAATTGAAAATGCAGATGATTTTACTATAAAAGGTTATATTATTACAATTAAAGGTGAAGATAAAGAAAAACAAAATATTGTTATAAACGTTTTAGATAAAAAAGTGTTTGAAGATTCTTTAAAAAAATATGTTTTATCTTTCGTTACAGAAGATGAATTAAATAATTATAATAATGGAAATAGAAGTATAAATGAAATAGGGTCTATAATAGAAAATATGTATTTTAATGAGACTATAACTATAAAAGAAGGTTATGTTAGTGTTAAAAATAAAATATATACTGATTCTGAATCATTAAGTCAATATTTATTATTTGGTCCTGATGCAAAGATGGATACATATACTGTTAAATCTGGTGATAGTATTGCTAGTATTAGTGAAGATAATAAAATGAATCCTCAAGAATTTTTAATTGCTAATCCTAAATATAAAAGCGAAGATGCAATGCTAGCGGTAGGAAGTTTAGTAAATATCACTATTATTAATCCAATTATAACTTTAACATATAGTGTATATGAAATAAATGAAAATATTACACCATATACTACAGAAAATCCAGTTGTGGATAATACAAAAGAACCTAGCTATAAAGAATTAACTAGAGTTGGTGTTAATGGTATAACGTTAATTCATAGTACATATGAAGTAATTAATGGGGAACGATCAACTGGTGTTGAAATTAAAGATCGTAAAGTAATTAGAGAAATGGTTCAAGAACAATATACGATTGGTAGAAGAGCAGGTGGTTATTATTATCCTACTAGTGGATGGGGTTATCCAACGGAATATCCATTTGTTATTACAAGTCCTTTCCAATGGCGATGGGGAAAACATCACGATGGTATTGATATTTCTGGTACCGGTTATAGATCAAGGATATTTGCTGTTGCTCCAGGAACTGTCGTTGAAGTTGGTTACAGAAGTACTGATGGTAACTATGTAATAATTGAACATGAAAATAATATTTATACACAATATGCTCATATGTATCAGGCTTTAGTTGTAGAAGGTCAAACTGTTAAAAAAGGAGACCAAATCGGAGAAATGGGAAATACAGGATTTGTAGTTCCTGCCCCAAGTAAATATAATCCAATTGCTGGTACTCACCTTCATTTTGGGGTATCAATTGGCTGGCCATTCCATGGAGCGTATTCATTCCAAAATCCAACGAGGTATATAAGGTTCTAATGAAAGTAGTAGTGTTATCATCTGGCTCTAAAGGAAATGTAACTTATTTAGAAATAAATAATAAAAAGTTTTTGTTAGATGCTGGGAGAAATTATAAGTATATAAATGAGAATTTAAAAGATATTGGTGTTGATGTAAAAGATATAGATTATGTTGTTATTACTCATAATCATAAAGATCACGTATCAGCATTAAAAACTTTACTTGATAAAACTGGTGCGGCTTTAATAGTAAGTGAAAAAATGTTTTATTCAATTGAAGATGTAAAAGATTATAAACATATCATTGTACTTGAAGATGAAATAAACTTAGATGGTATTCATATAACATCATTTAAGTCTAGCCATGATGCACCGGATTCTAGAAACTATGTGTTTGAATATGATGGTAAAAAAATAGCATACGTTACTGATACAGGTTATGTTAATGCTAAAAACTTTAAGTATTTGAAAAATTTAGATATATATTTGTTTGAAAGTAATCATGATATAGAATTATTAATGAATGGCCCATATCCTGAATGGTTAAAAAGAAGAGTTTATTCTGATGAAGGACACTTATCTAATAAAACAGCATCCTTTTATCTCACTAAATTAGTGGGAAATAAAACCAAGAAAATTGTTTTAATTCATTTAAGTGAAACAAATAATTTGGAAAGTATTGCTATGGAAACAATTAATAATACATTTTTAGATTATGGGATTGATTTTCATGATATAATTTGTGCAAAACAAGATGAAAAAACGGAAGTAATTGAAATATGATAAAAATATTATGTGTGGGAAAGATTAAAGAAAGTTATTTGGATGATCTTATTAACGATTATAAAAAACGAATAGGAAAATATATAAAAATTGAAATAATAGAATTAAAAGATGATATAAATTATGATAAAGAAATAAATAATTTAATAAAGAATATAAAAAAAAGTGATTATAATATAGGATTAGATTTAAAAGGTAAAATGTGTTCAAGCATTGAATTTGCAGAAAAGATAAATAAAATTTTACCTCAGAATAGTAATTTAACTTTTATAATCGGAGGTTCTTTGGGTTTGAATGATGAGGTTAGAAGTCATTGTAATGAATTAATTAGTTTTTCACAAATGACTTTTCCTCATGGACTATTTCGAGGTATTTTGCTTGAACAAATATATAGAAGTTGTAAAATTAATAATCATGAAATGTATCATAAGTGAGGTTATATGAAAGTAAATGATGTAAGAAATATGAAAGCAGCATTGACACATTCTGGTAAGTTTCATGCAGATGATGTTTTTGGAGCTGCTTTCTTACAGATTATAAATCCTAGGTTGGAAATAATACGAAATAATAATGTTCCATATGAATTTTATGGATTAGTTTTTGATATCGGCATGGGTGAGTTTGATCATCATATGGCTAATAATGAGTGTAGAAGTAATGGCCATCCTTATGCTTCTTTTGGTAAATTATGGAGAGCTTTTGCTAAAGATTTATATGGAGAATATATTTATGAAAGTATTGATAGAATATTAATTGAAGACTTAGATTTATCTGATAATACAGGTAGTTATAATGCTTTAGCAATAGCTATTGATGTGTTTAATAACAAAGATGTAAATAATAATGATAATAATTTTTTTGAGGCAATGAAATTTGCTAAAAAGATATTAGAAAATATGATAAGTAAAACAAAATTGCATGAAATTGATATTTTGAAAGTAAAAAAATATTATGAAGATGCTGTTGATAAAAGAATTATTGTCTTAAACGAGCCTTTATTTTATAAAGATTACTTACCTTATACGGAGGCAATGTTTGTTGTGTATCCATCAAATCGAGGTGGTTTTGCTGCCCAAGGGGTAACTAAAGATAGTTATACAAATGAATTAAAGAAGGAGTTTCCTTTAGAATGGGTTAATAATTTACCTAATTATTTAAGGTTTTGTCATACATCAAGATTTTTAGTTGCGTCTGATACTTTTGAAGGTATTATGTATGCAGTTCGTGAGGCTTTAAAATGATTGGTAATGATTGGGATTTAAAACTAAAAATAATTTGGGAAAGTCCTGGATTTAAAAACTTTTATAAAAAAATTATACATGAATATGATACTAAAGAGATTTATCCTCCGAAAGACTTTATTTTTAATGCTTTAAAATTAACGAGTTATGAAAAAACAAAGGTTGTTATTGTGGGACAAGATCCATATCATGGTAAAGGAGAAGCTCATGGATTATCTTTTTCAGTTCAAAAAGGAATAAAAATACCTCCTTCTTTAAAGAATATTTATAAAGAATTATATGATGATTTGGGTGTATTGCCTAAGGATAATGGTGATTTAACTGGATGGGCTTTGCAAGGAGTTTTGTTGCTAAATTCTGTTTTAACTGTGGAAAAAGATAAGGCTGCAAGTCATAGAAACTTAGGTTGGGAACCAATGACTGATTATATTATTAAACTTCTTAATTTAAAAAATGAACCTGTAGTTTTTATTTTATGGGGAAATTTTGCTAAAGAAAAAGCTAAACTTATAACTAATCCTCATCATTATATTGTTATGAGCCCTCATCCTTCCCCATTTTCTGCTTATTCAGGTTTTTTTGGAAGTAAACCATTTTCTAAAACTAACGAGTTTTTAATAAAAAATGGGCTTGTACCAATCGATTGGTCAAAATAAGATTTAGCTTTTACTAAGTCTTTTTCTTTTTGAATTAAAAAATCAATAATTAGAAAGTTTCTAAATATTGATTCTTTGGTGTTATGCTATTTTTATGATATTAATGTAAGCACTGGTGTCTGATGATGGAGATATAGTTGCTGTGTTTGTTGCTTCTATTGAAAGGCCTATTTTATCGTTTGCATTAAGGTTTGCTATTGTACTACCTACGAAGTCTGTGTCTTGATTTGCCGTTAAGCTTTTTCCTATTGTTGTATTACTAATTGGAGTTGTGTTTTGGTTTACTGATATGGTAACATCTGTTGCTGTATTACTACTTCCTGAGAAATAATAATCTATTTTATAAATACCTGTGGTTGGTATAGTTAATTTGTTTTCCGTTTCTTGGGTTATTTGGTTTGCAAGACCATTGGTTGCTAATGGTACATCTTGTGATACACTTGCTGTTAATGAAAGCGGTGTTTGTGATGTTTCATATTTTCGTCCGTAGGTAGATGTTTCTGTAATACCAGCTGGTCCAATTGGCCCTTGATTTCCTTGAGGACCTGTTGGTCCGGCAGGTCCCGTAGGTCCTTCTGCCCCTTGTATTCCTTGAGCTCCTTGTGGCCCTTGAATTCCTTGAGGTCCTTGAGGTCCGGTTGCTCCAGCTGGAATGTTAAATTCTAATACAGCATTAGATGGTGTTCCAGTATTAACTACACTTGCGTTTGTACCAGGATCAGTTGTAGTTGTTACACCAACTGTTATGGTGGCTCCAGCAGGTCCTGTAGGTCCAGTTGGACCTGTTGGTCCGAAGCAAGTGTACGTTATATTTGGATTTTCTTTGTTAAAACAATCTATATATTGTTTTGCTCTTTTTATATTATTGTTCATTTTGAACTCCTTTCATTAATAACTTATGAATTTATGCTGGACATGCTCATGATACTTGTCCATATTTTTAACAATTTGTTTTAATTTTTCATATCTTAATATATCAGAGGTGTTAAGATGGATAAATGTAAAATGATACAAAATGTTCAGAAAAGAAGAAAAGAGTTATTGGATTTAGGGTTGTTTTGTACAATAATTGGTCCGAGAGGCCCAAAAGGTGAAGGAATAAATATTATAGATTATTATAAAAGTGAAGATGAGTTGTTAGATAGACATCCAGTTGGTAAAACTGGCGATGCTTATTTAGTTAATTCTAATATTTTTATATGGAGTGAGAACGATGGCGTTTGGAAGGATGCTGGCTCTATCAAAGGAGAAAAAGGGGACAAGGGAGATAAAGGCGATACTGGGGACGTTGGACCAAAAGGAGAAAATGGTGAAGATGGAAATTGTGAAATAATTGATATCGTGGATACTAAAACTTTGGATGCTGGTCAAATGGCTAAAGTTACAGATAATTTTTCTTTAAATACTCACCATTTAACTATTGCAATTCCCAAAGGCGATAAAGGTGATGTTGGCCCAACTGGACCTCAAGGACCTATTGGACCAATCATGGAAGGTTCAACAGAAGGAATGTTGTTTGCAAGCTTTGCAGAAACGAATATTTCAGGTTTAATGAATATTCAAGATACTTATATTATACCTACAGATTCTGAATTTTTTAAGATAAATGGTAGAAATGACATAATTGTTAGTCCTGGTGTTTATGAAATTGCTTTTTCAGGTGCTATTGAAGAGGTTGATAGTACACATGGAGGGATATTCTATGTTAAAGATGATGCTGGTCAAGTTGTAATGGACCTATCTTTTAAACTATCAGGTGGGGTTGTGCCTCAAATGCATTTTTCTCAAAATATTATATTTGAATTTAAAAAAGATACAACCTTACAAGTTATGGCTGGTATTATTGGCGATGCTGCATCTTCAAGGATTAAAATTAATGATGTAAATTTATTACTTAAGAAAATATATTTGTAAATAAATTGCTTTTAAAAACTTGAAAAAATTTTTTAAATGTGTTATTATGAATATGTCAAGGAAACTTGAATAAAATAAAAAAAGGAAACATTCAGTTTTGCAATGTTGAATGTCTACCTAAATAGTGGCGACATTTAGCCTATTGAACTAAAAGTTCATAGTGCTAAGTGTCATTTCTTTATTATGGCTATTAAAATAATAACTAAAAACAAAATGGTACAAATAAAGTCTAAAAACTTTAAAATAAAAGTTTTATTCTTCATTGTATCAAACCTCCTCTCGTTAAAAGATTTGGTAGACACTCAACGACTGATATATTTCCTATAAATAATTATACAACATTGTGGCTAATATTACAAGTTGTTTTTAAAATAAAATATAGAGAAAATTACACAAAAAAATGCGTAAATTTGTTAATAAAAACTGCTATAGTTTAAAATCATCTATAACAGCGTCTTGCATATTTTTACCATCAAAAAATGGTTTTATTTTATATCCGTGTATTTTTGCTACAATATTTGTTGGGATTCTTTTTATTAGTTTGTTTAGTTCTCCGGTATTATTGTTAAAATAGGTTTTACATGAAGTTAATGTTTCATTAATTCTATCTATTTCTTTTAAATCTTTATTGAATTCTTTAGTATTTAATTCTTCGTGGTCGTTTTTAACTTCTAATATTATGTTGTAGGCTTCAGTTAATTTTCTATCTAATTCATAGTTGGTTATTCTTTTATCTTTTAAATCAATGTATTCTTTTAAATAATCTTTTTTTGTTACAACTTTTTTTATAGCAATATTTAATTTAGCAATTAAATCGTATTTTTGTCTTAAAGATTCATCAATTATTCCTTCAGCTTTATCTATTTTTAATTTATAATTAACTAGGTTATTATATATAGTAGCATATATTATAGCTAGTAACCCTAATATAACAATTAATAGTAATATTATTTCAAATAAATTCATTTAGTATCACCATTAATATTTTATCAAATGAATTACTTAAAGTAAATATGGTTTTAAAAAGTTTACACGTGTATCATTTAGCATATATTAATGTATATGAGGTGGTTTTATTGAAAAAGTTGTGTGATAAAATTATAGAAAAACAAAAACTTAGAAAAGAAATGATGGATTTGGGGTTGATAAGTACAGTTATGGGGCCAACTGGACCAACTGGTGCTACAGGTCCTCAAGGAATTCAAGGCGAAGTAGGTTTAAAAGGCGATCCAGGACCTGAAGGGCCTAGTTTTCCTGCAAGTACAAAGGCTATGTTTTATACTAGTTTTATTGATACTAAAGAGGAACGTTTACTTACTATTTTGTCTCCGTGGTTGATCCCTAACCCGTCAGATTATTTTGAAGTTATTAATGATAATGAAGTATTAATTAAGCCTGGTATTTATGAAATAACTTTGTCTGGTTTGATAAGTGGGGCGGATGATATTCATGGAGGACACTTTTATTTGCAAGATGAAAATGGTTCGGAAATAAAAGCTTTGTCTTTTAATTTTCCCCAAAGTAATGGTAAATATGAACATTTTTATCAAACAACATTACTTAGATTTGAATCGGATACAAAATTAAGTGTCAATACTGTTATACTAGGTGATACTTATACATCTAGTGTAGAATTTTGTAATGTTAATTTAATGATTAAAAGAATATTATATGATTTATAAAACCTTAAATCCTATGTTATAATAGGGTTGAAAGGTGATTATATGTTTAAAATTGCTAAATTAGAAAAGGTAAATAACGAAAAAGTCAGTATTAATTTAATTACTTATGAACAAAGTAAATATGAAAAAGGTGAAAAAATATTAACAGAAATTGTTAAAACATTATCATTTGATATCTCCGGAGACAACTATTCATTGGGGTTTGATTTAAATTGTAAACTTGAAGAATTATTGGAATTACCAATGAATGAAACTATAGATTTCAAAGATTATATTTTTGATGGTGAGACTTGGTTAAATGTTAAAGGTCTAAATGGCGTAGAGCCCGTAATGGATATCAAAATAACTAGATATTTAAAAAACAAGTTTATTATTTTTCTAACTTTCTTTACTGATTATAGTTATGATGAAAATGACTATGCTGGAATGGCTGAATTTACATTTAATTTAGATGATTATTTAAATTAGATTTATGGCCATTAATTTGACAAATCCTTTAAAATGTGCTAAAATTTAGGTAGTTGTGATACAGTGGGGGTTGTAAATAACTAAATATATAGTCTCATTGTAATTGCAATGAGATTTTTAGTGGGGGATATTATTATGAGAGGAAAATTAACTTTTGCACCTTTTGATGAAAATTTTGATTGTTTTTATACTGATGTATCAATTGGTATTTTTCCATATGACTATGAAATATGTATTAAACAACCATTGGATAAATCTTTTGAAGAACTTATTTCTGATCCATATGACTTTGAAGAAAGTATAGATTGTAATTTAGATGTTGCATCAGATTATCCAGATCAAGTTGAATTATTAGAGAATGTTAAAAAAGATAGATTATATTATTTAAGAAATGTTAGTGATATAACTTTTAAATACGAACCTAAGTTAATAGCTGAATTTGTTAGAAAAAATCCCATTTTATCAACTAAAAGAATTATATTTGAAGATGAATTTGATTTAGATGCAACATTATTAAATAAAGTAAGAGAAGCATTCGGAGAAAATACAGCAAATATTTATTTTAAAATAAATGGAAATAATAAAGAAATTGCATTTAAAGAATATGAAGATACAATTATTACTATTAATAATTTTGTTGATAGTATAAAAAGCTTTGATTTTTCACCATTAGAAACTATTATGTATGTATATGATATAGTAAGGGATAGAATATATAAAGAAGTTGATGAAAATGAAGATAAAATGATTTCAAGAAATTTAACATCGGCATTGCTTGGTGATAAAATAGTTTGTGTTGGATATGCTGTAATATTTAGTACATTATTAAATAGATTAGGAATTGCATGTGATGAAGTTTTTTTAAGACAACCTGGAAAAAAGGTTGGTCATGTAAGAAATGTAATAAGGATTAAAGATGATAAATATAATGTTGATGGAATTTATTACTTTGATCCAACTTGGAATAGTAAAAAAAATAAGTTTGACAATAACTTTATGTTTTCTTATAGGTATTTTGCTTTGACTAAAGAACAAATGGATGAAATTGATAAGGGAAGAATTGTAGATGAAGATTTTCCTTACTTTTCAAATAATATGGCTCAAGAATTTAAAAAACAAGTTGAAAGTGTTGGTTTAAAAAATTTACCTGATGATTTTGTAAAATCAATTAATTTTATGGCTTTATTAGTTAATGGTAATTCTCTTTTTAGTAAGATGCTCTTAAATCCTTATGTTCCAGATAGTATGAAACCTAACAAAGATAATATTTATGAAAGCTTATTAGAAATAGAAAAGTATTTTATAAAACCAATTCCTGCGGAAACTTTAATAAGAGTATTATTTAATGTAAGAAAGCAAGAATATTATAATAATCCAGAAAAGTATACGTTTGCGTTAATAGATTTTTGTAAAACTGTTGCTTGTTCTCATTGGGATTATGAAGGAACTCCGGTGGAAAAATTAATGATGCAATTAGCAGAAACATCAGAAGATAAAATGAAAGTTAATTTTCATCAATCTATAAGAGTGGCAAATGAAAATAATATACCTGAGCAAATTGAACAGGTTAAATTAACTAGAACGCTAAGAAGTATTTATGAACAAAAAATAAATAAATAAATTATATTTTTAGATTTTGCACCTATAATAAGAATAGGTGTTTTTTCTTGTTTAATAAAGTTAGTTGTGATAAACTAGTTATATATGAATAGTGAGGTAATTACATGAAATTTATACAAAATGTTGAGATGAGTAAATATAGAGAATTTGAAAATAAACATAAAAAATCACATTTTTTACAAAGTTATGAATGGGGACAATTTTGTAAAAGAGCAAAAAGGCAAATTCCTCGTTATGTAGGAATGGAAGATAATGATGGTAATTTAGTTGCTACTTGTTTAATTCTTCTTAAGTATACTCCATTTGGTTTTAGTTATGGATATGCACCTCGAGGGTTTGTTTTAGATTATAATAATAAAGATGTAATAAAGGAATTTACTAATTATTTAAAACAATACATGAAAGATAATAAGATTATTTATATTAAGTTTGATCCAGATATTAAATATCAAGATATTGATGATGATGGAAATAAAATTGATGGTGGAGAAAATAACTATGAACTTTATAATTATATGTTAAGTTTAGGATATAAACATACAGGATTTTATAAGTTATACGAAGGAAATCAACCTAGATATACATTTAGAATTGATTTAAAAAAGACTTGGAAAGAAATAGAAGCAAAATTTAATAAATCATTTATGAAAAGTGTTAAAAGAAGTTATAGTTATAACTTAGTTGTGGATAATGATGTAAAGGTAGATGATTTTTATAGATTGATTCAAAGTAATAGTAGTAAAGATGATTTTGATCCACATAGTTTAGAATATTATAAAATATTTAGTGAAGAGATGTCTAAAGATAATAATATGAAATATTTTAATATTAGTATTAGACCTAAAGAATTATTAGATAATATAAGTAAGGAAATAGATGAATTAAATAAAGAACTTGAAGTAAATAAGAAAAAAGAAGCAGATATTAAAAATAAAATAGCTAGATTAGAAAAAGAAAGAGAAGTATTTAGTAAAATAGATAAAGATGAAGTATGTGTTTGTTCATTAATTTGTACTTATACTAAAAATCGGGCATGGAGTTTGTATATTGGTAGTGATGATTTGGCTAATTTTACTTTTGCTGTTACTAGAAGTTATTATGAAGCTATTAAAGATGCTTATGATAAGGGTTATGAATTTTTTGATTTATTTGGGACACCGGGAGATCCTAATACGAAATATAAGAATTTGGCAAAACTTCATGATTTTAAAAGAAAATTTGGAGATGAATATATTGAATTTATTGGTGAATTTGATTTAGTTAATAATAAAATATTATATAAAATGTTACCAATAATGTTGAGTGTTTATAGAAAACTAAGGAGGAAATAATGCTTAAAGTAATAGATGAAAATGTATTTAAAGAATATGCTATAAAAAATCCTTATTTTTCAATTTATCAATTGCCAGAGTGGGGAACTTTAAAAAGTGGTACCGGTTGGGTAAGGCATCTGCTAGGGATTTATAAAAACAATTCTTTAGTGGGTGTAACAATGTTACTTGAAAAGAAAATGCCATTAAATTTAAGTTTATATTATTCTCCACGGGGTTATTTAATTGATGTATTTGATTTTAATTTATTAAAAGATTTTAATGATGAAGTAATAAAATATGTTAAAAAGAATCATGGATTTATGTTGAAAGTAGATCCAAATGTAATTTATGCTACGAGAGATAGCGAAGGTAATTTAAAAGAAAAATGCGGAGAAGAAGCATATTATAATTTTAAAAAATTAGGTTTTAAACATATGGGTTTTAGTCAAAATTTTGAAGATTTACAACCTAGAGTACTATGTAGAATAGAACTTAAAGATACATATAATGATACTTTAGCAACATTTAGCAAAAGCACTAAAAAAAATATTGCTAAAACATATGATATGGGTGTTAGAGTAAAAGTTGTTGATTCAAGTAAAATGGATGAGTTTGTTAAGTTATTAGAAGATACAGCAATAAATAAAAACTTTATTATTAGACCTGCTTCATATTATAAAAAAATGGTTGATTTGATGAATAATTATATTACGCTTTATATTGCTTATATAGATACTAATCTTTATTATGATTATGTTTGGAATACTTTGGAAAATACTAAAAAAGAATTAGAAACATTAGAAACTCAAATGAAAAAAATAAATATTGGGGATAAAATAAAAAGACATCATCAAGAATTAGAAAGCAAGATAGTTAAATTAAATAAACAATTAGAAGATGCAATAGCTTTAAGAAAGACAAATAAAGAAATAAATATTGGAGCTTTAATGAGTGTATTTACAGGTGATGAAGGTATTACATTTATGAGTGGTACTTCATCAAGTTATAAAGAATTTAATCCTAAATATGCTTTTTATAGAGAGCATATTGAAGATTCTATAAAGAAACATTTAAAGTATGTTAATTTCTATGGAATATCTTTGAATATGGATAAAAGTGGTCCTTATTATGGAATATATGAATTAAAAAAAGGTTTTAATCCTGAAATTATTGAATTAATCGGGGAATTTGATTATGTAATTAATCCAGTAGTTTATTATGGTTATAAGTTAGCTTTAAAAGGGTATAAATTTGTTAAAAAAATTAGAAAGTAGAGCTTTGGCTCTTTTTTTGTAATCTAATTAAATTAAATGAATTTTTCCCTATAAACAAATTGACACTTATGTACAATTTGTGTTAAAATTTATGTATCAAGTGTTGCTTGGGAATAGGAGTGATTTTAAGTGAAAAAGGGAATTAAAAAAATATTGTTTTTAAGTATCACTTTTTTATTCTTATTTTCATTTAGTTTAAATGTTAATGCGAGTGTTATAGAAAATGATTTTACAAGAAATATTGTGGTAGCTGCAAGGGACAATTGTCCTGCTTTGGGGGACCCTACAAACTCACAATATCCAGCTTATTGGTTGCAAGAAATTTTAAATATTATGCGATATGTAGCTATTGTGGCTTTATTGGTTTTGGTTACAACTGATTTTGTTAAAGCTGTTGCTAGCAATGATAAAGATGCTTTGAAAAAAGCGGGAACAACTGCGATAAAAAGATTTATTTATTGTGTTATATTGTTTTTTGTTCCTATAATTGTTAATTTTATCATGAACTTATTTGGGGTTTATGGTAGCTGTGGTATAGGGTAGGTGAAATATTATGTCAATAGTTTATAATGTATTTTTGTTTTTGGATGGCATGATATATGGTGTAATTGACTATATGTTTGATATTTTTGACTTTTTAGCAAAAGCTAATTTGTTTAAAAACGAAATATATATGGATATAGTACAAAGAATATATATTATATTAGGTTTAATAATGATGTTTGCTCTTTCTTATTCATTATTGAAGGCTGTTATTAATCCCGATGAATTTGCCAAAGGAGAACAATCTTTTCCCAAAATGATAAAAAATGTTATTATATCTTTAGCTATAATAGCTATTTTACCAACTGTTTTTAATTTTGCTTTTAATTTTCAAAATGCTATATTAAATCAAGATACAATTCCTAAACTAATTTTAGGTGATTCTTTTACGGGTAGTGAAAATAAAAATGCTGGAAGAGTATTTGCTTATAATGTTTATGCTGCATTTCTACATGTAAATGAAGAATATTGTACTAAAGATAATGAAAATGAAAGCGTCTTTGATGCTTCAGATGCTAAAACTTGTGCTGAAGATATTAAAACAAATAAATCAAATGCTAAATGGTATAAACCATGGAGACTGTTAAATAAAAGTGAAACTTTTTATGACATTGATACTTCTATAAAAGATGGGGAAATAGCGATGGTAAATTATAATAATTTTGGTGAAGCCGTTGCAGAAGGAAAACTAAGTTATTTGATGTTAATTTCTACTTTAAGTGGATTGTTTATATTAATAGTCGTAGTTAATTTCTGCTTTGATATGGCATTACGTGTTGTTAAGTTGATGTTTTTCCAAATTATTGCACCAATACCTGTTGTTTGTAGAGTAATTCCTGGAGGAAAAACAAAAGATGTTTTTTCTACTTGGACAAAAAAGACCATAAGCACTTTTGTGGATGTTTTTCTTAGAATTGCGGTATTTTATTTAGGTGTATTCATTGTGCAATTAGTAGTTGATAATTGGTCAAATTTGGATGTTAGTGCAATTGGTTGGGATAAAGCTTTGATAGCTCAAGCTTTAGTTATAATGAGTATAGTGGTATTTATTAGACAAGCGCCTAAATTAATTGGAGAGATGTTCCATTTAGATACTGGCGGTTGGAAAATTGGACTTGGCGGAATTGCCGATCATTTAAAAGAAGGCGGGTTCTTTGGAGTGGCAAATGCTGTGGGTTCATTAGTTACTTCTCGAGGAAATCCACTAGCTGCTTATAGAGGCTGGAAACATGGTATGAATAATGCAGATTTTCATAATATTGGTGGTGAAGCTAATAGAAGACGTGCATATAAAGATGCTAGAGCACAGGGGGTAACTAGAACTGAAATATTTAAAGACCGCATGCGTAGAATGTTTGGATTTGAGTCTTCTAATAAAGCGGATGATTACAATATTGAAAATAGAGTTTTTACTGTTAGAGACCAAAATGGTAATTTAATAGAATTAACTACTGACAATGTTAAAAGACTTGAAACTGAAAAATTTGAAAATAATACAAGAATTGCAGAAATTAACAGTTCAACAAGTGAACAAAGAGACATATCTGCTGAAAATGCAACTGTTATAAGTGCTAGAGGTACATTTAAATCTGATGGTCTTGAAGAAATTCATAAGGCTGATTCTGAAATTAAAGATAAACTTGATATTGGTTATACTGCTGAAGATAAACAAGCCGATTTGGATAAATTGTTAGAATCTTATCAAACACCAGGTAGTACAATAACTCAAGCAGAATATAATCGAAGAAAAACTGAAATTGAAAACAGACAAGAATATATTAAAGATAGTTATGTAGGTAATTATTCTACATTGCATGCTCAATTAGAGAAAAACTATAAGGATGGTATAATTGATAATGAAGAATATAATCGTGCTGTAGTTAAATTAGCAGGAATAGAAAAAAAGATGCAAGAAGACTTTGTTACAGCAGCTTCAAGAGAGGCTGGTCAAAGAGTTCATGTAAATTTCGATGGTACTATAACTCATGTTGACGATGGTGGAAAATTTCATACAAACTATCAAAAACTTGTTAATGACTTAAGTGCAGGAGTATTAAGAGATGAACAAGGAAAGACAATCACTTTAGATAGTTTTGTTGATGATAATGGAAATCAATTAGAGGGTTGGAATTTAATAAATGCTGTATTTAAAAGAGCTTCTGGAATTAATAATGAAATAGCTGTTGATATAAATAATAGTGAACGTGAAAAACGTACGATTGAACAAGCAAATAAAGCTATTGATGCTATATTTGAACAACGTACTAAGTTACGTGAACAAGCTAAAAACGAAAATAAATACAAAGCTCGTAAGGCTACTAGTGAGTATAACGATAGTAATGCTCCTAAAAAATAATAAGAAAGGAATGAATTGGGGATGAATAATTATTTAATACCTGCAAATTCAAAGAAATCACAATTGATATTAGGGTTCTTTACTTTAACTGATATTATATTATTTGGATTTGGTTGTGGAATAACAATATTGTTACTTATGTTAGTGCAAAATGCTAGTGCATGGCAAATGATTATGATTTTGATGCCTGCGTTAATAACTGGGTTCTTAGTAACACCAGTTATGCACTATCATAATGTGTTACAATTTATTATAAATGTAGTTACTTTTATATTTAATCCACGAAGATATTATTGGAAAGGTTGGTGTGTGAAAGATGAAGAAACTAAATAATTCTGCTCCTTCTGGAGTTAGTTATACTGAAGATTGGTTACCTATTCGTCAAATTATGAATGGTATGATACAACTAGATGATGGAGCATATGTTACTGGAGTAAAAGTTGCTCCGAAAAATATATTTATAATGGATCAAGGTACTCAACAAAATACAATTTATCAACTTAGAAATTTTTATAATAGTATTGATTATGAATTTTGGTTACTTATTGCGGATAGACCAGTTGATATTGATGTATATTTATCTCAATTACAACTTATGTATAATAATGCTCCTACTAATGCGATTAGAAAGCTTATTATGCAAGATATTAATAAAGCAAATTTATTTACAAGTAGTGAATATAATGTAGTTGATACAGAATATTATATTTTATTTAAAGAAAAAAGATTAGAAATTGTACAAAAGAAGTTACATAATTTAATAAGTGGACTAGCAAGTGCTGGTTTACAATCAACACAAACAAGTAATAATGATTTAAGAATTGTGTTAGATAATTTCTTAAATGGTGGAGAAACCACTAACTTTGGGGCGGTGATGTAATATGGCAAATTTAAAAAGTGAAGTAGCTCCTAAAGGGATGGAGTTTAAACCAACTGAGTTTGTACTTGGTGGTAAATATTCTACAATTCTTACTGTTATAGCTTTTCCAAGAAATATTGCACCGGGATTTTTATCTGATATTACTAATATTCAAGGTGTTAAAATTGCTATTAAACATATTCCTATTCAATTTAGTGTTTTGCAAAAAATGCTTAATAAAGAAATTGCTGATTTAAAAGTAAGATATCAAAGCGAAAAAGACCAAACAATGCAAGAAAGAATAAGACAAGATTATGAATCTTTGGAACAATTTATTCAAATGCTTGCTGCAACACAAGCTAGAATATTTGATTTTCAAATGCATTTAATGGTTACTGCTGATAATAAAGAAGAATTAGAACTTAGAAAAATTCAAGTTAGAAGTTATTTAGATGCTATGGGAATGCGTGCTGTTGCTTTAATGTTTGAACAAGAAAAAGCATTAAAGTCAATATTACCAATTTTCCCACCACAAGACATTGAAAATAGAATTGGAACACCAATTCCATCTGTTACTGTAGCTGCTATGTATCCATTTGTGTTTGATAGTATTAAAGATCCTGGAAATGCTACACTTTTAGGTGTTGATTTCTCTGGCGGTGTTATATTATTTAATCAATTCTTATATCAAATTAAGAAAGAAAATAATAGAAATAATGCTAATATCATTTTACTTGGTACAAGTGGAAGTGGTAAATCAACTGCTGCAAAAGTACTTGTTAGAACTCATATTAGAAATGGATTTAAAGTAGTATGTGTTGACCCAGAAGGTGAACTCGGAGACATGTGTAATAGTTTAGGTGGAGACTTCCTTGACCTAGGTAAAGGTGGAGAATTTGGTATGATTAATCCCCTTGAGATTGTTATAGATGCTGATGAAGAAGAAATAGCACAGGGATTAGGTTATACAGTTCTTACTAGAACACTTCAACAAGTAAAAGCATTTATGAAGTACTATTCACCAAGTATTGAAGATGATGTTTTAACAATGTTTAGTGATGTATTACAAGAAACATATAAAAGATTTAAAATCGATTATAATACAGACTTTACTAAATTAACAAGTCAGGATTATCCAACATTTGATGATGTTTATGCTACAATAAAAGGTCATTTAGTAGGTATGACTGATGCAACTCATGAAAGAGATGTATTAGAAAGACTTGAATTAAAAGTAAGACCATTAGTTAAAGAATTAAGATATTATTTTACTGGTAAAACTACTTTAAATATTGAAAGTGATTTTATTGTATTTAATATAAAAGAATTAATGAATAGTGATGAAAATATTAAGAATGCATTATTTTTCAATATCTTAAAGTATGCATGGGGATTATGTCTTGATAAAGATGTAAATACTATTATGATGGTTGATGAAGCTCATGTATTACTATCTAGTCATAATGAACTTGGTGCTGAATTTTTAGCACAAATTCAAAGAAGAAGTAGAAAATATAATACTGGTACAATTATTATAACTCAACAACCAACAGACTTTGCTGCACCAAATATTATTACACATGGTAAAGCAATATTTGATAATGCTTCATATTACTTAGTAATGGGACTTAGAAAGCAAGCTGTTGATGATTTATCAAAATTAATAGATTTAAATGATAATGAAAAAGAAGCAATAAAGTATTATAATCAAGGGGAAGCGTTATTTATATGTGGTAATAAGAGAATGAAAATTCAAGTAGTTGTTACTCAAGAAGAACTAGATTCATTTGGTTCTGGTGGAGGTTATTAATAAGTGAATAATAGAAGAAGCAATGATAATGATAAAAATAAATTATTATATGATCCTAATCAAAGAGAACAAAGACGATTAGGTGCTTTTTCTAGTGTAGAAAATGAAATAGACGATGATGAAGAAGAATTAGAAGAGGAAGTAAACGAAGAAGCCCTAGAAACTGAAGAACAAGAAGTAAGCAATGAGACTTCAAGTGTTGGAAGTAATGCTCTTAAACAACAAGTTAATAACAAAGTTAAAAATGTAGCATCTGGTGTTGGTGCAAAAGCAAAAGCTGTTGGTGCTAAAATAGGCTCAAAGATTGTTGCTTTTATAGCTGCAAATCCATGGATTTTAATTGTTCTTGCGGTAGTTATTGCATTAATAATAATTGTCTTGCTAGTTGCTAGTTCAAATAGTGGTTATGGACATTTTAAAGAAGAATGTAATTATAATTTAGCTACGATTAATCTTACTACATGTAATACTGAAGAAGTAACTAGTGTTGGTTTAAAAGATTATGTTATCGGGGTAACGAATGAGTTAATATCTGATGGTGATTATCCTGATAATGCTATACAAGCAATAATGATAATTGTTAAAACTAATGCTTTAGCTTATGGAGGTTATGATAATACTTCTAAAGTTTTAGAACTTGATACATGTACTTACGATTATCAAAAGGTTACTGATGAAAAACTGGAAGAATTATATACTGATATAGAAAATTATTTATATTTACCGAATAGATTTGATGATACTATTACTACTTTAGATAGTGATGTATCATTAGCACTAGATAATCATATTTTAAGACAGATAAATGAGTTATCTGATGAGTCTCTAACTACGATATTTGATAATATATATAATATTTCATCCCCAGATGAAAGTAGTACTAAAAATATATTTATTGGTGACTCTAGAATACATGGTATGAAAAATGCTGGTGTTATAAGTGATAAAAATACTATTTATGAAGATGGTCAAGGCTATGATTGGTTTGTTGAAACTGCTATTAATGAAGCAAATAATTTAATGACTTCATCTGGAAGATATAATATATTTATTTGGTTAGGGATAAATGATTTTTCGTTAGAATATGTTGAAAAGTATGCAGAACTTGCTAATAATGAATGGCATAAACATAAAATTTATGTAATGAGTGTTGGTCCTGTTGATGAGAAAAAGTCAGGTATTAAAAATAGTGATATAAGTGAATATAATGAACAAATTGCAAATATGATTTCTAGTAAGAATATTTCAAATTTAAAATATTATAATATAAGTTATGATATATCTAATTATGACTCTACTGGATTACATTATAGTAATTCTGATTATAGAAAAATTTACGGAAAAATGTTTGGAAAATCTGGAAATAGTGGAAGTGGATATAGTTTATATAATTTAGCATCTTATTGTGAATTTGTGGAAACAAAACAAATAGACTATAAAAGTTCTTATTGTTCTACGAGTACATCCGATGCAAATCTTTTAACATTTATAAATACTTTAGAAGGTGTAACAGGTTATTGTGATAATAGTCAAGGATATATTGCTACAGATATTGGAGATGGAACTGTAAGTATTGGAGCTGGTATTACTAATCATAATTTAAGTAGTTCATCTGTTGCTAGTTATATTGAACAAAATAATTGGGATAGTTATTTTACTAAATCTGGTAGTGGATATAGAGTAAATGTTGGGGATTGTGTACCTGTATCAGTTATAGATAAAATAAAAGTTTATTCATTAGATACCATATATGCTTCACCGATTGATGCTGCTGCAGCCAGTGTGGGTATTTCTTTAACTCAATTTCAAAAAGATGCTATAACATCATTTAACTATAATGTTGGTCCTGGATATACTGAAAAGCTATTAAGTGTTTATGCAACGGACGGATATCAAGGGTTATGGGAATATATGAAGCAATTTACTAATCCTGAAAAGTTTTCTTCTACTCTAAAAAAGAGAAGAAAAGCTGAATTTGCTTTATTTGTAACTGGTGATTATACCGATGAAGGAAAATTTTATTCTCGAAGTCTTGGTGATTATGATAATTATGATTCTGAGGGTATAATGGCAAAAGAAGCAGAATGTAAGTTTGAATTCGGTGGTAATATAGCTAGTGGATTTGCAGTTCCATTATCGTTTGAATCTGGTTTTGTTTGTACATCACCATTTGGTTATAGAATTCATCCAATTGATAAAACATCTAAATTACATTCAGGTATAGATTTGGGAGTTGCTCAAGGTACACCTGTTTATGCATCAAAAGATGGTGTAGTTGAAAAAGTATTAAATGATGTTACGGGTAGTACACCATCAAGTGGTAATATGGTTAGAATAAGACATGAAGATGGAATGAAAACAGATTATTATCATATGAAATATCATTCTGTCGTTGTAAATGTTGGTGATGAAGTAAGACAAGGTCAAAAAATCGGTGAAGTTGGTTCCACTGGAGCATCAACAGGAGCTCATTTACATTTTACAATCTTTGATATTTCAGGTAAATTAGTAGATCCATATAACTATATTGATTTGTCTCCGCTTGGAGATAAAGTAGCTAATTGTCATCGTTAAAGGAGGAATAATGAAAAGGGTAATTCTTTGTGTAATATGCTTAATTTGTTTGACTGGTTGTGAAGTAAGTTATGATTTAACTCTTACTGAAGAAAGTATAAATGAAGTAACAAAGGTGTATACTGATATTTCTTTAAATGAAATGTACGGGGAAGAATTGTTAATTAACTTTTTAAATAATTCTGTTAATACATATGAACCAATTTATTTTAATGATGAAAATTATGATTACTATGAAAGTGGTTATCAAAAAAATGTAAGATTTTATAATATAAATAATTATAGTAATGGAAATTATCAAGGACTTAATATACAAAATGTATTTAGTTTTGATGATTATTATAGATCTAATGCTGTTAAACAATGTTTTGAAGAATTAAATATTCAAAAAAGTAATAATATGTATTTGCTTAAAACTAGTAATAGATGTAATATATTTGATACATATTCTTTATTAAATGAAATAAAAGTAACTATAAAAACTGATTTAGAAGTAATTTCAAGTAATGCAGATGTTGTTAATAATAATCTATATACATGGTTAATAAATAGAAATAATTATAATAATAAATCAATTAAAATAACTGTTAATACTGTTAAAGATGATTTAAGTGATTTTACTGGAGATAAAGATAATGTAGTAGATAAAGATGATAATCATAATAAAAAAGACGATGTAAAAAAGGATACTAAAAAAAATAATGAATTATTAATTGCTATTGTTGTTATTTGTTTTGCTGGGGGATTATTTATTATAATTATGTTAAAAAAACATATTAAATAATGTTATTTTGTTGTATAATATTAAGAAGAAATGAGGAAATGTTATGAAGTTTAAAGTAGAGCCTAAAGATTTTATGTTATTTGTAATATATTGTTTATTACTATTATATTTATGTGCAATTGCAGTTTTAAATATTTCATCTTTAACCGCTGATGGGACATTTTATGGATTATTGCCTTTTAAAGCATTTACTCCGGATTACATAGGTGCAACTTTAATTTTATTTATTATTGCAATAGTGGCAATTTTTTCTACAGTTTCGTCTTATATTTTTAAAAGAGAAAAAGGTGAAGTTGGTATTGGTATTACTTTAAAGAAAAAATCAAGTGATGGTTATTCTAGTTGGGCAAAAGAAAAAGATATTAAAGAACAATCTGATGTAGAATGTGTGCATCCAACTGATGAAGTTGTAAATGCTGCAGGAATACCACTTATTAATGATGGTAAAAATATTTGGGTTGATAATGGAGAGTATCATAACTTAGTAATTGGTTCTACTGGTAGTGGTAAAACGCAAACTATCGTTAAACCTATGGTTAATCTATTGGCTAAAAAGGGTGAGTCAATGATTATTACTGACCCTAAAGGTGAAATTTATAAATATAGTGCAAGTTATTTAAAAGAAAAAGGTTATAGAATTATTGTTTTAAATTTTAGAGAACCTCAAAGGGGAAATAGTTGGAACCCTCTTGCACTTCCAAATAATTATTATAGAGCTGGAAATCAAGATAAAGCAATTGAATTATTAAATGACGTTGCTTTAAATATTTTGTATGACCCATCTAATAAAAATGAATCTGATTTCTGGGAAAAGTCAGCAGCAGACTATTTTTCAGGGCTTGCTTTAGGATTATTTCAAGATGCTAAAGAAGAAGAAGTAAATTTAAATAGTATAAATGTTATGAGTACTGTTGGAGAAGAAAGATATGCTACAAGTAATTATATTAAAGAATATTTTAGTATGAAAGGTGAAAAATCTAATGCTTATATGTTTGCCTCAAGTACTATTAATGCTCCGAATGATACAAAGGGTGGATTACTTGCAACATTTAGACAAAAGATAAGAAATTTCTCTACTGGTGAGGCCTTAAGTGAAATGCTTTCTTATAGTGATTTTAATATGAAAGATATTGGTAATGGTAAAACTGCCGTGTTCATGATTATTCATGATGAAAAGAAAACTTATCATCCATTGATGACTATATTTATTAAGCAATGTTATGAAACATTAATTGATGTAGCGCAAGAAAATGGTGGAAAGCTTCCCGTTAGAACTAATTTTATTCTGGATGAATTTGCAAATATGCCTCCTTTAAAAGATGTTGATGCTATGGTATCTGCAGCAAGAAGTAGAGATATTAGATTTACATTTATTATTCAAAACTTTGCTCAATTAAATGATGTATATGGTGATAATGTTGCAGAAATTATTAAAGGTAACTGTGGCAACTTAGTTTACTTGATAAGTACTGAAATGAAAGCACTAGAAGAAATTAGTAAAATGTGTGGAGAAGTAAAAGTTACCGATGAAAAAGATAAAAATGCAACTAGACCACTTATAACAATAACTGATTTACAAAAAATGAAGTTATTTGAAGCAATAATTATAAGACTTAGAACTAGTCCATTTAGAACTAAATTAGAGCCAGATTTTAAAATGGAATGGGGTATTGAAAGAAAAGAAGAAGAATATCCAAATAGAATGAAACATGAAGTAGAAATGTTTGATTTAAAGAAATTTGTAACTGAAGAGCGAAGTAAAAAAATGGCTCAAAATGGGGAAATACATGATAACAATCCGTTTAAGCCTATGGATTTTGGAATGCCTTCATACAATCCATTTGGAATGTCATCTGCAAGTAGTGGATTTAAACCCAACCCTAGTGGTCTAAGTAGTATGGATATTGATAGTATGCTTAAGGATTTAGATGAAAAGTTTAAAGAACTAGATCGTCAAGAAGAGCAAAAGAAAAAAAATATAGATACTAAATCTGATGATAAATTATTATCAATTACAGATGAAGCAAAAGAAGACCCAATGATTAATATAAAAGAAGAAGCTAAAGAAGAAAATCCCAAAATAAATGTTGATGCAGATAGTAAAGTAATTGCTGATAACGTTGTATCAGATGATGAATTTTTTGATGATTTTTTTGAAGATAGTGATGAATAAAGTTCTGAACCTCAGAGCTTTTTTTGTTGGATTTTGGTATGTTTTGATATGTTTTGTCGAAACGCTTGCAGCCTCATTTTTCTTGTGTATAATAGGCAAGAAGAAAGGAGGAATGGCTGATGCAAGTGAAGGTTAGAGAGCTTTATATGAGAGATAAGGTAGTTAAGAAATTGTTTACCTCTTTTAGTGGTTATCAATATTTAGCAAGAATAGTATGTGAAGTTTTGGATTTACCGAGTGAATTATTTAGTTTTCAAATATTTCATCCTAGTGTGGGAGTTAATGAAAATGTGGTTAATAGTGAAGTAGATTTAATTATTGAAGATGATGAAGCGATAGTTAATATAGAAATTAATACAAGTAATTCAAGAAGTATTCAAAATAAAAACACAGCATATTTCTGTCATCTAATACTAAAACAAATAAAAACATCAAAGGATTATGATAAGGTATTAAAGAAAGTTTATCAGATAAACTTAAACTCTTATGATGTATCGCATAAAGAAAGATTTATAACAAGAAGTAGATTGATAGATGTTGAGACGAAAGAAGAAGTACATCCAATATTGGAAATAGTAGATGTATATCTTGCCAAAATCATAAAAACTGATTATACTATAATTAAGGAAAGAAATAATTCATTAGAATATTTATTATACTTGTTAGTATGTAATGATGAAAAGATCCTTAGAGTAGTATATGAAGGAGATAGTCTTATGGAAAAGATGGTAGATGAAGCAAAAGAATTAACAGATAATTTTGACTCATTATTATATTATGATTATGATGAGTTAAAGAAGCAAGAAGCATATGAACTAGGTGAAGCAAGTGGTGTTGAACAAGGTGTTGAGCAAAATAAAGTTGAAATTGCATTGAATATGCTTAGAGAAAATACTAATAGTGATTTTATTTGTAGAGTTACTGGATTATCTTTAGATGAAGTTGAAAAATTAAGAAAGGAACTATAATGTTCCTTTTTTAGGTTAATATAATAGGATAAATTATAATATATTCATACATTATAGTGTGATATATATGAAAAGAATTTCATTTAATGATTTTAATCCTAGTATGGGAATACTTATAGATGTCCAACATCCTGCAGATTTTAAATTAAATCCTACATCTGGTGCTGTTAATATTTACGCTGATAAATTACTAATGGATAGTAAACATTATTTAAATCCAGTTAATAAATACTATATTATTTGTAATAAAGGTTTTTTAAGTCGAAGGGTTGTTGCTATGTTAGAGTATTTAGGTTATGATGTAACACAAGTTTTAAGATAATTATGTATTTTTATGTTTTTGTGGTATACTATTAATGTGGTATATTATGAGTGAATTATTTAATAGTTTTTATAATTTTATTATGAGTACAATAGATTCTTTAGGAGTATATGGGCCATTATTTGGGTCATTATTAATTATATTTGAAAGTATAATTCCTCCGTTACCTTTATTTGTATTTATAACAATTAACTTTGTAGCTTTTGGTAACATACTTGGTTTTATTATTTCTTGGGTTTGCACTTGTATTGGTTGTGTTTTATCTTATCTTTTAGTAAAAAAATTATTTAGAAATTGGATAGTAAAAAAAATAAAAGATGTAAATTTGCTTACTAAATGTATGAACTATATTGAAAATTTAAGTTTAACACAAGTTACAGTTATATTATCTATTCCTTTTACACCTGCATTTATGATAAATATTGCTGCTGGTTTATGTAATATGGATTTTAAAAAGTTTTTAATAGCTATTTTGATTAGCAAATTATTTTTAGTGTATTTCTGGGGTGTAGTTGGTACAGGGTTATTAGAAAGTTTTCATAATCCAACTAGTATTATTACTGTTATAGTTATGGTTGTTATTGCGTATATATTTAGTATTATAATAAAAAAAGTATTTAAAATTAATTAAATACTTTGAAATGATTTTCTTATCAGTAATAACTCACTTTTTGCTAAATCAGTAGAGCTTAAAGTTTCGTTAATATCTACATTAAAGAATTTTTTTATTAGGCTAAAACTTTCTTCATTTAAGCAAAGATGATTTTCTTGGATAAATTTTCGTATATTTTCCAGTAATGTTTCAGTTTCTTTGTTCGGATTTTTAATGCTTTCTTTTTTTTCATCTATAACAATTTTATATTCAAATAATGGATTTGTGGCATTTCCTATTCTTTCTAAGGTAACTTGGGCTTTTTGATAATATTTTATACAATAAGGATTAAATAATATTAATGTGCTTACTACATATGGTAAAATTTGATTTAACATATCTTTATCTAAATTATGTTTTAATTTGTTAAAATTTATATAAACACCATCATAATGTTGAGATAGTTTTTCAAAATCTATCCAGTCGTTGTGAGGAAATTTTTGTTTTAAATATTCTATGTCTTCTTTTTTTGATATTTCAAATATTTGGACATCATCTTTTAAAGTTATGAAACATGCTGGTAAGTTATATGGATCATTTGAATTTTTATAATAAAGCATATAAGAGTTAACACATAAAAAGTCTACCCATTCATTATAACCTGTGTATAGTTTGTTATGTGGAGTTGCCCAGATTCCTCCGTATGGTTTTGGGCCAGACTTATTTTCAATATTTTGAAATAAATCTGTAGATATTTTATTTGTTCCAACTGTCAAATAATTCATAAGTATCCCCCTTTGGATAGGATATATTATAACATAACTTTTATAATTTGCAAAACTAAATTACTTATAGTATAATTAATTATCATGGAGTGTAGATATGAAAAAATTTTTAGATAATTATTTGGATAAATGTATTAGTATAATATTAATAGTAACTATTGCTATATTGATTAATAAAGTAGTTGATAAATTAATAGATAGAACTATTAGAAGAAAAAGAAAAAAGAATGTAACAACACTATTAATGTTTATTAAAAAAGTTAAAAAATTAATTATTTATTCTTTAATGCTGTTGATGATTATGGGCCAATTTGAAACGTTTCATAAGTTTTCTGTAACTTTGTTATCTGGATTAGGAATTGGTTCAGTTGTTTTGGGACTTGCTGCTCAAGAGAGTTTAAAAGATTTTTTTGGTAGTTTTGCTTTAGTTATAGGTGATGCTTTTGAAGTAGGTGATTTTATTGAATGTACTTCTTTAGGTGTAAGTGGTACTGTTGAAGATATTACAATGAGACATACAATAATTAGAACTATTAATAATAGAAGAATTATAATTCCTAATGGTCAATTAAATTCATATACAATTGAAAACTTTAATTACTCTGATAATGAAAATATGAAACTTGTAGATTTTACAGTTTCTTATGAATCCGATGTTGATAAAGCAATGAATATTATTAAAGAAGAAATGAAAAAGATGTATCATCCTAATCCAAAGGGAAAGAATAAAGATGTGGAATTTCCAAAAGTTAGGGTAGCTAGTTGGAATGATTCTTCAATAACTTTAAGAGCATGGGTTTGGGGTAAAGATAATAGTGAAACATTTGAAAATATGTATAATTTAAATTATATAATTAAAAAAAGATTTGATAAGGAAGGAATAGAAATTCCTTATCCGCATGTGGTTACAATTAAAAAATAGTTTACATTAATTTGTAAATTGTTTTTTTGTTGCTGTTGTTTTGTTATAAAAGGTGGTATACTATATACTATAGTAGAGGTGAATTTTATGAAAGCATGTGCAATTAAAGGTGTTAAACAATTTGAAATTAAAGAAATAAAAGAACCAGTTGCAGATGGTAAAAAGGTAATTATTGATGTATTAAAATCTGGTATTTGTGGTTCTGATATTCATTATTGGGTTAATGGTGAACCTAAAGGTTTAGTAATGGGACATGAGTTTTGTGGTCGTGTCGTAGATCCTGGAGATAGACTTGATTTACAAGTAGGGGATAGAGTTACAGCTTTGCCAATATCACCGTGTGGTGAATGTGAGGCTTGCCGTAAAGGAGAAGTTCAATATTGTAGTAAAACATGGAGTGAAGCATTGGGACTTTCAATTGATAATCCTGGAGGTCTTACAAGTCGTATTGCTGTTAGAAGTGATATGGTAATTAAAGTTCCTGATGATATGAAAGATGAAGAAGTGGCAATGGTTGAACCTACGGCGGTTGGTCTTCATGCTGCTCATTTGGGAAGAATTGCTGTTGGAGATGATGTTTTAGTTATTGGTGGTGGAATTATTGGTTTAGTATCAGCAATGTTTGCTAAACTTGAAGGTGCTAGTAGAGTAATTTTAACAGAAACTAATGAAGAAAGAGGAAGAAAGAGTGTAAAACTCGGTGTTGCAGATGAATGGTATAATGCTTTAGATTCAGATTTAGTTCAAAAGATGATGGAAAAAACTCATGGTGGATTTGATGTTGTAATTGAATGTGTTGGTAATAGCGCTGCCGTTAATAGTGCAATTACTTTGGTTAAACCTGGTGGCATTGTAGTATTAGTTGGTGTTGCAACTGATGCAGTACCTACTTATACTGTAATGGCCGTTATGAAGGAATTGGTTGTACAAGGTGCTATTGCTTATACTTATGATGAATTTAAATCTTGTATTGACTTAATTGCTGATCGTAAACTTAATGTTATGAAATTTGTTGATGATGTAGTGCCTTTAGATGGTGTTCAAAAAGCATATGAACGCTTAACTAATGGTAAGGATTCAGCAATTAAAATAATTGTAGATCCAAATAAATAAACCTAACTTTAACCGTTAGGTTTTTAAATACATAAAATAAATTAGGGTGTTGTAATGAAAGAATTAGATATAACTGTTTTAGTAAATAAAGATAATCCGTTAGATAGTAAGTATGTTCCTTTAAAGATGTATGTTGTAGATGAAAATGAAAATAATTTTCATAAGTATAAAGATGCTAGTTTAAAGCCTATGCTTAGACAAGATATAAAAAAATATATTGACAAATTACTTAGTGATGCACATTCATTAGGTTTACCTTTAATTGTTGATAGTGGATACCGTAGCTATAATTATCAGCAAGTTGTTTTGAATGCATTAATTAAGGAAAAAGGAGACGAAGCCTATAAATTAGTAGCACTACCTGGAACTTCTGAACATCAAACCGGTTTAGCAGTAGATTTTGCTTATTATGAAAATGGTATATATAATGATGATGTAAAAGAAGATGATAAAGAGGCAATTTGGCTTAAAAATAATTGTTGGAAATATGGCTTTATACTTAGATATCCAAAAGGAAAAGAACATATAACTGGATACAAATTTGAACCGTGGCATTTTAGATTTGTTGGACCTAAATTAGCTAAGAAAATATATGAAGAAAATATTACTTTAGAAGAATATTATCAAAATTTTAATATAATTTTGTAGTGTTTAACTAATTTTTTATCGCTAGTTTGATTTCAACAGTTTATATAATGTTTGAAGACTTAAAAATGTATATGAAAAGTTATTTAATATAAATAAATAAAATTAATATAAGTAGGCGATGATTATTCGAATTCTATCGTGGATAGGCTTTAGTTTTAATGAAACAAAAAAAAGTGTTACCATGAGGTAACACTTATACTTTATTTCGTTAGAAATTTAAATTATATTCTACTTATTTCATTAAATCTTCAATAGAAGTATCTAGAATAATAGATAAAAGAACAATCTTTTTTAATGGAATTTTTTTGGTTGAATCATTATCACTTTCAAATCTCTTGTAATGAGTATGGTTATAATCTAATAATGCCGCAATGTTTTCGGTAGTATAAGGATTTATTGTGCTGTTAGCGTAATTTTTTTTAAACTCCTTATACTTTTCCTTTCTTAATTTTTTAATGTTTTTACAAATTCTGTTGTATAAGTCATTATTGTTGCATTTTGAAATTTTTTCTTGTAATTCTTGATAACTATAAATTGCCATATATTTACACCTCAGATATATTATCCCATGAATATAATAATTTACAAGCCACTTATTGACACAATTTGCGTAAAATTGTTATTTTTTTATGCAAATTTTAGATAGATTATGTTATACTATCAAAGTGGAGGAATTATGAAGGATAAAATTGAGTTATATTGTGAATTAAGTCATAAACTTGCTATGGACCACTTAATTGAAAGATTTTGTTTTGAATTAGAAGCTAACAGAGTTTTATTTAATGAAAATGATATTAGTTTAGAAGTCTTAATTAATGAATGTGGAAATAGTGAGGTTTTTAGTGATAAAGAATATAGGTATGCGTATAAAAAAAGTAAAATATTGTTAAGTAAAAGATGTTAGTTCTTTTTTTATTTTGATTAATGTTTTATAATTTTATTATGAAAAAGAAAAGTAGTTTTATATTCATTTTAAGTTTAATTATTATGATTGTATTTTACAATTATAATTATATAAATAAAGAAAGTTTAGCATTACCTTCAGATGTTAGCGTACCTGAGTTTAATGGCTATTATTATATTGAAGTTAATGGAAATATTCCGTTATTTAGTGATGATATTGATACTAGTAAGTCTTTTGAAAATTATAGAGAACTCGATAGTTTAGGAAGAGCTGGAGTGGCTTTTGCTAATATTGGTAAAGATTTAATGCCTACGGAAAAAAGAGGGTCAATTGGGATGATTAAACCTAGTGGATGGCATACTGTCAAGTATGATAATATAGATGGCAAATATTTGTATAATAGATGTCATTTAATTGGCTATCAATTAACCGGAGAAAATGCTAATTCAAAGAATTTAATTACTTGTACAAGGCAAATGAATACTAAAGGAATGCTTGATTTTGAAAATAAAGTTGCTGATTATATAAAAAAAACAGGCAATCATGTATTATATCGTGTAACTCCAATATACGAAAAAAATAATTTGCTAGCTAGTGGTGTAACAATTGAAGCTAAATCCGTTGAGGATAATGGGAAAGGAATTTTATTTAATGTATTTGTTTATAATATTCAAAATGGAATAGAAATAGATTATAAAACAGGGGAAAGTAGTTTAAAATAATAAATATTAAACATAATAAAAAAGGAGTGATATTAGATGTTAAATGAAAAAGTGGCAATAATAACAGGTGGAGCAAGCGGAATTGGGCTTGCAACTGCAAAAAAATTATTAGGTGAAGGTGCTAATGTTGTACTTGTTGATTGGAATCAAGATGTTAGTGATATTGCTAAGAGTTTAGGTAATAATTGTATTGGTATTAGATGTGATGTATCAAGTGATAATGCTGTTCAAAAATGTGTAAGTGATGTTGTTAAGAAATTTAGACATATTGATTATTTAGTAGCTAACGCTGGTATTGGTGGAGGGCCAAATAAGGCTCATGAGGTTAGCATTGATGAATGGAATAAAGTTATAGGGGTTAATCAAACTGGTATTTTTTTAATTAATAAGTACGTAATTAATGAAATGCTTAAAACTGGTGGTGGTGCTATTGTTAATACATCATCAATGTATGGTTTAGTTGGTACGACGATGAGTTTTGCTTATTCTGCTAGTAAAGGGGCTATTAATCAAATGACTAGATCTTTAGCATTAACATATGCTCATGATAATATTAGAGTAAATGCTGTTGCACCTGGTTACGTTGATACTCCGATTTTAGCCAGTGTTCCCAAAGAAATGAAAGATGCTATGGCTAATCAACTTCCAGTTGGAAGACTTGGCGAAGATACTGAAATTGCTAATTTAATTTGTTATTTATTAAGTGATGATGCAACATTTATAACCGGAGCTATTGTACCAATTGATGGAGGATTTACTGCTCAATAATAAATTTTAGGTGATTTATATTTAATGGGTATTGATAGTGCAATTAATAAAAATTTTTAATTTATAGTACTTTATATAAAAATTATTTCTTTATATGTTAGAGTTTATGATATGGTTTTAAGTGATGTTGTTTATATTAAATATCCAAAAGTAAAACAATAACATTGATTTAAATTATAAAATATTAAGAATTGTTAATGATTTTTAATATTTTTTTTGTTCTATAATCTATAACTAGATGGTGATAGTCTACTATACAAGTAAGTATTTGCAAAGTTAAAAAGAATCATAATGTATTAATTTTGTAATTAAATTTAAGTATCAAATATTTTATAATAGTATTCAATGGACAAAAATAAATGTAAAATAATATATGAAAGAATATATAAAAAAAATAAGAATGAAAATAAAAAAGTTGAGTGGAGTACATCCAATGTTGGTTTGTGGAAAAACTTAGTTTTTATGAAACATAAAAAGTGTAGTCGTAAGGTAACGCTGATACTTAGATTTTGTTAGAAATTTAAGTATAGTTCTAGAATTTTTGTTAATTAAATAGTATAATTAAGTTATATATTATTTATTGAGGTGTTTTATGCAAAAAAGAATCAATGTGCAAAAAATGATTAAAATGGCTTATAAGGAAACTAAAAGAAGTTCTTTAGCTATATATTTAATTCTTAGGTTTTTAGTTATAGTTTGTATGATTTTACAAATAATAAGAGGAGATTTAAATAATGCTTTATTATGTTTATTATCATTAGTTTTATTATTTGCACCATTATTTATTCAAAATAAATATGAAATTACCTTGCCAGATGGTTTAGAAATAAGTATTTATTTGTTTATATTTTCTGCGGAAATCCTTGGCGAAATTAATAATTTTTATGGTATTATTCCTCATTGGGATACTTGTTTACATACAATAAATGGATTTTTAGCAACTGCTGTTGGTTTTTCTTTAGTTGATTTATTAAATAAAAATAGTAAAGATATTAATTTATCACCGTTTTATCTTTGCTTAGTGGCTTTTTGCTTTTCAATGACCATTGGTATTTTATGGGAATTTTTTGAGTATGGTGGTGATAAGTTTATGAAATTTGATATGCAGAAAGATACTCTTATTACTAATATTTCATCAGTTTATTTAAATCCTGATAATGTGAATAAACCTATTATTGTTGATAATATTGGAAAGACAGAAATTTTTGATATCGATAATAAGTTATTGTATGTTGTTGATGGCGGTTATTTGGATATAGGTTTAAATGACACTATGAAGGATTTATTTGTTAATTTTATTGGGGCTTTAGTTTTTAGTATTTTTGCATATATTGGTCTTAAAAATAATAAGAACAGTTCTGTTGTTAAAAAATTTGTTCCCACAAAAGAAAAACGAAAAATAGCTGAGTCAGTTAAAAATAGTTTGAATATTTAAAAGAAAGGATATATTATGGCTTATATTGAATTTAATAATGTTTTTAAAGTTTATAAAATGGGTGAGGTTGAAATTAACGCACTTTCAAATACTTCTTTTAAAATAAATAAAGGAGAATTGGTTTGTATTTTAGGACCTTCTGGTGCTGGGAAAACTACTTGTTTAAATATTTTAGGGGGGATGGATAATTTGACTAGTGGTGAAGTATTTGTTGATGGTAAATGTGTTAATAAACTAAATGGTAAAGAATTAATTAAATATCGTAGAAATGACATTGGTTTTGTTTTTCAATTTTATAATTTAATTCAAAATTTAACAGTTATTGAAAATGTAGAATTAGCTACTCAATTATGTAAAAATTCATTAAAACCAGATGAGATTTTAAATAAAGTGGGTCTTAGTAATAGAAAAGACAACTTTCCTGCCCAACTTAGCGGTGGAGAACAACAAAGAGTTGCAATTGCTAGGGCGATTTGTAAAAATCCTAAATTATTGTTATGTGATGAACCTACTGGTGCGCTTGATTATATAACTGGTAAACAGATACTTAAATTACTTCAAGATACTTGTAGATTAGAACATATGACGGTAATAATTATCACTCATAATTCTGCAATTTGCCCAATGGCTGATAAAGTTATTAAATTTAAAAATGGAGCAGTAAGTGATGTTATTATTAATAAAAAACCTATGGATATAAAGGATATAGAGTGGTAATATGAAAACTATGTTATTTAAACATATTTTTATGAAAATTAGACAAAACTATAAACGGTTTTTATCTTTATTATTTATGGCTCTTCTTGGGATTGGTTTTTATGCTGGAATTGAGGCTTGTAGTCCAGATATGCTTAAAACATTAGATAAATTTTATGATGATAATGATGTTTATGATATTATGATTATATCTAATTTAGGACTTAACAATAAAGATGTTGATAGTTTATCTGAAATTGATGGTATTGATAAAGTTATAGGTTCTTATGAAAAAGATACATATTTAAAAATTAATAATGAACAATATGTAATTAAAGTACTAGGTTTAAGTGATAATATTAATAAAGTTTATTTAGAGCAAGGAAGATTACCTCAAAATAATCAAGAAATTGTTGTTGAAAAAAAGATGCTTCTTGATAATAATTTAAGTATTGGTGATTATATTAATATTTTGGGTGGAGATAAAAAAATAGTAGGTACTGTTATAAGTCCATTATATTTTTCTACTGAAAGACCTAGTACTAATTTAGGTAGTGGTAAAGTTAATTACTATGCTTATACTTTGAGTGATTTATTAAAAAGTGATTATTATAGTGTTGTGTATGTAACAATTAATGATACTGTAGATATGCTTACTAATAGTAAAGAATATAAGAATTCTATTAATGATTTTGTAAAAAAAATTAATGTTGTTAAAAAAAATAGAGAAGAAGAAAAATATGATGAATTATATAATAAATTAATTTCTGATAGTAAATTATATGGTATTGATATTAATGAAGATGAATTAGTTAAACCACATTGGTACATTTATGATAGACTTGATAATAATTCTTATAAAGAATTAATAAATGCTAGTGATAATATTAAGAATCTAGGTAATGTGTTTCCTTTAATTTTTTTTGGTATTGCAATATTAGTTAGTCTTATTTCTATGATGAGAATGATTGAAGAAGATAGAACTGAAAATGGAACTTTGAAGTCACTTGGTTATAATAATTTTTATATTATTTTAAAATATGTTATTTATTCTTTATTAGCTACTATTGTTGGAGGAATTTTAGGAGTTTTTATAGGTTCATATTTGATTCCATATGTTATTTGGAATATATATAAAAAAATATTTTATATACCTATATTTTTATATTCTATTAATAGTGTATATAACATGTTAGGTTTTTGGTTTTGCATATTATGTATTAGTGGTACTGCCATTATCATTTGTATTTATAATTTAAAAGATGTGCCTGCTAATTTAATGCGTCCGAAAGTACCTAAATCTGGTAAGAAAATTTTATTAGAAAAAATATCTTTTATTTGGAGAAAACTTAAATTTTCTGATAAAATTACCGTTAGAAATATTTTTAGATATAAATCTAGAGTATTTACTACTATATTTGGTATTGCTGGTTGTACTGCTTTGATTTTAGCTGGTTTTGGATTAAAAGATTCTATTAAAAATATAAGTGATTATCAATTTAATAATATATTTAAATATGATAAAATGATGGTTATAAATGAAAATAATGAGCATACTAGTTTAGTAAATAAAATTAAGAATGAAGATATTGTTAAAAATGTTGTTTTAGTTAATTATCAAAGTATTAATGTTTTAAAAAATGATGATAAACAAGATGTATTTTTGATTGTACCAGATGAATTTAATAAATTAAATGATGTTATTTCTTTAATGGATTATAAGGATGAAAATAAAATATATAGTGAATTAATAGATGATACTTGTGCTATTAGTGAAAAAACAGCTAAGATTTTAAATATTAATATTGGTGATTATATTAATATACTTGATAATGATAATAATAATTATAAAATAAAGGTTTCTTATATAGTTAAAAATTATATTAATCAGTATATGTATATATCAAAAAATACTTATAATAATTTATTTGGTAATTATAAAGTAAATTCATTATTAATTGATTTAAATAAATATAATATTAAAGAAAGTAATGATTTTGATAGTAAATATATTTCTAGTAAAGATGCTATTTCTATTGTTAATAATTTTGATGTAAAAGATGTTTTAAACGATATGTTATCTTCGATTGATTCTATTGTGGCTATTTTAATTATTGCTGCAGCAATGCTTGCTTTTGTTGTTTTATATAATTTATCTAATATAAATATAAGTGAAAGAAAAAGAGAAATTGCGACATTAAAAGTATTAGGTTTTTATGTAAGTGAGGTTGATAAATATATAAATAGGGAAACTATTATATTAACTTTATTAGGTATTATTTTTGGTTTAAGTTTTGGTTCTTATTTATGTCATTATATTATTTCTACATGTGAACCTGATTATTTATTATTTGATAGACATGTATTTTTATTAAGTTATGTTTTTTCTGCTTTAATTACAATTATTTTTACTATTATTGTAATAATTGTTACTCATTTTAATTTAAAGAATATTAATATGGTTGAATCTTTAAAGAATGTGGAATAGTTATGCAGGTTATATAAAAAAAATATTTAAATTTATAGTTTTTGGGAAAGAAATAATCATAAAATTGGTGAAATGAAATTTACAACACAAGGATCAGATACAGAAATCTATAATTATATTATTGCATTTTCTGTTAATGATAAATTAAGATTAGTTAATTTTAATTGTACAAAAGAACAAATGAGTGAATGGCAAGAAGTTAGCAAATTTATTATGGACTCAATAATGTTTGAGTAATATAGGAGGAGAAATGGAAATGAAAAAGAAATTATTTGCAATTTTACTTTGTGGGGTTATGGTTTTAGGACTTGCTGGATGTAGCAATCCAGTTAGTGATTCTAAAAAAGAATTAGAAGATGCTAAAAAGGATTTAGAGGAAACTTATAAAAAATATGGATGGGTTGAGAAAGAAACTGTAAATACTATTCTTGCTAAATTTAATACTGAAATAATGGATAGTGGATTAAATACACCTGCTAGTGATGATTATATGGTTGTGGATAATGGTAAATATTGGTTTGCACTAACTGATGATGTAGCATTCTACCTAAAACCAGTTGAATCATCAGGAAATAAAGAAAAAGATATTCTTGATATGAGTGCTATTTATATGGATAATGACAAGTATGATGAAACAACCGCTATAAAGTATACAAAACTTTTGATTAAAGCCAACAATGAAGAAATTACCGATTCTGAAATTGATGAATTATTAAAAGAAGCCAAAGAAAAATCTTCTTCTAAAAAAACAGCTAATAATGGTAAAGGTATTTCAGTAGGAATCTCAAATGCCAATGACCATTATGAATATCAAGTTATTAGAGTATATAAATAATCATAAATTACAATTTAGTAATTAGTTAGAAAAATAGTAATTTGATAAAATGTTAAAACTCTTTGACAAACTTCCAAAAAACTTATGTAGATATGTTAAATGCTAATAGTATATAATTTTTGTGAAAGGAGAAAAAGAATGAATTTAGGAGATAAAATTTTACAATTAAGAAAGAAAAATGGACTTTCGCAAGAACAATTAGGTGAAAAAGTAGATGTTACAAGACAAACTATTTCTAATTGGGAATTAGGTGAAACAACACCTAATCCAGAGCAATTAAAAAAAATGTCAAAAGCATTTAATGTTAGTGTTGATGAAATCTTGGATAATGATTCAAAGGAGTTTTTAATGAACAAAATAAGTAATACAGAACGACTAGCAGGAATAATAATCAAAATATTAAAAGTAATAGGATTGGTATTCATTGGATATATTATATTTATGATAATTGCAGTGATTGGACTAGGAACTTATACAGTTGTTAAAAAAGATAATGCTAATGTGGAAAGTAGTGCGACAACAATATGTTCTATTGATAATAAAAAGTATCAAATAGAATTTGGAACAAACAATTATTTTAAATGTAATAATTGTTCTAAAAAAATGTCAGATGAAATAAATGAGATTGTAGATTTTAACAATATTGACAATTCAATGATAAATATAGAAAATTATTTTAAAAATAATAATGGAACTTGTGAATAATTACAAATTACAATTTATTAGAAAGAAGGAAAATAAGTTAAAGTGAATTAAAGATTTCAAAAATAAAAAAAGAAGGAAGCGTTTAAAATGAACCAACTAAAAGCAGGAACATTCCTAATAGTTTTAGGAAATCTATTATATTTAGTATTTACATTTTTTTCAGGAAATGAAACAAGTAATTTTGGAAAATTTAGTAGTGGTTTATTAGTAGGATTATCAATTGGATGTAATTTTATTGGTATAATTTTATTAGTAGCTTATATGTCTAAGAATAATAAAGATAAAGTAGAAAAGAATTAGTAGAGGAGTGAATATTATGGGAGGACTTAGCGTTATAGTTCTTATGAATATATTATTATTTTTGTATATATTCTTTATTACTATTTTTGTAGCTATTATATTATATATAGTAATAAGTTATACCTTTGAAGGTATTTCAATTATGTGTATGAGTAAAAATATGGGATATAAAAATCCTTTTACTGCTTGGATACCTTTTTATAATAAATATTTATTAGGTTCAATAGCGGGTAATAAAATAATGGGTATTATATCAGGAACTTTATCATTTGTATCAATTTGTTTAGGTATTTATTTTTATATTCATAAAGAATTAGAAATAGTTTTATTTATTATATTAATAATTAGTTTAATAATTACTTTTATATTAGATACAATAATATCACATAAAATATATATTAGTCATACAAATAAATATGGAGATATATTAACTATATTTAATATTTTATCTTTTGGTTTATTAAGACCGATATTTCTTTTTATGGTTAGAAATAAATCTAGGTATTAATAATTAGTTAGAAAAATAAATAATTTAATAGAGATTAGTTTGAAATACAACTAATCTTTTTCTTATATAAATATATTGGGGGTTTTAAATATTAAAACTATTGAATAAAATAGAGAGAGGAGGAAAATAATGAATAATAATTGTAATGATAATTATGATAGAATAAAAAAGAAGATAGAAGAAGAAAGAGAAAGATGTAAGTATTGTTATATACAAGGACCAAGAGGAGCCAAAGGTGAAAGAGGAGAGAGAGGACCCGCTACTATAAAAGTAGGAAAAGTAGAAACAATAGAACCAATACTCCCAGCAGAAGTAATAAATACTGGAACAGCAGAAGATGTTATATTAGATTTTAAAATACCAAAAGGAGTACAAGGAATAGAAGGAAAGACAGGACCGCAAGGAATTCAAGGTATAAAAGGTGAAAGAGGTGAAGTAGGTCCGCAAGGAATGAAAGGTGAAAGAGGAGAAAGGGGTCCCACTACTATAAAAGTAGGAAAAGTAGAAACAATAGAACCAACACTACCAGCAGAAGTAATAAATACTGGAACAGCAGAAGATGTTATATTAGATTTTAAGATACCAAAAGGTGATAAAGGTGAAGAAGGTGAAATGGGACCACGAGGATTACCAGGAGAAATAGGTCGTACTGAACACATAGCAATTGATGAAACAGAAACACTAGAGCCAGGAGAAGAAGCCCAAGTAATGGACACCTTTGAAGATTGGGTTCATCATCTAACATTTCAAATACCAAAAGGAGAACAAGGAATCCAAGGCCCGCGAGGAATACAAGGACCTGCTGGACCACCAGGAACTAACTTTGTATCAGCATATGGAATAAGATATGCTATGATGGATACACAAATTACTTTAGAGCAGGCTATAGATACTACTATTCCATTAGCGGAAACAGGAGTATCACTTTTTACCGAATATACTAATAACGGAATAAAAATAAAAGAAAGTGGAGTCTATTTAATATCATATTTATTATGTGGAGCAACAAGTGAAGAATGCTCTTTAACAATGTCTATTAAAGCAAATGATATCTTACAGCCGGCTTCTAATCCCACTACTGAATTTCAAGCCCAAATTATTAACTGTATAAGTGGCACAACTATAATATCACTACAACCAGACGATATAGTAACATTAAATATCAAAGCATCAATGCCAGTTGTTATGACATTTAATGGAAGCACTAATGCTATGCTTAGTGTTCTTAAAATACATTAGAATAGATAAAATGAACTTGTCAATAGAAAGTAGACAATAAAAGAACATTAATTAAATCCTAGTTGA
>OGYZ01000120.1_pt1 | contig 64578 bp, 54 predicted proteins | sample 1576681 | NCBI WGS metagenome assembly OGYZ01 (sample SAMEA3541480, study PRJEB24748) | human gut metagenome | biome: human gut; feature: human-associated habitat; material: faeces | place: China | collected 2012 | reverse complement strand
CGTGTGGCTATATTGCGCGGCAATACGCTTGTATCGCCGTCTTCGTAATATTTAAACGCATTTTTTACAATCAGACGGGCCGCGTCCTTCAGCAGTTGGGTGCGGTTGGCATGTGAAGCCAGAATCGTACCGTTGCCGGGCAGGGCCAGTCCGATGGCCTCAGTCAGGCAGTTCATGGAGTTGGCCGTAAACATTCCCGAGCAGGAGCCGCATCCGGGGCATGCGCAGTCTTCTACGTGTGCCAGTTCGTCGTCGCTTACCGACGTGTCGGCACCTTTAACCATGGCTGTAATCAGGTCTACGTTTTCCTCGCCCATCCGACCGGCTTCCATCGGTCCGCCGCTGACAAATACGGTTGGGATGTTCAGTCTCATGGCAGCCATGAGCATGCCCGGTGTGATTTTGTCGCAGTTGCTGATGCACACCAGTGCGTCGGCCTTGTGGGCATTGACCATATATTCTACGCTGTCGGCAATCAGGTCGCGGCTGGGCAGCGAATAGAGCATGCCGTTGTGTCCCATGGCAATGCCGTCATCAATGGCAATGGTGTTGAACTCGGCCGCATAGCAACCCAGTTTTTCAATTTCTGCCTTTACCAGCTGTCCGGCTTCATGCAGATGCGTATGTCCGGGTACAAATTGGGTAAACGAGTTGGCAATGGCGATGATGGGTTTGCCGAATTGTTCACGTTTCATGCCGGCGGCTACCCACAGGGCGCGCGCACCGGCCATCCTACGGCCTTCAGTGCTGAAAGCGCTGCGCAATTTTATTTTCATGTCTGTATTTCTTTTTCCGAAACAAAGTTTCCCCACATGGTGCGGGGTGACGCGTAAATGGGGCTAATGTGTAGTGTCGGTTTTTCAGGTCCCCAAATGCAAATATAGTGTTTTAGAATTAAAAAAACAAACAGTATGTAAGGATTTTCACTATTTCAACGGCAAATAGAAATTTTTTTGCGCATTCTTCTGCATGTTGCGCGGTCTTGCCAGTCCAGTTTTTTGCAGGTGAGTCTGATAGAAAAAAAGAGATGTGGCCTTTCCTTTCAGCAACGGCTTTTTTTATGGCCGCCGAATCTTGAAAGCCTTACCGTATATATACGTCAATCCCCCCAACCAGTCTGTCGGAAGGACATAGGCAAGGGGGGGGGAGATTGAAGTGTATTCAGGCGGTCGGGTGCCTGTCTTATCTGATGATTCTGAAATAGTCCGCTTTTCGGGGCTTGGGGGCAGCCGGTTCGGTTGCTTCGTAACCTAATGAAATGGCTCCTACGCCGGCCAGACCTTCCGGAAGTCCCATTTTTTGCATCAGTTCTTTACCTTCAGGCATATTGAACATTTGAATCTCACGGTTAATCCAGCATGAACCCAATCCTAAGGCGTGAGCCGCCAGCATCATGTTTTGCAGCACGCAACTGCCATCCTGCAGTCCATTTTCGTTGTTGGCAGATACAAACACCAGTACCAGTGTGGGAGCACCGTAGTAGGGATCAGCCGATCCGCCGCGCACACGGGCGTTGAGTGCTACGAGTTCCTGTCGCAGTTCGGCATTTTGCACGGCTACAATAACGGGATCCTGGGCTCCGTGGGCGGTGGGGGCCCAGGTGCCGGCTTCCAATACGGCGTTCAGTTCCTCGTCAGTGATTTGCTGCGGCTGGTAGTGGCGGCAGCTGCGGCGTGATTTCAGGGTGTTGATAAATGAATTTTCCATACAGCGTAATTTTTATGTTCTTTTGATATGTTGAGGCTAAAAAAGCAGGAAGCGCTTGGCTGCTGCATCTTTTTTCTGAAGATGGCCGGCAAGGCTTCCTGCTGTATGGCTTATGGCGTCGGGCTGCCGGGGCAGCTCTGCGCGCGTAAGGGCTGATTAGAATTTGTAGCGGTTGTCAACCACTTTACCGTTTTTGTACATGTCGTTGAAGAACTGGTTGCCCATCATGCGCAAGGTCATCTGGCTGACCATTTCTTCCATTTGCTGCTGGTTGTACTTGGCTGAGGCCTGAGTCTTTTTCAGTACCTGCAGGAAGTAAACGCCGCCGTTACCCTTGATGGGGCCGGAGAAGGCACCAGCCTTGGTAGCCATGGCACGACCGCCGATGGCCGGTTCGGCTACACCCGTGGCGTTGATGAAAGGCGGACGGGTAAAGACTACATCGTTCAGAGTCTGTGCTACGGCACCCTTCTGAGCCTTGGCCTGTGCCATGTTCTTCACGTTCTTGGTGCGGTTCATGATGAGTTCGGCCTTCTTGTCGTTGATTACCATCTGACGAAGGGTTTCCTTTACAATCTTGTCGTCCCATGGACGGTAGCCCTTTTCGTGTTTCTTGTCAACGATAACCAGGAGCAGGTGGTCGTTGTTGTATCCGCATTCGTAGAGTTTGGAAACTTCACCCTCTTCGGCTTCGTCAAAAATCCATTTCATGGCATCCTTGGTATTGGCCACGCCGGCTACGTAGTGTTCGCTGTTGCGCAGGTCAGTACGTTCCTGAATAGCATAACCGTTGCGTACGGCATTCTTGGCGATGGCTTCCGGAGTCTTGTATTTTGACATAAATACGTTCAACTTATTCAGTTCGCTCTGGTATGTCTTGTTGGAGAAGGCGATAGGACATTTCACCACTGCTACGTTGTATTTCGTGGTCATGGCTTTGCGGTCAACCACCTGCAGAATCAGGTTGCCCTGACTCAGCTCTACGTTCTGCATGCCGTTTACGCCCAAAGTGTTGAGTGCGCTCAGGTATTTGGCGGCGTCTTCATTCAGGGTGCTGCCTTCATACTGCTGTGAGGTGAGCCAGGTTTTTTCGCCGGTCTGGCCGTATTTCTTGGCTACGGCCTCAAAGTCGGCACCGCCCTGCAGGGCCTTCATGATGCTGTCGGCACGCTGGGCAATTTCTTCCTTGGTCTGTCCGGCTACGCTTACGGCGCGGAACTGGATGGAGTCGGGAGCCTGTACCTTACTCATCAGTTTGATGATGTTCATGGTGTTGTCGCCCTTGTTGGTGTAGGGGCGGGTGGTGGTGCCTGCTGCCATTGAGTCAATCTTGCCCTGAATGTCAGCGGGGAGAGCGTTTTTCGACAACGGAAGGTTGACATATTTAATTACCGATTTGCTGGCGTTGGTTATGGCTGCCACGTCGGCATCAGCTGCCGTCAGCTTGTTGTAGGTGGCGTCCATTTCCTTGGCCAGGTTGGCCTGGTCGTCCTTGCTGGCCTGTACGGCTACGTCGATGTATCTGATGTCGCGTGTAGCAAACGGCAGGAAGAAGCGTTCTTTCTGCTTTTCGTATTCTGCTTTCAGGTCAGCGTCGGTTACCTGTACGTCCTTGTCGGAAATAGAGTTGTAGGCAATGCTGGTTACTTCAATGTTGCTTTGTTCCGTCTGGGCTTTGAATGCCATTTTTGCGGCAATCGGGTTTGAGATAACCGACATGGCCAGCAGGTTCTGGAATTTTTCCATCAGCAACTGTTTGCGCAGGCTCTTTTCCACGTAGTTCCAGAGCTGGTTGATCTGGGCATACTGTTCCAGATATTCCTGAGGTACCTGTCCGGCCTTGCTCTGCATTTCCTTATATGATTTCTTGAATTCCTGCAACATGCTTACATCAAAGCGTCGTGTAGCCTGATTGATGAACGGGGTTTGCAGCAACAGCTGGTTGGTACCTTCACGCAGGGCGTTCTGCATCTCTTCGTCGGTCACCGTCATGCCGATTTTGTCGGCTTCGTGTTCCACGAGCTTATAGAAAACGAAATCGTTCCATACCTGGTCGCGCAGTTGGTTCATTTCGTCTTCGTTCAGGTTGTCCGTTCCGCGCTGCATCTTGATGACCATTGCGGCTTCGTCTACCATTTCCTGAAATTCCTGTACCGAGAGCTTTTCTCCGTAAACTTCTCCTACTTGCTGCTTGCTCTCATTGGATGTTGTTTCGATGGAGCGGAAAAACTCCTCGGCAATGAAGGCAAACAAAGCCAGACCGATGACAATCATCAGCAGGCCTCCTTTGTTTCTGATTTTTTGTAATGCTGCCATTAGTTTTATTGTTACTTTTTATAATTATTTTTCTTTATTTGCAGTAATAAAAGGCCTACAAAGATAGTAAAAAGACATGATACCTCTCTTTTTTTTTCTAAAAAATGCTTTTTTCTTTGCCATAGCCCTTTTTGGCTGGCCGGCGTGGGTGTGCCGGTGTGCCTGTTGTCCCGTAGCCTGTGGCGTAGGGTCAGTGTGCGCTCATGTTGGGGTGCTTCATCGGGCCCGGACGCATGGGCACGGTGTCTTTCTGTGCCGTGTCGGCGGCGTTGCCCTGAGGCTTGTTGTCGTTGTTCTTGGGCATGGGCATGTATCCTTTTGACCAGATTACTTCGTATTCGGTCATTTGCTCGTTGGCGCGGAAGGAGTTCCCCTCAAGTTCGCGTCCCGGTTCCACCACGTGGGTGTAGCAGTGTGAATAAAGAATGTGCTTGTCCATGTCCCAATACAGTTCTTCCGAACTGAAGGTGGCTCCCTTTGCATTGCGGGCAAACACGCGTCCGCGCAGTTTCCAGAGGGTCTGGTTGTAGCAGTAGGCCGTGTCGGCCGTCAGGTAGAGGCTGACGTGGAATTTTTCGTCAAACTGCTGCAGGAATATGCCGTGGGGAAATTCCTGACGGGGCGGTTTGGTCTGGTCGTAAATATCCCATCGCTCGGCAATAACCTTGTAGCGTATGACGCCCGAGTCGGAAATCAGTTTCGACACGCCCAGAGTGGTCATCACCGGCAGCGAGTCGCGCTGGTGTATGGCCGCAGCGGTGGGCGGAGCGTCCGAGCTGCATCCCCACAGAGCCGAAAGCGCGCCCCACAGCAGTGCAGATGCCAGAAGGCTGTGGGCGCGGATATGTGTTTTCAGATTAGTCAATTTTACGTTTCATGAACCACGCCTCGTTGAATGTCAGTCCGATACAGAGGCGGAAGTAGTTTTCTTTAATGGTGTTCAGTCCCGTAGGCTGTACGCGTTCATACTGTCCGGAAATGCTCAGCACCGAGCGGTTGTTAAACCTGTTGGCGATGGGTATGCCTACGCCCACTGTGGCCGTATAGGAGCGCGGAGCGCTGGTCCATGTGCCGGTAGAGCTGTTGCTCTGCGTCTTGGCATATCCGGTAGAGTAGCCGAAGCCTGCACGGTAGCGAATGTGGTGAGCGTATCGGTATCCGTCGGGGTTGGGCATGTATTCCAATCCCACAGAGAAGCTGTGGCGGTCGGTCAGGGCCGAGCGGCTGGCCACGTATTCGTTGTCGGCGTTGAGTACGGGGAAGTTTACGTCGCCCCACTTCTCCAGCGTGTAGTCCACACCGATGTTCAGGCGCTGGCGGAAAGTCCAGTTCAGTCCCACGCCGAAAGTGTGGGGCAGGCCATAGGCGTTGTGGGCCACCACCGTGTCCGAGGTCAGCACCGTTCCGCTTGTGTTGAGCGTCTGGTTATAGAGTTTGCTGTTGTTGTTCACGTTGTGTCCCAGTCCGTACACCAGACCCAGCGTCAGGGTGTGACGTTCGTTGATGGGCTGGTGGATTTGCAGACCGAAGTCTATCTTGTACGTGCGCATGTTCATCGAATATTGCCGGCGCAGCGAGTTGGTCACTCCGTCGCTGAAGCTGTTGGTAATCGTGTTGGTAATGTTTCCCCACAGCACTCCGGCGTTCACACCCAGCGATACCGGGCCGCCCAGGCGCCAGCCTATTCCGGCAAAAGCCTCGTGAATACCGCCGTCGCCCTTGTTGGTCTCGGTATATTCCAGATAGTTGCCGGCCTCACCCTTTTGCAGGTAGTTGTTGCTCATGTTGTAGCCTACGGTGCTGTAAGGCATCAGGCCCACCGTCATACCCAGGTTCTTGGCCAGACGGAAGCCCGCGGTCAGATAGTCTATCGACGTGTTTTGAGCATTGGTGGAGTTCGGGCCGTCGTTGAAGTTGGCGGTTTGCAGCGATACGCCGGCGTCAAAAATAAACGACAGCGAGTCCAGTGCCGAATAGGCAGCCGGGTTCTTGCTGTTTATCTCCGATCCGGAGCGGAAGCCGTAGCCCGTGCCAGCCATACCTTTGTTGAAACTTTGTGCGCGGTCGGCCAGCAAGCCGAAGCCGTAGCGCGAATAAGGCGAATTACTGCCGTTGGTCTGTCCGCTGGCTGCAGTAGCGGTGGCGAGGGCCAGCGCAAGAAATAGCGTCTTCTTATGATTCATTATTGTTGTGTAGTAGAATTCGGTTTAATCCTCTTGGAACAAGGAATTTATCTGCAAAGATGCAGTTTTTTGTCGGGGTGTCAAAGTGATAACAATTTCCTCCCGTTAAAAAAATGGAAATATCGGGATATTTTGTCTGAAATTCACGGATATAGCCTTCAATTTCGTGCCGTATTCCGCTGATTACTCCCGCCCGTATGGCCGTTTCCGTATCGTAGCCCACCTGTGGGGTGTCGCCTTCGGGGCCTACAAGGGGCAGGCGCGCCGTGTGTTCATGCAGGGCTGCCAGACGCATTTCCAGTCCGGGCGAAATGTTACCGCCGTGGTAGCACCCCGTGTGGTCCACAAATTCGTAGGTAATGCATGTGCCGGCGTCAATAACCAGCAGGTCGTGTCCCGGCCGCAGGGTCATGGCTCCTACGGCAGCCGCCAGACGGTCGGCCCCCAGTGTTTGTGGTGAGCGGTAGCCTATTTTTATCGGTACGGGAGTCTGGCTGTTCAGCACGATGGGGCTGAAAGGAAGAGCCTGCAGTTGCTCTCGGGCCTGCCGGCTCAGGTCGATGACCGAGGAAACAATGCCCCGCTTCACGTCCGGATACTGACGGAGGAGCTCAGGCAGCGCTTCAAGCGTCTGGTTCGACGTGTGTATTTCCGCTATTGGTTCGTTTTCTTCAAATACAACGAGTTTGGCAATGGTGTTTCCTATGTCGATGATAAGATTCATGTGCCCAGATGATAATTTTGGCGGCAAAATTACAAAATAATTCGCTAATCTGGACTTTTTCGGGGCGTGCAATCCTTTTTTCGCCGTTTCAGCAGGATTGGGGAGGCTTCATCTCGTATGCCGTAATACTTTCGGGAAACAAGGTCGGACTTTATACGGTACAGGTCGGACTTGGTCAGCACAAAGTCCGACCTGACGGAAAATACATGTCATGAAGACTTTGGGTAAATCATTTTTACAGAAAATCCGCAACAAGCCTTTTATACTTCTGCATATTCATAAATACAAATGTCCGGCAGGATTGCTGCATACATGAGGAGCGTGCGTGAAATTTTTTTAAATTACTTCGTTTATAAATAGTTATGATGCAAAATCTAATCTGAGGCATGTTCTTCTGCAACTGAAAAATATTATCTTTGTCAGTCGTATCATCGTTGTTATTATTATGAAAAACATTTGCAGTATATTATTGAAAACCTGTATAGGTGGAACTTTCCTGATTGGTTCCGTGGGGTGTTCAAATAAAGTTGAATGGCAATTGTCTCCCACAAAGAGTGACTTGTTTTTCGATAAGTTGGCAGCAACCTGGGACGAAGGTATCCCTTTGGGTAATGCCACCGTAGGAAGTTTGGTATGGGAGCGGGATTCTGTTTTGAGGATGTCGCTGGACCGTACCGATTTGTGGGATTTGCGTCCGGCTGACAGCCTGTCTGGAGAAAATTATAGGTTTTCGTGGGTAAAGAAACATATAGCTGAAGGAAACTATCTGCCGGTGCAGAAGAAGTTCGACTGGCCTTACGACCGAAGTGCGGCACCATCAAAAATACCGGGGGCTGCGCTGGAGTTTGCCCGTATGGGGGCTGTGGAGCATGTACATTTGTATTTGAAGAATGCCGTTTGCGAAACGGCTTGGAAAAATGGGGCCAAGCTTTATACGTTTGTCCATGCAACGGAACCGGTAGGGTGGTTCGTTCTTGAAAATATTCCGGATTCAGTGGTACCGGCCATTATTCCTCCGGTATATGAAAAAGAAAAGACGGAAACGGTAGATCCCGTAACGGGGCAGGATTTGGCTCTTTTAGGATATAAGCAAGGTGTCCTTACGGAAAAGGAAGGGATGATTACGTATCATCAGAAAGGATGGAAGGATTTTTCGTATGACGTTGCGGTAAAATGGAAAAACGAACACGGAAAGTGTATCGGGGCTTGGAGCGTGACTTCTTCTTTATCGGGCGATGAGGCTTCAGCTGAAGTCGAACAGGCTTTTCAGCGTGGACTTGAAAAAGATTATGAAACGCATCTGTCTTTCTGGACTGATTTTTGGAACCAGTCGTCTGTGACGTTGCCTGACAGCGTTTTGCAAAAGCAATATAACAATGAGATGTATAAACTGGGTTCTGTAGCCCGGGAAAATTCGTATCCTATTTCCTTGCAAGCCGTATGGACGGCTGACAATGGTAAACTTCCGCCATGGAAGGGTGACTACCATCATGATTTGAATACACAGTTAAGCTATTGGCCTACGTATACCGGCAATCATTTGAAGGAAGAGAGCGGTTATTTGAATACGCTTTGGAACCAGCGGGATGTTTATAGGAGTTTCACCAGACAGTATTTCGAGAAGGAGGGCCTGAATGTTCCCGGAGTGTGTACGCTTACCGGTGAACCGATGGGCGGATGGATTCAGTATGCCATGTCGCAAACTACTGCGGCCTGGTTGTCACAGCATTTTTATTTGCATTGGAAATATACAGCAGATGATTTGTTCTTGAAAGAAAAAGGTTATCCTTTTGTAAAAGAAGTTGCTTTGTTCCTGGAAAACCAGACAGAACTGAATGCTGAGGGAAAGCGAGTGCTTCCTTATTCATCAAGTCCGGAGATTTTTGACAATTCGCTGAATGCCTGGTTTAAGACCATGACCAACTATGATTTGTCTCTTGTTTCCAATCTGTTTAAGATGGCTTCAGAGATGGCTTTGGCTTTGAATTTGAAGACGGAAGCTGAACATTGGGATGAACTGTGGAATCAGTTGCCTGATTTCGATTTGGATGAAACCGGAGCACTTACCTTTGCGAAAGGTTTTCCGTATGCTGAGTCGCATCGTCATTTTTCACACGCCATGGCAATTCATCCGCTGGGCCTTATCGACTATTCACAAGGAGCAGCGTCGCGTAAGATTATTGATGCTACGCTGAAGAAGATGGAGGCGTGCGGACCAGACTGGTGGTGCGGGTATTCGTATTCGTGGTTCGGTAATATGAAAGCACGTGCCTTTGATGGTGAGGGGGCGTATCGTGCTTTAAGAACCTTTGCCGATTGTTTCTGTCTGAAAAATACTTTCCATGCCAATGGCGACCAGTCCGGAACCGGTAAGTCGAAGTTTACTTACCGCCCGTTTACGCTTGAAGGGAATTTCGCTTTTGCAGCAGGAATTCAGGAAATGCTTTTGCAGAGCCATACGGATACAATTCGGATATTCCCTGCGGTACCTGAAGCTTGGAAAAACATAAAATTTGATCATTTGCGTGCACGTGGAGCATTCCTGGTGAGCGCAGAGAAAAAAGACGGTAAAATCGTTTCAGTGAAGATTTTATCAGAAAAGGGGAAGAAGTTATTAATGGTTTCTCCATTTACGGGTGAAGTTATTAACCGATCAACAAAGCCCGGAGAATTAATCGTATTGGAAAAATAATCAGGAAATGAAATGTCTTTCCGTTGGCTGTATGCTTGTTTTTAGCCTTCAGTCAACGGAAAAGATTTTATTTATCTGCTCAATATATCACTAAGTCGAGTGGGTCTTGAATGATAAAAAGGACAATAGCTATGAAAAATAAAATGTTTCTTACCTGTCTGTTGTGTCTGTTGCTTATATGCGGGTGTTCTGATTGTCCCCGGTTTGATTATGGCTCGATGTCAGGACAATCTGAAACATTAAAGTTTGCAGTTTCAGATTTGGAAAATTATGTATCACATTCGGAAAGCCGGATAAAAAAGTATAAGTTTAATAGGGTTGACAGCCTGTCGAACGGAGAATTTGGCTTCAGTTGCGATGGTAAAGGTCGGGTTATATTTCGTGCAGGAAATGACATAGGTATAACGCATGCTGTTTATACGTATTTGGAAAAGATGGGATATCTGTTTGATTTGACAGGGACTTCTATTCCTAAGCAACTGAAAAAAAGCATGGCAGAGCCTTTCGATACTTTGATAAAGCCAACTGTCAGATGGAGAGGTATTCGGCAACACGTCAATTTTCCGATGGATATATCTTCTTATGATATAGAGGACGCCAAGGAGTATATCGACAGATTAGTACGTATGCGTTTCAATAAACTGACCATTCACAGCTATCCCGGACAGTGGTATGAAACTTCTTTGGGAGACAGTTTGTCCTTAGCCGGTAATTATTTTTATGGGAATAAGCACATTATGTATGACAATGCTTTCTTGCAGCAGAAAATCAAGGATAATGATTCTTTATTCTGTATACCAGGAGCTGAAAAGCTGAAAAATAATCCGCAGGAAAATAGTAAGTTCGCCTTGTCTTGGATGAAAGAATTGATTAATTATGCCAAGAAGAGAGGGCTTTATGTTCAGTTTTCTTTTGAGCCCAGAATTACGAGTGTAGAGCAGACTGTTACTACGGTGCATGATATATTAAAGACTTATCCGAATATCGACGCCCTTGAATTAATAACAGAAGAAACCGGAGGATGGGGAGCTGGCTGTACAAGAGCAGAAACCGAGGCGACTCTAAATCAATTTTTTGAGAAGTCTATTGCTACGGATTCAGTCGTAAATGCTCCGATAAAGGACAAACAATCTGATTTGAATGCTTTGTATAAGCAGATTGGCATCATCTCCGAGGCGATAAAACAACTGAATATGGATAAAAACATACATCCGGAATTGAAGTTGGGAATATATTGTTCAATTACTCCTTATACAAAAGGTGCCTATCGTTTGGCTCGTCTGGCGTTGCCGGAAACCAAAATCTGTTTAATGTCTTCTCATGGTAGTGAAGGAACTGCACAGGCATTACCTTCGGTCGTTCTTACTCAGAAAGACAAGGAAATGACGGAGATATATTCCTGGATAGAGTTTGACGGACTGATGTATTTATATCAGAACTCTATATCCGGAAATGAAAAAATGATGAAATGGCTGTCAGGCTCTTCTGAAAAAAACGTTTCGTCTGTATTGTTTAATCATTGGCGTAGTGCGGAGAACAGGACTTCTGCCCGCTTTGTATCAGAGGCAACTTTGAATGGTAAAATTTCGGCTGAACGTTTTTATCAGGAATATGCGAATGGTTTGTCTATTGCTGATAAAGAACGATTCATGGAGGCTATGCAGTTGATAAACCGTGCGGACGTTTTTGCAACAACGAATTTGGGGAATATTGGCTTTTGTTGGATGGGAGCATGGGAAAACGGTGGCTCTTATACTTGGATGAGCAAGGAGAATATTGATTATGCGAGGACTATTTATTTGAAAGCCGGTAATTTGCTAAAGGAAATATTAAAACAAACAGACAAGGGGGCAGAGGCTTATCATTATTTATCTTTTGTCTGTAACCGTGTACTTTGCTCGGTACTTTATCTGGATGCTTTTCGTGAGGCTGTGAATATTCAGGATGTCATAGGAAAAGATCAAACGCCTGAATCGCAGGCTAAGGTTAAACAGATTTGTGATAAGGCTTTGCTTATTTTTGATCAGTATATGGCCAAACATGCTGAGATGATGGAAGACAGGGGATGTGAAGGCACTTTGGTAAGTGTCTGGAATTCTCCAATCCGAGGTCTAAAGATTTACAGAGCTCAATTTGGAGGAGTTCCTATGGATGTTCCTTCATCATTGGATGCTGTTGATGCTCCTCCTTTACCTATTGTATATTAACCCTTAAAAAATATATGTGATGAAAAACGTATTGTTTACGGCATTCTTTGCCGGTATGGCCTTATGCGCTTCTGCGCAAAAAACGGTCTTTGTTTCTCCTACTGGAAATGATGCATGGGCAGGCGATCGGAACAGACCTTTTAAAACCTTGAATAGGGCTTTTGCCGAAAGTGAAAACAGTCGGGATACACTTTATATTCAGGTCGCTTCGGGAGATTATTTTTTGGAAAAGTCGTTGGACTTGTCCGGCGGTTTGAATTGTCCGGTAGTGGTAAAAGGAAATGAAAAAAACAAGCCTCGCTTTTTGGGAGGTATTAAGATACAGCAATGGGAAAAATGTCGGGATGGCGTTTATCGGGCATTCGTTCCGGAGGTAAAACGTTACGGTTACCAATTTGAACAATTCTTCGTAAACGGAGTGCGGGCCGTACAGGCAAGAACGCCGAACAAAGATTGGTTTTACGTAAAAGGTTCTGAAGAATATCCTTACGTATCAGGAGTACGCTCGGCCAATTATGCGACTCAAAAGATTGTGATGGACAAGCAGGATTTAAAATCCCTTTCCGGCCTTTCGGCAGATGAATTGGCGGATGTACGTTTTCGCTTTTATCATAAATGGGATATTACGCAGAAAGAAGCAGCATACGCTTGTCCCGATTCGGGATTTGTCTATTTCCATGGGGGAGGCATGCAACCTTGGAATCCCATATCTAAAGGGGCCCGTTATATTATGTATGGATACAAGGCTGCTTTAGACGCACCGGGTGAATGGTATCTGGACAAAGCCGATGGTTACGTATATTATATGCCAAGGGAGGGCGAGAATTTGGAAACTGCCGAATGTATCGTTCCGACATTGCATCAGTGGATTGTTGTAAAAGGCCATAGTGGAGCCGCGCTGAAAGATATTCGGTTTGAGAATCTCTCTTTTCAGTATGCAACATATTCGATGCCTAAATTTGGAGATGAACCCATGCAGGCCGCAGCAACAGTTGAGGCTGCCATTGAGTTGGAATATGCCGACAATGTAACTTTCGCAAATTGTGAAATGCAGCATACGGGTGGTTATGCCCTTTGGCTTAAAGCAGCCTGTACAGATAATACAATTGATCATTGCTACATAGCAGATCTCGGGGCTGGCGGCATAAAAATAGGTTCACCTTGGTATACGAGTGATTCCACGTTGATTTGCAGGCGTAATGTCGTTAATAATTCGATTATCACGCATGCCGGCAGCGAGCTTCCCTGCGGCGTAGGGGTGGCCATATTCCATGCATCGGACAATAAGGTTACGCATAATGAAATTTCAGATTTGCGATATTCCGGAGTATCTGTTGGCTGGATATGGGGGTATAATAACTCCGACGAAATCTGGACCAATGTGTTGATGAAAGACGGTACGGTTGATTTTGCACAGGTTCGTCTGGTCAGTCCCGCAGTAAGAAATCTGATAGCCTATAATCACATTCACCATATAGGTTGGGGCGAACTTTCGGATATGGGAGCCGTGTATACATTGGGCGAGTCCCACGGAACGCGGATTGTAAACAATATTATTCATGATGTATTGTCATACGATTACGGTGGTTGGGGACTGTATACCGACGAAGGTTCTACCGGAGTCGAAATGAGCTCCAATCTGGTTTATCGGTGTAAAAGTGGAGGCTTTCACCAGCACTATGGTAAGGAAAACAGAATAGAAAATAACATATTTGCTTTCGGACATTATTATCAGGTTCAGTATACGAGAGTTGAAAATCACTTGTCCTTCCATTTCAGACATAATATCATTCTTCAGGATCAGGGCGAAACTCTTGCCGGTCCGTGGGAGAATGGAAAAATTGATATGGACTATAACCTGTATTGGCATCTGAATGGTAAGCCCCAGTTTGGAAAACATACGTTTCAGGAGTGGAAGAAATTGAAGGAAAAACATTCCGTAATCATGTCGCCAGGCTTTAAGGATGCCCAAAATGATGATTATAGCTTTGCATCGCTTAAGGCAGCCCGTAAGATACATTTTAAGCCGTTTGATCTTTCCAAAGTGGGCGTGTATGGCTCTGCCGAATGGAAAGAAAAAGCAAAAATGTCGGTGCAACAACTTGATTTATTTAAAGAAATAGCAAAAGTTCGATTGAAAAAATAGCGACATTATTTATGAGTATCTTTTGACCAACTTCTTGTGAAGTGGCGTCATCGGAAATACTGCCGTTTTCGGGAAAAAAGGTCGGATTTTATATAGACAAGGCCGGACTCTGTCTGTATAAAGTCCGACCTTGTGGAAAAAACTGAATCATGAGATTTTAGGCAAATCGTTTTATTTTGTCTCTTTCCTGAATTCTATGTTTGGTGATTCGGTCGTCTTATTTTAATCATCCAATGTGTAAGTTTCATCGTAAATTTCTCTCAGATTCTTGTCTTCAAACGTCCAATAACCTGTTGGTTGAATGGCATGAGTGATATTGAGTAATTTCTTGGTGATTCCAGTTAAAGAATAAATGTCACCATGATACATTACTTTTTTTTCATCAACTACAGATACTTGAATAGATGGATCTTTTACGAATACTAAAATATCGCCTTTTTTCATTCCCATTTCAAAATAATTGAGAGGAGGACGTCGCGATGAATTGATTTTTTCCGTAGCAGATTTATCTTCTGTTGTCAAGTCATTGTCTATCTCTTCTGTGATTTCTTGTGTCACATCTTCCCGATTAAACAATTCCAATATAGCCATCGCCTGTTCCGGCTTGATTTGAAAAAATTCGCGGTTCGCATTAATCCGATTGGGTGCAAAAGCTGTATGCAGAGCTTTCTCAATCTTGGCACAATCCGAAGATTTTACCTTGCAAGCATATTTGCATTCAAAGGGAACAGGAACCCCCGTACCATAGAGTTCTTTCATCCGAGCATCCAGATTGTCTCTTGTCGTCATTCCAATTTTTACTAGTCCAGGCATCGCGGGATTGGTAAGAACATAAACGATACCTGAATTATTTTGTTTCTGGGACATATGATACTTTTTTTGTTTATAATATATCTGTATATGACGGGAAAAAAGAAATCCTGATTTCAAATGAAACCAGGATTCTTTTATAAAGTGGTGTCACCAGGAATCGAACCGGGGACACAAGGATTTTCAGTCCTTTGCTCTACCAACTGAGCTATGACACCATTGCTGAATAGCGGTGCAAAGATAGTGGATTCAGCTGATATGAGCAAATTTTTGTGTTCTTTTTTATTGCAGGGGGTTCCAGCCCTGAGCTTTCAGCTCCATTTCGGTGTCGCCACGGCAGATGAGGCGACAGCCCAGTTCGGGTTTGCAGATGTGGCCGATAATGCGCACGTCGGGTAGCTGCTCGGCTTTTTCGTAGTCGGTCAGGGGGAGGGTGAAGAGCAATTCATAGTCCTCACCGCCGTTGAGGGCGCAGGTAGTGACGTTGAGGTTGAACTCCTCGGCCGTGACGGCGGTCTGGTAGTCAATAGGGATGCGCTCCTCGTAGATGCGGCAGCCGGTGTGGCTCTGTGTGCAGATGTGGAGCAACTCGCTGGAGAGACCGTCGCTGATGTCCATCATGGCCGTGGGCTTGAGACCGTCGTCGCGGAGCGACTGGATGACATCACGGCGGGCTTCGGGCTTGAGTTGACGCTCCAGTATGTATTCCTTGCCGCTAAAGTCGGGCTGTGCTGCCGTTTCGGGGCGGTCCTGCCCCTTGAGGGCCTGTTTTTCACGTTCCAGCAACTGCAGGCCCATGTAGGCGGCGCCGAGGTTGCCACTGACGCAGATGAGGTCGGTATCCTTGGCCCCGTTGCGATAGACAATGTCCTCCCGACGGGCATCGCCGATGCAGGTGAGGCTCAGGGCCATGCCGGTGAGCGAGGAGGTGGTGTCGCCCCCAACGAGGTCGACGCCATATTGCTGGCAGGCCAGCTGCAGACCGGCATAAAGGGCTTCGGTGTCCTCAATGCAGAAACGCTTGCCCAGGGCCAGACTGACGAGGAGCTGGCGCGGGGTGGCATTCATGGCGTAGAGGTCGGAAAAGTTGACTACGGCGGCCTTGTACCCCAGGTGCTTGAGCGGGGTGTAGACGAGGTCGAAGTGGATACCTTCCATGAGCATGTCGGTGCTGACGAGTACCTCTTTGTCGGGGTAGTGCATCACGGCGCAGTCGTCACCTACGCCGTAGAGGGTAGAGGCGTTTTGCGGAGTGATGTCGTGGGTCAGGTGTCGGATGAGACCGAATTCGCCTAAAGTGGATATTTCAGTTCGTTTCATGTCGTAGGTAATAGTTGGGATTTGATTTTTGGAAATATGCGGCAGGCTGTGTCGGTGGTGGTGTGCATGACGATGTCGGGCGTCACTTCGTAGACCTGTGCGAGTTTGTCAATGACGGCCGTGAGATAGGCCGACTCATTACGGTGGCCGCGATGGGGCGTGGGGGCCAGATAGGGGGAGTCTGTTTCGAGTACGATGCGCGAGAGGGGCACAGCGCTGTGCAGCACCTCGGGCAGGGTGGATTTTTTGAATGTGAGTACTCCGCCAACTCCCAGTACGAACCGTGGAAAACGCTCGAGTAGCTCCCGGGCTTCGTCAGCCGTGCCGCCAAAACAGTGAAACACGCCGCCCGGCAGCTGCGGGGCAAAGGGTAGGAGCGTATCGACCAGCTGGCGGTGGGCCGAACGGGAGTGAATCATCAGCGGGAACTGAAACTCAACGGCCCAGCGGGCCTGCTCCTGAAGAACCTGAATCTGGAGATCGGCGTCGGGGGCTTCGTCGTAGTAAAAGTCGAGGCCTACCTCGCCTACGCCGATGTACCGGGCGTCGGTCTGGAGCAGCTGGTGCATGGCCTGGAGTGTGGGAAACGGGTCGGACGTGAATTCCGTGGGATGCAGGCCCATCATGGGGAAGCACCGGCCCGGCCACTGGCGGCACATGTTGAGCATGGGGTCGATGGTTTCGGCATTGATATTGGGCAGCAGCAGGGCACCGGCACCGGCTTCGAAAGCCCGGCTGACCACTTCACGGCGGTCGGCGTCAAACTCCTCGGTATAGAGATGCGTATGGGTATCGATGAACATGAAGGCTGTCTTATTTGTTGCGGTGGAGCAGGGTGCGGGCGTATTTCCAGAGCTGCTCCTGTTTTTCGGCAGGCAGGTTGATCTGGCTGAGCGTGTGGCGGGCCTGCTCAAAGAAGTTATCGATGGTCTGCTGGCAGAGTTGCGGAACATCGAGGCGGTTGTAAATGGCTGTGACGGCCTGAATCTTCTGTGCGGCCATGTCGGCCGGGCAGCCCATCCAGCGGGTCAGTTCCTCACGGGTTGTCTCGTCGGCACGCAGCCAGGCATTGATGAGCAGATAGGTTTTCTTGTCACAGAGAATGTCGCCGCCTATTTTCTTGCCGAATACGGCGGGGTCGCCGTAAACGTCGAGATAATCGTCCTGCAGCTGGAAGGCCAGACCGAGCTGTTCGGCAAAGTGATACAGCTGATCGGCATCGGCCTCGGGTGCCTGGCCCAGCATGGCACCCATCTTGGCGGCACAGGCCAGCAGTACGGACGTCTTGAGCCGGATCATTTCGATGTATTCAGCCTCGGTTACGTCCATACGGTTTTCGAAGTTCATGTCGTATTGCTGCCCTTCGCCAATTTCAATGGCCGTGCGCGTAAAGAGCTGGAGTACGTCGGTGCGGTTGCACTGCTGCATGAGGCGGTAGGCCAGAATGAGCATGGTGTCGCCCGAAAGGATGGCCGTACTGTCGTTCCATACCTTATGTACGGTGGGTTTGCCACGGCGGATGGGCGCCTTGTCCATGAGGTCGTCATGGAGCAGGGTGTAGTTGTGGTAGGTTTCGATGCCCAGTGCGGCGGGCATGGCCTGTTCCAGGTTGTCGTCGCGGTAGAGGCTGTATGTGAGCAGAAGCAGTACGGGACGTATGCGCTTTCCGCCCATGGAGAGTACGTAGCGAATGGGTTCATAGAGGCCGCGGGGCGCGGTGGGGTACTTTAGCGCGTCGAGCTGCGCATTGACTTTTTCGAGAATTTGCTCAAATGAAAGCATGTCGATATGTTTTTAGGGAATATTCAAGAGTATGAACGGACTGGTTATTTCACGGCAAAGACTACCGGCACAGTAACTCTGACGAGTACAGGCTTGCCGTTCATTTTTCCGGGATGCCATTTGGGCATGCGCCTGATGGCACTCAGCGCCAGGGCATCCAGCTTGGGGTGTAACTTCTTGGAAACGGCGGGTTCACGTATGCTGCCGTCGGGAGCTACCAGGAAGGTGATTTCGAGCGAACCTTCGATGCCGGATTTGATGCAGTCGGTCGGGTAGGGAATATGGGCGTCGAGCCACTTCATGAGGGCAGCCGGACCGCCGGGAAACTGTGGCATCTGTTCCACCACTTCGGTAGGTGTGAGTTGTGCTCCGATTTCGGGTGCATCGGGGTCGTCTTCCAGTCCGGTAGTGTCCTTCAGGGTAATCAGTTCCATTTCTTCGCTGGCCCGCAAATCTTCCAGACCTTTTTCGCCCAGCAGGAACGGATTGGGGGCAAAGTCAACAATTTCGGGAGCCAGTTTGGTAGCGTGAGGCGACTGTACCACTTTGTGGGTAACCGCATGGCGACCGGTGGCAACCGCTTTCAGTTCGTGTCCTTCCTTGAGGGGGGGCATATCCACCTGTCCGAAACGCTCAAGCCCTTTCAGCCCCTGCTTGATTTCATAGGCAATGTAAAATCTGAGAAGAAAGGCCGAAAGCAGGCAGAACAAAAAGAAACCTATGATACACAGCAGGGCAAACCGATGCCGGCGGGCTGATCGCTGTCGCATCATGTAGGCGCCGTATTCCTTGTTCTTTCCCTGAAAGATAAGGTCGCACCATTCTTTAGATACTAAATCGAGTTTCTTCACGTTATTATACAGAGTTGTTCCGGAAGGCGCATCCGGTAGGAAACGGGTTGTTGTCTTGCCTGATTGAATCAGAAGAGGGGCTGCCGGGTGCGCGAGTCTGGATTTATTCTGCAAAAGTACGGCAGATAGTTTAAAATTAATGTATCTTTGCTCTCAATTTTTAGTGTTCGGATGAAAAAAAATTGCATTCTCGGCGTTTTGTGGCTTTTTGCCCAGGTATTGGCAGCGCAGGAGGGGACTTCGGCCTACCAGTATCTGAAAATACCCGTATCGTCCCACGTGGCGGCTACGGGCGGACAGAACATTTCGATTGTGGATGACGACGCTACGCTGGGAATGAGTAATCCGGCCTTGCTTTCCAACGTGTCGGACGGCATGTTGAGTTTTGACTATACCCGTTATATGGCCGGAGCAAATTTAATCGGGGCACAGTATGTCAAGGCTTTCGGGCAGCGCCATACGGGTAGCGTGGCCCTGCATTATCTGGGTTACGGCAGTCAGATGGAGACCGACGATCAGGGCAACGAACTGGGTAGTTTTACGCCTAAAGATATTGTGGCGCAGATGGGATACAGTTATTTGCTGACCGACCGCTGGTCGGGCGGAGCCGCCATGAAGATACTTTATTCCCACTATGCCGGCTATACCTCGGCGGCCCTGGCCGTTGATGTGGGTGTCAATTATTTTAATGAAGAAACGGACTTCTCTTTTTCGGCTGTAGTGCGCGACGTGGGTGTACAGGTGAAGAAGTTTGACGATCGTTCAGAAACGGTGCCCTACGATGTCCAGTTGGGATTGAGCAAGGGATTTGCCCATGCCCCTATCCGTCTGTCGCTGACGCTGACCGACCTGACCCGTTGGTCGTCGTCATACTACTATACGGCTGACGGTAGCAAGACCAAGGCCCTGCAGCAGGTACTCAACCACCTGGTAGTAGGGGTAGACATTATGCCTTCGCAATATTTCTATCTGTCGGCGGGATATAATTTCCGCCGGGCCTATGAGCTGAAAGCTGCCGGAAAATCACGCGGGGCAGGACTGACCTTTGGCGGCGGCATTAAGGTAAGGCGTTTCAGGGCCGACCTTTCATACGCCCGTTATCATGCTGCCGCTTCGTCCTTTACGTTGGGTGTGGCCTACGCGTTGTAGCGTATCGGTTTTATGTAGAAAATATGAACATGCAGTAATCATGAAAAAAATAATCATAGCCCTTGACGGCTTCTCTTCATGTGGAAAGAGCACTATGGCCAAACGTCTGGCTCGTGCCATCGGATATATTTATGTGGATAGTGGTGCTATGTATCGTGCCGTGACGCTTTATGCCTTGCAGCACGGTTTGTTTGATACAGACGGTCATTTGTGTGTCAGCCGGTTGCAGCAGGCCATGCCGGAAATTCAGGTCGGGTTTCAGCGCGGAACCGACGGCTCGGTGCAGACTTTGCTGAACGGCACTCCCGTAGAGCAGGAAATTCGTACCTTGCGTGTGTCACAACACGTTAGCGAGGTGGCTGCACAGCCCTTTGTGCGCGAGGCCATGACCCGTCAGCAGCAGGCCATGGGACAGGCACGTGGCATTGTAATGGACGGGCGGGATATCGGGACGACCGTTTTTCCGCAGGCTGAATTAAAGGTCTTTGTGACTGCTTCGGCTGAGGTACGTGCGCAGCGCCGTTTCCTGGAGATGCAGGCTAAGGGACAGACTGCTGATTTTGACGAAATCCTGAAAAATGTGCGTGAACGCGACCATATTGATTCTACCCGCAGCGTGAGCCCCTTGCGACAGGCCGACGATGCCGTAGTGCTGGATAATTCCAACATGACGCTTGACGAGCAACATCAGTGGCTTTTGACCCAATTCCGGCGAATATGTCCTGATGCTGAGGTTCATGAAGCATAGGAGCGTTTTTGTTTTATTTATGAAAGGAAATATACAAACATGCAAATAGAAATTGACCAGGAGTCGGGGTTCTGTTTTGGCGTGACAACAGCTATTCGAAAGGCTGAGGAGAGTTTGCGTTGTGCTGACAACGTACCGGCCGGGCCGTTATATTGTTTGGGTGACATAGTTCATAACCGGCGTGAGTGTGAGCGTCTGCACGAGTTGGGGTTGCGCACTATTGACCATCAGATGTTTCGTCAACTGCCGGCTGGTTCACGCGTTTTGTTACGGGCTCATGGCGAGCCGCCTGCTACCTACGAGGCGGCACGTGAGCGTGGGGTCAGTCTGATTGATGCCACCTGTCCTGTGGTGCTACAACTGCAGCGCCGCATACGTCGCGCCTATGAGGAAGAACCTTCAGACACTCAAATTGTGATCTACGGAAAACCTGGTCATGCCGAAGTGCTCGGACTGGTGGGGCAGACTGAGGGGCACGCCATTGTAATCGCCCATCCTGACGAAGCCGTCAGGCTTGACATGCACCGTTCCATCCGACTCTTTTCGCAAACCACACAGCCGCTGGAAGGTTTCCGGCAGTTGGTAGACTATTTGCAAGCCCATGTAGTAGCTCCCGCTACGTTTCAGTTTACTGATACCATTTGCCGCCAGGTGGCCAACCGGTTGCCCGGTGTCAGGGCCTTTGCTGCGCGTCATGATGTGGTGTTGTTTGTTTGTGGCCTGAAAAGTTCAAACGGACGTGTGCTTTACGAAGCCTGCCGGCAGGTGAACGGACGCAGTTATTTGGTAGACGATCCTGCCGCCATCCGCGCTGAATGGTTTAGTCATGCTCAAAGCGTGGGGATTTGCGGCGCTACTTCTACCCCAAAATGGCTGATGGAGGCTTGTAGCGAAGCCATCAGACGGATGTATCCTGACGAATAGCAGAGAAGAGACTGAACCGGTTCCTTTTCGTACGCATTCCTGAAGTCGGGAATTTCATTTCGGGGCCGGTCGTAGAAAAGGTGTAGGACTACTTCTTGTGTCGCTCTGCACGGTATGCCGAAGGTGTTATGCCGGTTTGTTTCTTGAACATCCTGCTGAGGTGTTGTGGATAGTCAAAACCTAAGTCGTAAGCCGTCTGTGCAATACTAAGTCCTTGTGAGAATTTGTTTTTAGCCAGTTGTATGATGTATTCGCGGATATATTGGCCGGCCGTGTCTCCTGTTGTCTTTTTGATTAAATCTCCGAAATAGTTGGGTGACATGCACAGCTTTTCTGCGCAATATTGTACGGTGGGGATTCCTAAACTTATTTGTCTGTTTTGCTCATAATAGTCTTTCAGCAGGCAATCAAATTTCATGAGCGTGTCTGAGTTGGCTGACTTTCTGGTCATAAACTGGCGGTGGTAGAAACGTTGGCAGAAATTCAGCATCAGTTCAATATATCCTACAATAATAGCGTCTTGCTGGTTGTCATGTGGCTTTTGTAATTCAACCTGGATTTGCTGCATTAAAGACGACATGATGTCGCGTTCTGCCTGGCTCATGTGTAGCGCTTCATTGATTTGATAGTCAAAGAAGGAATAGTTCCTGATTTCTTTTTCCAAAGGGGTGCCATGCAGCAAGTCGGGATGAAACAGCAGAGCCCATCCGGTAAGCATGACTTGTTCGCCGTTATCTTCTTTTCCGCCAATTTGTCCTGGTGCGATGCAGATAACGGTTCCTTTCTGATAATCGTATTTACCGCATCCATACGAGAGGTCTATGTCAGCTTCATCATGAAAAAAGATGCCGTAAATACTATAATTGTTCAGGCAATGTCTGACGGGAGACACTTCGGCATAATTGATGACGCATACCAGCGGATGCCGATTGGTATATCCCATGTAGTGGCAGTAATCGCTTACGTTTCTTATTTTCATGATTTTGGTCATAGTTGTGTATGCGTATGGTTTTTGTATGCTTACAAAAATACATGATTTTGTTCAGAAAGCCATGTCTGGTTTTGCTGTATTTGCAGCAGTAAGGTAAAAGACATTTTTGTTGCTCTTACGGAATATTTTTCTGGGAATCAGTAAAAATGGTATGCAATGCATATAAATTGTTATGTCCGTGGCAGATTGATGCCGTAATTTTGCATTGTCAGAAACGAAATCCTATTGTATAAAAAATAAGTACAGAAAAAATGATGGATAGAAGAGGCTTTTTGAAAATTTCATCAATGACAGCTTTGATGGCAGCGGGAGAGTGGACGGGATTGTCAAAAGTTCTTGCTCGCTCATCTTCGCAGAATTCTTTTTCATCAGTTCGTCAATCTTCCGGTAATATGGAGCATAGAAACCTGGGCCAGCTGAATGTGTCGGCTGTGGGGCTTGGTTGTTTGCCCATGGTGGGATATTATGGCGGCCGGTATGAAAAACGCGACATGATAGCTTTGATTCGTCGGGCTTATGAAAAAGGAATTACTTTTTTCGATACGGCCGAAGTTTATGGACCCCATGTCAGTGAGGAGTGGGTCGGAGAGGCTTTGGAGCCATTCCGCAACGAGGTGAAAATCGGTACAAAATTCGGATTTGGTGTAGAAGAGGGGAAGCCTACATCATTGAACAGCTCTCCTGCTCATATCCGCCGGGCTGTGGAGGGGTCGTTAAAACGCTTGCGTACGGACCATATTGATTTGTTGTATCAGCATCGAGTTGACCCGAATGTATCAATGGAAGAGGTGGCCGATACGGTCAAGCAGCTGATGCAGGAAGGGAAAGTTCTGCATTGGGGATTGTCTGAAGCCAGTGCGCGTTCAATCCGTCGGGCTCATGCCGTTTGTCCGGTTACGGCCGTGCAGAGCGAGTATGCCATTTGGTGGCGTGAGCCCGAAACTAAAATTTTTCCTACACTTGAAGAACTGGGAATAGGATTTGTGCCTTACTGTCCGTTGGGAAGGGCTTTCCTGACAGGTGTTATCAATGAAAACAGCCGATTCTATAAGCCGGACCGTCGTCATAATCTGCCGCAATTTACGCCTGAAGCCTTGAAACACAATATGCCACTTGTCAGACTTGTTCAAAAATGGGCAGAACAAAAAGGCTTGACTCCGGCACAATTTGCGCTAGTGTGGATGCTTTCGCGTAAGTCGTGGATAGCACCGATTCCGGGAACGACTAATCCTGAACATCTGGATGATTTGTTGGGGGCTGGAACGGTCAGACTTTCAGCCTGGGAAATGGAGGCTTTTGATAAAGAGTATGCCCAAATTGATTTGATGGGGCATCGGGCTGATCCTTTTACAGAAAGTCAGATTGATAAATCATAAGTAAAATGGATTATACGGTATTGAATAACGGCATTGAAATGCCGATGCAGGGTTTTGGCGTGTACCAAATATCTCATGCTGATTTGTGTCAACAGGTCGTGACTGAGGCGCTAGGAGCAGGCTACCGCCTGATTGATACCGCTTCGGTTTATGGCAATGAAGAGGCTGTGGGGGCTGCTGTCCGCCAAAGCGGCGTTCCGAGAAACGAAATCTTTATTACAACCAAAGCCTGGATTTCAGAGATGGGGTATGATCAGACTTTGCGTGCTTTTGAGGCATCTCTTAGGCGGTTGCGTGTTGATTATCTTGATCTCTACCTGATTCATATGCCGTTTGGCAATTATTATGGAGCTTGGAAGGCTATGGAAAGATTGTATGCAGAAAAGTGCGTGCGGGCTATCGGCGTTTGTAACTTTGGTGCTGACCGTCTGATTGATTTATGCAAGAATGCTGAAGTCATACCCGCTGTAAATCAGGTGGAGTGCCATCCTTTTACGCAACAGGAAGAAATTTTGGAGACTATGCGCTCGTTACATGTGCAAGTGGAAGCTTGGGGACCGTTGGCAGAAGGACGAAACGAACTCTTTTCACATCCATTGTTGTCTGAAATAGGGCGAAAGTATGGAAAAACGGTGGCCCAGGTAGTGTTGCGCTGGCATTTGCAGCGTGGCGTAGTGGCTATTCCCAAATCTGTACATAAAGAGCGTATGGCTGAAAATTTTTCTATTGGCGATTTTTATTTGGATGACGAAGACATGGCCGTTTTATCTTCCTTGGATACCAAACGTTGTCTTATATTAGACTGCCATAATCCGGTTGAAGTAGAACGCTTGTACCAAATCACATGCAATAACTGACGTGTGATGGAAAATAAATTGAGGAATAACGGATAATTAAACTAAAAATAGTAGAGGTAATGATGGATTTTTTGTTTATAGGTGGTATAGGCATGCAGGAGGTGCTGCTGATAGCTTTGGTCGTTTTGTTGTTTTTCGGAGGTAAAAAAATTCCGGAACTGATGAAAGGTCTCGGTAAAGGTGTGCATGCCTTTAGGGACGGGCTTAACAATGTAGAAGGAAATACGGATGCTTCAGATTCCAAGTCTTCCGACAATCCGTAGATTATGGGCGGGCAAGGCAAGCAGTTATCCTTTTGGGAGCACCTTGACGTGCTGAGGCGAGTGCTCATAAAGGTTGTAGCGGTAGCGGCAGTATGCGGCATATTGGCTTTTATATTTAAGCAGCCGCTTTTCTTTGTTGTTTTGGCTCCAGGTAGGGAGAATTTTGTAACCTATGATTTTTTGAACGATGTAATAGCGTGGAGTGGCGGCAATATGGAACCGATGGCGGCGCAGTTTATAAATACGGGATTGGCACAACAATTTATTATTCACATGCGCATGGCATGTTGGGTCGGTTTGTTGGGAGCATTGCCGTTTGCGTTGTTCCAGATGTTCTGTTTTATATCGCCCGCGCTTTATGCGCATGAGCGGCGTTATGTTGTGTGGGTTGTTTGTGGCGGATATGTCATGTTTGTTTGGGGAGTATTGGTGGGATATTTTCTGGTTTTTCCCTTGACATTTCGTTTCCTGAGTACTTATCAGGTCAGTGAGGACGTTACCAATCTGATAACGCTTGATTCATATGTTTCAACGCTCATGACGATGTGTATGTCGATGGGCGTTGTTTTTGAAATTCCGGTCATTTCATGGCTCTTGGCCAAATTGAGGCTTCTCTCCGCGTGTTCCATGCGCCGTTTTCGGAAACACGTCATGGTTGTGATATTGGTAGCAGCTGCCGTCATTACGCCTACATCTGATGTGTTTACACTTCTACTCGTGTCGTTGCCTATGTGGGGGTTGTATGAGGCGAGTATTTGGTTGGTAAAGTGCAGTGGTGAATTACATGCGGCAGGTTGTAAATAACGTGAATACGGATGGATAAAAAGAGTCCAAGCCCCGAACTTTGTTCAGGCTTGGACTCTTTTGAATCTTTTACGGGCAGCCCTTTAGGGCAGATACTGTGAAAATCTTTGTGGAATTAGCGGTTTTTGTACATATCCTCATAGTAAGTTTGGTAGGCTCCACTTGTGACGTGGTCCATCCATTCCTGATTGTCCAGATACCAGCGTACGGTTTTTTCAATTCCTTCTTCAAATTGCAGGCTGGGTTCCCAGCCCAATTCACGCTGCAGCTTGGTGGAATCAATGGCGTAGCGCAAGTCGTGTCCGGCGCGGTCGGTTACGTAAGTAATGAGGTCCATGTCCTGACCCTCGGGCCTACCGAGCAGGCGGTCAACGGTACGGATGACTACTTTGATGATGTCAATGTTTTTCCATTCGTTGAATCCGCCGATGTTGTAGGTTTCAGCCGTACGGCCCTGATGGAAAATGAGGTCAATGGCACGGGCGTGGTCTTCAACGTAGAGCCAGTCGCGCACGTTTTCGCCTTTACCGTATACGGGTAGGGGCTTACGGTGTCGTATGTTGTTGATAAACAACGGAATGAGCTTTTCCGGAAACTGGTGCGGGCCGTAGTTGTTGGAGCAGTTGGTTACGATGGTGGGCATTCCGTAGGTATCGTGAAAGGCACGTACAAAATGGTCACTGCTGGCTTTACTGGCGCTGTAAGGGCTGTGAGGCGTGTAGGGGGTTGTTTCCGTAAAGAATTTCTGTCCGTAAGCCAGATGATGGGTGCCGGATGAAGCCCGTGTGGAAAACGGAGGTTCTATACCCTCGGGATGAGTCATTTCCAGAGCGCCATATACTTCGTCTGTGGAAATGTGGTAAAAGCGTTTTCCCTCATATCCTTCGGGAAGTGATTCCCAGTATAGTTTGGCAGCTTGCAGGAGCGAGAGCGTGCCCATTACGTTGGTACGGGCAAACGTAAAGGGGTCTTTGATACTGCGGTCTACGTGGCTCTCGGCAGCCAGGTGGATAATGCCGTCTACGTGGTGCTCCTGAAGCAGGTGGCATATGGTGTCAAAATCACAGATGTCGGCTTTTACGAAAGTATAGTTGGGCTTGTCTTCAATGTCTTTGAGGTTGGCCAGATTGCCGGCATAAGTCAGCTTGTCGAGGTTGATGATGTGGTATTCGGGATACTTGTTGACAAAAAGTCTGACTACGTGGCTGCCAATAAATCCGGCACCGCCAGTAATGAGTATGTTGCGTGTATTCATAAAATCGGTATGTTTGGGTGTGGTTTTGGGGAATTGTGTGATGTGCCTGGGCGCAGTTCCCGGCCGATGAACTTAGTAGAGATCTTCGCGATAGTCAAAAAGCCAGTCGGCGTCTTTCAGCCGTGGGTGGTGGCGGTCTTTTTCTGACAATATGACGTCGGTCTCCGGCAGGCGCCAGTCAATGTGCAGATCTGGGTCGTTCCAGGCCAGGGCTCCTTCAGCTTGAGGAGCGTAGAAGTTGTCACATTTGTATTGAAACACCACTTCGTCGGTCAGCACGCTGAATCCGTGGGCAAAGCCTCGAGGAATGAAAAACTGGCGGTGGTTGTCACCCGTGAGTTCCACGGCCACATGTTGGCCAAAGGTGGGGGAGCCTTTGCGGATGTCAACAGCCACGTCGAGTACGCTGCCTTTGATGACGCGTACCAACTTGGATTGCGCATAGGGCGTTTTCTGGAAATGCAGGCCGCGCAGCACGCCGTATGACGATTTGCTTTCGTTGTCCTGAACAAAGTGAATTTCACGCACCTCCTGGTTGAAATCCCTCTGCGAGAACGATTCAAAAAAATAACCCCGTTCGTCGTTGAAAATCCGTGGTTCGATAATCACTACGCCCGGTATGGCGGTTTGAATAACTTTCATTTTTCTTTTTTGGGTTCTTTATTTTTTGATTTGCAGCGCAGTGTTCCGGCTTTTTTCGGAGCGCTGCGCTGACATTTTTTTACCAGTCTATTTTTCGTTTGTCGGCATGTTCTACTTCGTCGGCAATTTTTTGCAGATATTGTCCGTAAGGATTTTTCAGCATGGGAGCAGCCAGCTGGCGGAGCTTTTCGCTGTTTATCCAGCCCATTCGGAAGGCTATTCCTTCCAGACAGGCAACTTTCAGCCCCTGGCGTTTTTCAATGACTTCCACGTAGTTGCCTGCGGCTGCCAGCGAGTCGTGTGTGCCCGTATCAAGCCAGGCAAAGCCCCGTCCCAGGGTTTGCACCTTGAGCCGGTTTTCTTCCAGGAACCATTGGTTGACCGATGTAATTTCCAATTCGCCGCGGGCTGAAGGCTTGATGCCTTCGGCTACTTTTACTACGTCGTTAGGGTAGAAATACAGTCCCACTACGGCATAGTTGGATTTGGGATGAGCCGGTTTTTCTTCGATTGACAGACAGTTGCCGTCGTTGTCGAATTCAGCTACTCCGTAACGTTCGGGGTCGTTCACCCAGTAGCCGAAAACGGTGGCTTTCTGTTCGGTTTCGGCTGTACGGACGGCGTTTTTCAGCATGGATGTGAATCCGCTGCCGTGGAAGATGTTGTCACCCAGAACCAGACATACGTCATCCTGCCCGATGAATTCCTTGCCGATTAGAAAGGCCTGGGCCAGTCCGTCGGGCGAGGGTTGCTCGGCATAGGAGAATTCTACGCCATAGTCCGACCCGTCACCCAGCAGGCGGCGGAACCCCGGCAGGTCGTGGGGGGTTGAAATAATCAGAATCTCACGTATGCCGGCCAGCATCAATACGGAGATGGGGTAGTAGATCATGGGTTTGTCGTACACGGGCAGCAGCTGTTTGCTTACGCCCTTGGTGATGGGATACAGACGGGTGCCTGATCCTCCGGCTAATACTATTCCTTTCATAAGTATTTTTCTCTTCTTTAGGTGTGGTGCAGCCTGCCGCCGGCTTGGCTGTACCGGTTTTTTCAGTATGCATACAAAGGTATTAAATATGCACAGAAACACCAAATTTTTAATAGGGTTTGTGGTTTGTCCGCAACAGACGTGCGGTGAAGCCGTTTTGCGGGTAAGGCAGAGGGGTAGAGGAGATGTTTGTGGATAAAAAATGCGTGACGGCAACTTTTCACGGCATATCATGCGCCTTGGGGCGAAGTTGATGAAAAAAACGTATCTTTGTTCCCGATAAAAACAGAATGGCAGAATATGGAACAGAAGAGAATCAGTTTGGTGATTTCAGACGACATACATCGTGCTTGTCCCGACTTTGTTGGCGCAGCGCTGTGGGCTGAGGTGAGCAACGGCAGTTCGGCTTCCGGTTTGCTGCAGGAAATGGAGGAGGCCGAGCGGCAGTTGCAGGAACGTATGGATACGGAACGCCTCAAGGCTTTACCTTCAATAGCGGCTACGCGGGCGGCTTACAGGGCTTGCGGAAAAGACCCCAGTCGCTATCGGCCGGCCGGGGAGCAACTGGCCCGTCGGGTGATTAAGGGGGCTGGCCTGTATCGCATCGACGCGTTGGTCGATGCCGTCAACCTGGCTTCGCTGGTGAGCGGATATTCCATCGGAGGGCTTGATGCCGATAAGATTCAGGGAAATTTCCTGACTCTGGGCATCGGCCGCGAGCAGGAACCGTATGAGGGCATCGGGCGGGGTGTGCTCAATATAGCCGGCATGCCGGTCTATCGTGACGAGGCAGGAGGCGTGGCCACCCCAACCAGCGACCATATGCGTACGCGCATAACGGGGACGACCCGGCATTTGCTGGCCCTGATTAACGGCTACGACGGAAACCGTGATGCTGTGGTGGCTACGGCACGGTATCTGGAAGAGCTGCTCCGGCGTTATGCCGGTTGCCGGCAGTCGGAGATATGGACATACGTCTGGAACGGATAAGAGAGAAGGCCTCCCCCGTGCTGCCAGAGGCTTGGACAATAAGAAAAAATAGGCTGAAGCTACGTTGACAGACGTAGCGTGCGGGCCGGAGCACGTCGGAGGCAGACTAAGATGCCGTCTTTTTTCAACAAAATCCCGATTTGTTGAAAAAAGACGGCATCTTGTTTATTTATGGAGTACGGACAGATGTACTTGGTAGAAATTCGGCATCCGTAATCAGGATTTTAAACTATGTATGAATTGTAGGATTCTTGAAAACCGGAAGGCCGGTATTTGTATGGCTGCCCAAGTGTTGGCGAAACCCTTTTTTCAGATAAAAACAAAACGACTGTTTTACTCTTTGTAAAACAGTCGTTAATAAAAGTTGGGGTACTCGGACTCGAACCAAGAATGACAGGACCAGAATCTGTAGTGTTACCATTACACCATACCCCAATTTGTAAAGAGCGCTCAGGATTTTCTTTCTCAGTAACTCGTTTGTGTTACTTGTTTCCTGAATTCGGATGCAAATTTAGAGGTTATTTTTGAATCTTCCAAATGTTTTGGCGATTTTTTTTGAAAAAACGTCTTTTTTTCTCTTTTGGGGGGGAGAGATTCTTTCCTGACAGGGCAAAAATAGCCGTTGCTGTCGGCCGAGTGTGGCAAGTGTCCGTCAGCAGCCGGAACCGTCAATGCTGCATGCCGCTCCTTCGTCGGCCGGACGCGATTGCAGTCCGGCCTCTTCGGGCTGCAGGGTTATGCTGCCGTCTTCAAGAACAAAGCAGGGTATACCTACCAGGCCGTGTCGCCTGGCGTTGCTGAACGCGTCGTGATGGTCGCGCAGTTTCAGAAAAGCCTTCAGGTTTTTCACGTGTTTGCCGATATCCACAATTTCATATTGGCTGTTGCCCTCTATCTGTTTTTCTACATAGGTACAGTCCGGACAGGTGTCCATTACATAAATCTTTATCATAATCGGATTGAATTAAGTCATTATTTTTCTACGGGAAGCCCCAGTTCCGTCCAATGGAGTATGCCGCCTTTCATGTCGAAAACCTTGAACCCGCTCTCGTGCATTTTTGTGGCGGCGGCATTGCTGCGGCGGCCGCTGCGGCAATAGAGGTAGTATGTGCGCTTTTTGTCAAGCGCGCTGATGCCTTTGGCAAAGGCGTCGCTGTCCAGAAAATTCAGGTTGATGGCTCCTTTCAGGTGGCCGTCGGCATATTCCGATGGTTGACGAACGTCGAGTATGACTGCAGACGTGTCTGCTTTTGCGGCTGCAATAAACTCTTCGGGCTCCAGTATCTTAACGGGTGATTGGGCCGTACAACTGTTGAAGAACCCCATGGCCATCAGAATGGAGAGTATTATTTTTTTCATGAGAAATATGTATGGTTTTATAAATTTTGAATGAGTCTATTTTGAATGTATGGCGTTCTTGATTTTGCTGCACATGGTTTCCGGATCACGGCATGAAATGACATATTTTTTTCCTTTGCCAGTTTCGATAAGGAACACATGGTCAAGATTGGTGGCATACACCATAAACCTGCCTAACTCCTGATTGTGGAACCATCCCCACCAACCGAAGAAAGCTCCGCTTCCGAAAATGCGGGCAAAATTCATGGTTACCTTATAAGGTTCGGCCCTTGAAATGTCCATCAGTGGAATTTCCTTGACATACAGGGGAAATACGATATTCAGGCTTTTGGGGGTCACTTGGATTTCCAGCGGAAAAAAGAACAGGGAACAGATGCATAGAATTACGAGTGAGCCGAGGAGAACGTATGACAGGTATGCGGCTTCTGTGTCAGTTGTCAGAAGATATAATCCGAGTCCTGAAAGAAGAAGCACAGACAGGATGGTAACGATTACGGAACGCCATGCCCATTGTGGTTTTTGTTTATACATGCCGATATGATTTGGGGTTTGTTGTTGATTGTTTTTTATTCTTGATTCACAACCCGTGTCTTATAGGACATCCGATTAAAATACTGACTAATCATGGATATGTTCAGCGTTTCCTGTATCGGAAGAGTCCTTCACTTCGTGTTGCCGTCAAAAAAATAAAATCAATGTTTCGTCAAACAGGGTAAAAGTATAAATAAAATCCGAACAAATGATGCTTTACGGAGGAATATTTTCCGTAATCGGTTGGATGGCGTAAGTAAAAAACTCCGGAAAGCGGGGCGTTTTGCAGTTGTCTTTCCGTATCTTTGTAAAAGAATAATAGCTTGTACAGACACATATGCTGTATAGGGACAAGAAATAACCATGAAGTGGAGTATCATTATACCCGTATATCAGGCGAAAGCATACCTGGGCACTTGTCTGGAGTGTATTGGCCGGCAGATGGATGAACAGACGGAGGTGTGGCTCGTTGATGACGCGTCGACAGATGGCAGTGGACAGATTTGTGAGATGTGGAGCCGGAGTGACGAGCGTTTTAAATGTGTGCATCATCCGCAAAACCGCGGACTTTCAGCTGCCCGCAATACGGGGCTGGAACATGCCGGCGGGCAGTGGATTCTGTTTGTGGATGCCGACGACTGGTTGGCGCCGGGCACGTTGGCTGCATTGCGTCAGCTCTCGCAGGACGACGGGGTGGATGTAGTAGAATTTCCCGTCCATCTGGAGCATGGCAGTAAGCGGGCACGCTGGTATGTGCCTGGGCACGGGGAGCGGGTAGGCTTTCGTGAATGGATATCGGCCGGGGCTTATCGTTACAGCTACGCCTGGAACAAGATGTACCGTTCCGGCTTGTGGGCATCGGTACGCTTTGAGGAGGGACGTCTTTTTGAGGATATGTTTACCATACCTTATGTGTTGGAGCAGGCCCGCGGTATTTTGCGTACGGATAGTGGCGGCTATTATTATTGCAGTCATCAGGGTAGTTTGTCGAATACTTTGAGCCGCAAGGGAACGACGGATCTGCTGGAGGCCACGCTGAAGCTGTATGAACATATACGTTGTCAGCAATGGGCTGATGATGAAATATTGGACGAACTTTATATGGAGGCATGCAATCGGCAGATTGTATGCCTGAAAATGGGCGGTCCGATGTTGTTGCCCCGGCGTCAGATAACCGCATCGCATGTGTGGCGGCGCGGCCAGTCGGCCGTCAGACGGTTGAAGTGGCTGCTAATGCAAACGGGAAAGCCACAGTGGTGCAGGTGGTGGGCACGGTATATGCCTTTGTCATCCCATTAAGAACGGCTTATGGAAATCAGTTTTATTATACCCTACTATGAAGTGTCGCCTTGGCTGTTGCGAAGGTGTCTGGAGAGTGTTTGCGCTTTTATGCAGCAGGTTCCGGATTGCAGCTGGGAGGCATGGGTGGTGGATGACGGAAGTTCGGATGCCGGTATTGCCCGGCGTGAGGTGGAGCGCACGGGAGCAGCACAGATTCACTGCCTGCGTGTACCTCATGGCGGTTTGGGCGCGGCCCGTAATGCAGGGTTGGATCATGCCTGCGGCATGTATGTATTTTTCCTGGATGCCGATGATTATTTGTTTGTCCGCTCGGCAGGACCTCTGTTGGCATGCTGCCGGCAATGCCGTCCTGATGTGCTTTCTTTTGGTATGCAGACGGTAAGGCATAGGGAGCAGGAGCAGCCTGACCGTCCCGTCCGTTTGCGAATCTGCTATGAGGGGAGCGGAGCGGGCTACATGGTAGGGCATAATCTGCGCGCTGCAGCATGGGGATATCTGTTCCGGCGTGAAAGTTTGGGAGAATTGCGCTTCGTGACCGGTATATTTCATGAGGATGAGGCCTTTACGCCCCGCCTATGGCTGCAGGCAAAGCATGTGTGCGTGACCTCGTTGCCTGTATATGCATATTATCAGCGAAGCGATTCTATTGTGCATGTATCCAGCCGTGAACAGTTGGAGAAACGTATGGCTGATTTGCGGCAGGTATTGGTCGGGTTGAAGCAGGAACCGGTAGGGAATGCTTTGCAACAACAGGCTTTGCGGCGTAGGATGGAGACGCTGGCTTCAGACGTATGGTGGCGGCTGGTATGTGAAAGTCCGGATACGGCTTTTTTGCGCTGTCAGTTAGGATGGTTTCGAGAGGCCGGATTTTATCCGCTTCCTTTGCGGTTTTACACTTTACGCTATATATTAATGTATATCGGCTCGCAGTGCGGAATGGTGTCTGTTTTTTTGAACAGAATGAGTCATTTAAAACAATTGTTTTCCTCTAAAAATCAATAAAAAGGGAAATATTTATGTCGTGTGTGTTGTGTTAATCCGTGAAATCGTTTTAACTTTGCGCATTCAATGGGTAAGATGTGCGTGACATGCGCATGATGTTTCCCTAAGAGTAAAAAAATCTTGTTGAACAATCAAAAAAAGTATGACGATCGAAAATAAATTATTAGCAGCTATAGTAGAAGGTATTCGTGAGAAAAAAGGTGGAAAGATTGTAATAGCCGACCTGACTTCCATTGATACGGCCCCTTGTGCATATTTCGTGATTTGTGAAGGTAATTCTCCACAGCAGGTGGAAGCTATTACCGACTCAATAGAGGAAACGGCACGCTTGAAAGCTGCTGAAAAACCGGCAGCCTTGGCGGGCCTGGAAAATGCCGAGTGGGTGGCTATGGACTATGGAGATGTGATTGTACATGTGTTCTTGCCGGAACCGCGTCAGTTTTACGACCTCGAACATTTGTGGGAGGATGCTATGCTGACGGAATTGCCCGACGAAGCATAATTCCTTATAATCATATAAATAAACCGCGCATTTTTATTTGAAACAGATGAATACAGAACAACCGAAAAAAAATAATGTGCCACGCTTTAACCTGACGTGGATTTATGTTATTGTGGGGGGCGTTTTAATCTATTTGCTGTTGTTTGGTGACAATCGGACCAGCGCCAGCAAGGATACGAATTTCACGAATTTCAAGATCTATGTCAGTAATGGCTATGCCGATCGTATTGTGGTGAACAAAACTGACGGTACAGCTACGATGGAGGTGAAGAATGAGTATGTCAAGAAAATATTCAAACAAGGCGTGAGTCAGACTGGCGTTTCGCCAACCGTGGTGACCAAATATCCTACGGTAGATAAGATTGAGGAATTCTTGGATGCAGAAACGCGAAACGGGCATTTCAAAGGTACCGTAACGTATGAAGAAACCAATAACTTTTTCCTGAATCTGTTGGGAGGCTTGTTGCCTATTATAGTACTTGTGGCCATCTATCTTTTCTTCTTCCGCCGGATGAGCGGAGGCGGATCTGGTGGAGGCGGCGTTTTCAGTGTCGGCAAAAGCAAGGCCAAATTGTTTGAAAAAGGTTCGGGCCTGCATGTTACTTTTAAGGATGTGGCCGGACAGGAAGGAGCCAAACAGGAAGTACAGGAAATTGTAGAGTTCCTGAAGAATCCGCGCAAATATACCGAATTAGGAGGAAAAATACCTAAAGGAGCTTTGCTGGTAGGCCCTCCGGGAACGGGTAAAACCTTGTTGGCCAAGGCTGTAGCCGGTGAAGCCGACGTTCCGTTCTTCTCGATGTCGGGTTCTGATTTTGTGGAGATGTTTGTGGGCGTGGGAGCCAGTCGTGTGCGCGACCTGTTTGCACAGGCTAAGGCGAAAGCACCATGTATCATTTTCATAGACGAAATTGATGCCGTAGGTCGTGCCCGTGGTAAGAATCCTGCTTTCGGCGGTAATGATGAACGCGAGAACACCCTGAACCAGTTGCTGACTGAAATGGATGGCTTCGGAACCAATTCCGGCGTCATTATTCTGGCTGCTACCAACCGTGTTGATATTTTGGACAAGGCTTTGCTGCGAGCCGGTCGCTTTGACCGACAGATTCATGTAGATCTGCCCGACCTTCCTGAGCGTGTGGCTATTTTTGGCGTGCATATGCGTCCTTTGAAATTGGACGATACGGTTGACGTGGATTTGCTGGCACGCCAGACCCCGGGATTTTCGGGTGCTGATATAGCCAATGTTTGCAACGAAGCTGCCCTGATTGCTGCGCGGCATGACAAGGCGGCTGTCGGCAAACAGGATTTCCTGAGTGCAATAGACCGTATTATCGGCGGATTGGAGAAGAAAACCAAAATCATGACTTCAGAAGAAAAACGTACAATAGCATTGCACGAAGCCGGCCATGCTACGGTGTCATGGTTCCTGAAATATGCCAATCCTTTGGTTAAGGTCACTATTGTTCCGCGTGGCCAGGCGCTGGGTGCCGCATGGTATTTGCCCGAAGAGCGTACCATCGTTACCAAGGAACAGATGCTTGATGAAATCTGTGCTACTTTGGGCGGACGTGCAGCTGAGGAACTTTTTACCGGACACATATCTTCAGGAGCACTGAATGATTTGGAAACCGTAACGAAGCGTTCATACGGTATGGTGGCTTACATGGGTATGAGCGACAAACTTTCCAACCTTTGCTATTATAATAATCAGGAATATCAGTTTGACAAACCCTATTCGGATAAAACGGCCGAGCTGATTGACGAAGAGGTTAAAAAACAGATTGCCGAACAGTATGAGCGGGCAAAATCCTTGCTGACAGAACATGCGGAAGGACATGCTCAGCTGGCCCAGCGCCTGATTGAGAAAGAAGTGATTTTTGCAGAAGATGTTGAGGAGATTTTCGGTAAGCGTCCGTGGATGAGCCGAGCTGACGAGTTGCTGGCCGACGAGCAGAACCGTAAGGCTATTGAAGCTGTCAGTTTAGGTACAGATAAGGAGGCTGGTAAGAATGAACCGACCGCAGAAACGGATGAGGCTGCAACAGCATCCGCTGATTCCGAAAAAGCAGAGAATAACAGACCGTCATCTGCAGATGAATCAACATCCGAGATGGAGAATAACGGCATGACACCGTCTGAAAAATAGCACGCAACATGAAAAATTTGATAATGCGCAGCATCACCGGCGTTCTGTTTGTTGCAGTTCTGGTCGGTGCCATTGTTGGAGGGCCCATGACGTTTGCCGTTTTGTTTGCCTTGATTACCGGATTGTCATTGTGGGAATTTTCCAATTTGATGAATCGGCATTACGGCGCGGGAATGAATCGTATGATTGTAACGGTGGCCGGAGTCTATTTGTTTTTCGCCATTTTTGGCTATTGCAGCGAGTTGACCCGGTCTGACGTGTTTATTCCTTATTTACTGTCCGTCATTTATCTGATTGTGTCAGAATTGTATCTCAAGGCCAACGACCCGTTGAAAAACTGGTCGCTTTCGCTGGCTTCGCAATTGTATGTGGCGTTGCCTTTTGCTTTGCTGAGTGTGTTGGCTTTTCATGCCGACCCTACTTCAAGCAGCGGCATTTATTATGAGTGGATTTATCCGCTTTCCATCTTTATCTTTTTATGGACTTCTGACACGGGCGCTTATTGCGTAGGCAGTTTGCTTCACCGCTATGTGCCCTATAAGCTGTTCCCGCGAATTTCGCCTAACAAATCCTGGATTGGCAGTATTGGCGGTGGCGTACTTTGTGTGGTTGTGGCTGTGGTGCTGTGGCACTTCTTCCCGCTGATGAACGTATGGCAGTGGATTGGGCTGGGCCTCGTGGTCTGCATATTCGGTACTTGGGGCGATTTGGCCGAGAGTCTGATTAAACGTCAGTTGGGCGTGAAGGACAGCGGACAGATTCTTCCCGGTCATGGAGGCATGCTCGACCGGTTTGATTCGGCCTTAATTGCCATACCGGCAGCCGTGCTCTATTTTTATATTGTATCCAACTACCTGCGTTAAGCAGGCTTGAGCCATAGACCTTTTAAGGGGGATGATGGCCGGGTTTCGTAGCTGAAACCTGGCCATCATTTTTTTGCGTCCGGTTGCCGGCGCTTGAGGAAGGGTTTTTCAATCCAGTGCCACGAGAGGTAGGCCAGGCCCACGGTGGTCAGCAGGCAAAGCACAAAGGCCAGCCACGGGTGCTGTTGCGGCAGGCCAAGCTGGGTTGCAGCCTGAATGATAGGGGCATGAAACAGGTAGATGCCGTAGGAAAGGTTGGGCAGGTGGCGCACGATGTTCAGTTTGGGTAACTGGTAGGCCGTCAGAATGAGCAGCAGCGCAAATACGAAGGGCGAAAAATAGTCGTAACCCGGCAGACGGTTGTTGAGCAGATAAACGGCCCATACGGTCAGCAGTAGCGGCTTGGCGTAGCGCATGAGGTGCTCAAAGTAGAGCAGCACGGCCGTGCCGGCATAAAAGTAGATGAGTTGGCTGCCCACTTGGCGCTCAAGGATGGCGTAGAAGACATTGCCGCTTTGCTGGTAGAGGCAGGCAAAAATCTCTTTGTAGGTGATGGAGAAGGCAAAGATGCCCAGTAGTACAACAGGCTTGGCATACCTTTTCAGCAGTGCAAAGGCTATGGGGACGGTGGCATACAGCATGATTTCAATTTTCAGAGTCCACAGCGAGCCGTTGACGGCCGTTTCCGGGTTCTGCTCGAAAACGCCGGGCAGCGTCGGCCCTAAAAAGTTAAGGAAAGTCAGGTTCGACAGCAAGTAGCGCCACCACTGCCCGTGGGTGAAGTATCCGGCAGCCGTGTAGTGGGTGAGGCATACGCCGCCAAAGGCGCAGAGCAGCACGATAAACCAATAGGGCGGCAGGATGCGGCGGAGGCGTTTGCTGACGTACGTGCGGAGGTCGGGCGTCTTGAGATAACTGAGGCATACCAGAAAACCGCTCAGGCAGAAAAATCCCGATACGGCCTCGCCACTGCTGGTAATCCAGTCGAAGGTAAAGGCTTGCGTGAGTACGCTGAAGTGGGTGCAGAATACCACGAGTGCCAGATAGTAGCGCAGTATGTCGAAGCAGTTGTCCTGACGGGTGAGCGCCAAGCTGTTGGCTGATAATATGGAGTGTGGAACAGGCTGATTCATCGTGTTGCAAAGATACGTAAAGGCGAGAGCAGATACAAGCGGATGACCTGGTTTTCTAATGCTTGGTTCAGCCGAGCCGCCTTCTGTCTTATGAAAAATTGGCATAAGGCTTATGTGAAAAATCCGGTGGAGGTGATGACCGCCGGAGAGGTTGGGGAGGCTGCCCAACTGTTGTGTAGAAGAGAGAAAAACGACGGGCGCATGCAACAGGTCGGACGTAATTATTTTTTCCTCCCATGTGTTTTTTTCTTTCCGCCGCCTTGTGGGTGAAAAGTCGGACGGTGTCAGGAGCAAACATTTCTTTGTCAAAAACTTGTGTGCAAACTTTGTGAATAAGGGCCGTGTAATCTATTTTTTCCGTATTTTTGTGCTTAAAATTTGGTCAGACAATGGATTTTAGACTGACAACGGACGTTTCGGATTTTTCATTGTCGCTCGCTGTGGGCGACAATGTGGGAGCCATTGGTTCGTGTTTTGCCCAGCACATCGGGCTGCGGATGCATGAGTCGGGTTGGCCCGTGTTGATTAATCCGTTTGGCGTATTGTATAATCCGAGCAGTATAGCTTGTGCATTGCAGTTGTTGGTTGATGTTTCGTCCGGACTGGATGCCGGGAAAGCGCTTGCACCTTATCTTTTTGAGGGACGCGACGGCTTGTGGCACAGTTGGCTGCACGCCTCTGAGTTTTCGGCACCAACGCGCAGCCAGTGCCTGCACAATGTAGTGGAGCGTGTGCTTCAGGCGGCACGCAGTCTGACCTCCTGGCGCGTATTGCTCGTCACGTTCGGTACGAGTCGGGTTTATCGCTTGTTGCCCGACCGTTTTGTGGTGGGGAATTGCCATCGTGAGCCTGCCGCCCGTTTTGTTGAAGAAGACCTGTCGGTTGATGACATCCTGAGTCAGTGGCAGCCGCTGTTGCATAATTTGTTTCAGCGGAACCCTTCGTTGCAGGTTGTGTTTACGGTAAGCCCGTATCGCTATGTAAAGTATGGTCTTCATGGCAGCCAGTTGTCCAAGGCCCGTTTGTTGCTGGCCGTTGACGCCCTGTGTCAGAGGTTTGCGGCGTGTCGTTATTTCCCGGCCTATGAGATTGTCGTAGATGAGTTGCGTGACTATCGTTTTTTCGACCGCGATATGGCTCATCCTTCGTCGCAGGCTGTTGATTACGTGTGGGAGTGCTTTTGTCGGAGTGCCATGCAGCCGGAGGCTTTGGCTTACATGCAGCAGTATGCGGCGTTGAGGCGTGATTTTTCCCACCGTCCGCTTCATCCCGAATCCGAATCCTATATTGCGTTTCGGGAGCGTGCGCTGCAAAAGTGGGAGATGCTTAGGGCACGTTACCGTTTAAGCGGGGACGTGCCGTTGCCTTATGGAGAAAATGAAAATATAAATAGAAAATAATTTATAGATTATGTCTTACTCTTTAGAAAAGATTGCCTCTCTTATCGGAGCGCATTGTTTTGGTGAAGGCGAAGCCCAGATTGACTGGATTCTGAACGACAGCCGTTCGTTGGCCTTTCCGGAGTCGACCTTGTTTTTTGCGTTGCGCTCACAGCGTAACGATGGCCATAAGTATATTCCCGATTTGTATCGCCGTGGCGTACGGAATTTTGTGGTGGCCAATTTGCCTGAAAATTATGAGCAGAAATATTCCGATGCCCATTTCTTGAGGGTTGTAAGCCCGCTTAAGGCGTTGCAGCGTCTGGCTGAGCGTCATCGTGAGGAATATGACCTTCCCGTAGTGGGCGTGACGGGCAGTAATGGAAAAACTGTGGTTAAGGAGTGGCTTTATCAGTTGCTTTCGGGGTCGCGTAATGTGACCCGTTCACCACGTTCCTACAATTCGCAGGTTGGTGTGCCCCTGTCTGTATGGTTGCTTAATTCGCGGAGTGAAGTCGGCGTTTTTGAGGCCGGAATCTCGCAGCCGGGTGAAATGTCGGCTTTGCGGGCCATAATTCAGCCTACTATTGGCGTGATGACCAACCTGGGCCCGGCACATCAGGAAAATTTTTCTTCATTGCAGGAAAAATGTCTGGAAAAGTTGTCTCTGTTCAAAGATTGCCAAGTTGTGGTTTATGAAGCCGATGATCCTGTTGTTTCCGAGTGTGTGGACCAGGCCATGCTGAAAGGGGATCATCTGGCCTGGTCACGCCGTGACCCCAACAGTCCGCTTTTTATCCGTGACGTGCGTAAGGAAGAAACTTTTACTACGGTCAATTACACCTATCTGGGTACTGACGGTAGTTACACCCTGCCTTTTGTGGACGAAGCTTCTATTCAGAACAGTATCCACTGCTTGGCCGTGTGCCTTTACCTTCGTCTGCCGGCCACTGATATTGCCGCCCGTATGTCACGCCTCGAGCCGGTGGCCATGCGCCTGGAGGTGAAGCAGGGCGTTCGTGGATGTACGCTGATTAACGACAGCTATAATTCTGATATCAATTCGCTCGATATCGCTCTTGATTTCATGAACCGTCGGCCTGAAAGCCGCCGGCGCACACTGATTTTGAGCGATATTCTGCAGAGCGGCATGCCGGTTGAGGAACTTTATGCCAAGGTGGCCGAAATGGTCAATCGCCGTAAGGTCGACCGCATTATCGGTGTGGGGCCTGACATTATGGCGCAGTCGCAACGCTTCCATATGGACAAGATGTTCTTTGTAAGCAGTGAGGCTTTGCTGCAGAGCGGAATGCTTGATAAACTCAGCAATGAAGTTATCCTGCTGAAAGGCTCACGCAAATTTAATTTTGAAGCCATTAGCGAACACCTTTCGCTGAAGGTTCATGAAACCACGCTCGAGGTTAATTTGGAAGCCATCGTGCGTAATCTCAATTATTATCGCAGTTTCATGAAACCTGAAACCAAGATGGTCTGCATGGTCAAGGCTTCGGCCTACGGTGCAGGGTCGGTTGAAATAGCCAAAACACTTCAGGACCACCGGGTTGATTATCTGGCCGTGGCCGTGGCTGACGAGGGAGCCGATTTGCGTAAGGCCGGCATTACGGGCAATATTATTATTATGAATCCGGAGATGAGCACGTTCAATATGCTCTTCCAGTACGATTTGGAGCCCGAGGTTTATAGCTTTGCCTTGCTTGAAGCGCTTATCAAGGCTGCCGAAAAAGAGGGCATTACCAATTTCCCGGTTCATTTGAAGTTGGATACGGGTATGCACCGCCTGGGCTTTGATCCTGAGCACGACCTGCCTGCTCTCATTGACCGCCTGCAGCATCAGACGGCCTTGCTGCCGCGTTCGGTGTTCTCACACTTTGTGGGTTCTGATTCTCCCGATTTTGATGCCTTCTCGGCACATCAGTTTGAGTTGTTCGACAAGGCCAGCCGGCAGTTGCAGGAAGCTTTCCCCTACAAAATCCTGCGACACATTTGCAACAGTGCCGGCATTGAGCGTTTCCCGGAGCGCCATCTTGACATGGTACGTCTTGGCTTGGGGCTTTATGGTATTGACCCGATTGACAACCGTGTGTTGAATAACGTAACTACGTTAAAAACCACTATACTTCAGATTCACGAAGTAAGTCCGGAAGATACGGTGGGCTACAGTCGTCGTGGTCATCTGACGCGCAAAAGCCGTATTGCAGCCATTCCTATTGGCTATGCTGACGGGCTCGACCGTCATCTGGGCTGCGGCCATTGCTATTGTTTGGTTAACGGGCAGAAAGCTCCTTACGTCGGTAATATTTGTATGGATGTGTGTATGATAGACGTGACCGACATTGATTGCAAAGAGGGTGATACGGTAGAGATTTTCGGCGACCACCTGCCCGTAACGGTGTTGAGTGATGTGCTCGGAACCATTCCCTACGAAGTGCTTACTTCCGTGAGTGAGCGAGTAAAGCGCGTTTATTTCCAGGAATAACGGACTGTTATTGTATAAATACAACAAGCGGACATGCAGTTTCCCATTTGGTTGGGGCGGCATGTCCGCTTGTTGCATTTGTTGAATGATGTCTAATGGCGTGGCTTGCGCACGTAGTCGGTGAAGGTGTATGGCTGTGCGTTTTTCTCGTCAGCCTCGTGTTTTTCTTCGTGTGTAATGCTCCATTCTTCCCGGCTGAATTCAGGAAAATATACGTCGGCTTGGGGAGCTTCGGCGTCTACGTGGGTCAGGCAAAGACGGTCGGCCAGAGGGAGGGCTTCGGCATATACAGAGGCACCGCCGATAATGAAGATGTCGTCCTGTTGGGCACACGCATCCAGAGCCTCGGACAGCGAGGCAAATGTTTCTGTATTCGGCCAGGTCATATTGGGAGTGCGGGTGAGCACGATGTTCCGTCGGTTGGGCAGGGCGCCTTTGGGCAGCGATTCAAACGTACGGCGTCCCATAATGACGGTGTGTCCCGTGGTCAGCGCTTTAAAACGGCGCAGGTCGGCCGACAGGTGAAACAACAGCTGGTTCCGGTAGCCAATGGCACGTCGGCGGTCGAGAGCGGCTATAATGGTAATCATGTCAGATTCAATTCGTGGTTATTGTTTTTTGCAGAATACTTGTTTCTTCTTTTATTATACCGACACCTTGCCGGCTATGTGTGGCCAGGGATTGTAGTTCTCCAGCTGGAAGTCGTCGTAGGTAAAGTCAAACAGGCTTTTCACGTCGGGGTTCAGGCGCATGGTTGGCAGTGGGCGCGGGGTGCGTTGCAGCTGCAGCTTTACCTGCTCCAGGTGGTTCAGGTAGATGTGAGTGTCGCCTGTTGTGTGGATAAATTCGCCGGGTTTCAGGCCGGTTACCTGAGCCGTCATCATCAGCAGCAGGGCGTAGCTGGCAATGTTGAACGGTACGCCCAGAAACGTGTCGGCCGAGCGCTGGTAGAGTTGCAGTGAGAGTTTGCCGTCAGCTACGTAAAACTGGAACAACAGGTGGCAGGGAGGCAGGTTCATGCGTCCCAGGTCGGCTACGTTCCACGAACTGACAATGATGCGGCGTGAGTCCGGATTGTGTTTGATGGCTTCCACAGCTTCGCTGATCTGGTCAATAAAGCCTCCGTCGTAGTCAGGCCATGAGCGCCACTGATAACCGTAAATGTGTCCCAGGTCGCCCGTTTCGGGGTCGGCCCACTCGTTCCATATTCTTACGCCGTTTTCCTGCAGGTATTTCACGTTGGTGTCCCCTTTCAGGAACCACAGCAGCTCGTAGATGATGGATTTCAGATGCAGTTTCTTTGTGGTCAGCAGCGGGAATCCGTTTTCCAGGTTAAAGCGCATCTGGTGACCGAACACGCTTTTGGTACCCGTTCCGGTACGGTCGTGCTTGGTGGCGCCGTCATTCAGTATGTGTTGTAAGAGGTCTAAATACTGTTGCATGTCATGATTTGTAAAAATTACAGACACAAAGGTAATATTTTAATCTCTTTTAGCCACTGCGATGAGGGGGAGAATCAGAATTTGTCGTTATATTTGTAACGCTGTGCAGGCGCGTTGGGCATGCCGATGTGTCGACCACAGATATTGATTACAGAAAACCTAATCACTACAAAAAAAATAATACTATGGCTGATTTAGCAAAACTGGCGGGCCGCCGCAAGAGCGGCCACCCTCATTTGTTTCCGCATGGTGATGATTCGGCACACATTAACCGCATCATCCGTTTTGTCATCGTTCTGGCAGTGTCGTTGTTTCTTTGGTGTGTACCACCCTCTACGTTGGGGTTACCCGACCTTACGCTGGTGCAGCAGCGTATGATTGCCATCTTTGTGTTTGCTGCGCTGATGTGGATGTTTGAAATCATCTCTTCGTGGTCCACTTCGATGATTGTGGTGGTAGTCATGTTGCTTACCATATCCGACAGCAGCGTCTGGTTTATGGACAAGGCGCTGGGCAGCCAGCCCATGGGGACGCAGGTGTCCTACGTTTCCATCATGGCCAGTTTTGCCGACCCCGTCATCATGCTTTTTATCGGAGGTTTCATCTTGGCCATCGCCGCCACCAAGAGCGGGCTCGACGTGGTGCTGGCCCGCATTATGCTGCGTCCCTTTGGCCATCAGTCACGTTTCGTGCTGCTGGGCTTCCTGCTCGTGACGGCCACGTTTTCCATGTTTATCAGCAATACCGCCACGGCAGCCATGATGCTTATGTTCCTGACTCCCGTGCTCAAAACGCTCCCGGCCGACGGCAAGGGAAAAATCGGGTTGGCGCTGGCCATACCCATTGGGGCCAACGTGGGAGGTATGGGTACCCCCATCGGTACCCCGCCCAACGCTATAGCGCTGAAATATCTGAATGACGTAAACGGAGCCAACCTCGACATCGGTTTCGGGCAGTGGGTCAGTGTCATGTTCCCCTACATGCTCGTCATATTGCTCCTTTCGTGGGCCGTATTGCTTTGGCTCTTCCCCTTTAAGCAGAAAGAAATCCATTTGGAAATCGAGGGAAAAATGGAGCGCAACTGGCGTACCTGGGTCGTAAACATTACGTTTGCCGTCACCGTGCTGTGCTGGATTCTGGACAAGGCCATCGGCATTAACGCCAACGTGGTGGCCATGATTCCGGTGGGCGTGTTCTGCGCCACGGGCATTATTACCAAAAAAGACCTGCAGGACATCAACTGGAGCGTGCTCTGGATGGTGGCCGGAGGATTTGCTCTGGGCACGGGGCTGCAGGATACCGGCCTGGCCCAGCATCTGATTGAGAACATACCGTTCAGCAGCTGGTCGCCCGTACTGATGATTGTCGGGTCGGGACTGATATGCTGGAGCTTGTCCAACTTTATCAGCAATACGGCTACGGCAGCCCTGCTCGTGCCCATCCTGGCCATCGTGGGGCGCAGCATGAGTACGCAGCTTTCTGCTATCGGCGGCGAGGGAACCCTGCTCATGGGTATTGCCGTCAGCGCTTCGCTGGCCATGATGCTCCCCATCAGTACGCCGCCCAACGCTCTGGCCCATGCCACGGGTATGGTGCGCCAGCGCGACATGGAAAAGGTTGGCGTGCTGATTGGTATCGTCGGTCTCGCCCTGGGCTATGCCATGCTGGTTGTGCTGGGCAAGAATGGCTTTTTCTGATTTTTTCCGTAACGCTTGATAAAAAACGAACAGCAGCACGTTGTTCTGCAAAGTCCGGACTTTTCTCAAAAAAGGTCCGGACTTTTTCATTCCCTGTCCCGCCTTGTTTGAAAAAAAACGGCACCTGCTTTTGGTGCCGTGGCAGGAACAGGAAAATGAAAAAATCATTGTATCTTTGCCGGCGTGAAGTATGTCTGTTTTTCTTTCGGATTCATATCGTTGGCTCTTGGGATAATCGGCATTTTTCTGCCTGTGCTGCCCACTACGCCGTTTCTGCTGCTTTCGGCCACGTTGTTCTTCAGAAGTTCGCCGCGCATGTATGCCTGGCTGATGGGGCACAGGCATCTGGGGCCTTATATCCGCAGCTTTCGTGAGGACCGTGCCATCCCCCTCCGTGCCAAAATACTTTCGGTGTCGCTGGTCTGGCTCACTTTGTCGTATTCAGCCTTCTTTCTGTTTGTTTCCGTATGGATGCGTTTGGGCTTGCTGGTTGTAGCCCTGGGGGTGACGTGCTATATTCTTTCCTTTAAAACCCGCAGGGCTCGTAAGCCGTAAGCTGTCTTTTTTTTCCTCTCTTTCCTGAATATACGCGGCCGCTGGCAGGCTGGCGTGTTATTTTTCGTTACGCAGGGCGTAGTTTGCGAAAAAACAGGTGCGTGATGACGGATTTTTATGAAATAGTTGAATGTCAGACTGTTGTCAGGAAAATGTCAGCGTTTGTCAGGTTGGTTTTCCTTGTTGGTATCTTATTTTTGCAGCAAAAAAATATCGTTATGAGAAGACTGAAGATATGTTTTTGTTTGCTTGTCTGTCTGTCGGTATCGGTGGATATCAAGGCCCAGCATACGGTCAGTGGTGTGGTATGTGATACTGCGGAGCAACCGGTTGTCGGGGCTGTCGTAACGCTAAAATCCCTGTCGGACACCCTTTATTATAAGAAAGGCGTTACCAACGGGCAGGGAAAGTTTGTGGTAGCCGATATGGCGTCGGGGGTGTATCGGCTTGAAGTTTCGTCGTTGGGGTATTCAGCCTTTTGCCGGGAACTGAAGCTGGACCAATCGGTTGATGTGGGAAAGGTCGTTCTTACTGCCGGCCCCGTGGCCCTGAATGAGGTTGTGGTCACGTCAGAAACGGTCAGAAGGTTTGCCGACAGACGGGAGTACCGCCTGACCCGCAGGGAAAGGGAACGATACAGCAGCGCCTTGTCGGCCCTGGAATTCCTGCCCAAAATACAGGTGCAGGACCAGAGTGTGTCGTTAACTGACGGCAAGGCCGTGAAAATAATGCTCAATGGCATTCCGTCAACGCCGGCCGACCTGTCGGTTGTGGCTCCTGAAAATATTGTCCGAATAGATTATTATACCCGGCCTCCTCTCCGGTATTCCAACCTGGGGTTGGGGGCGGTGGTCAACGTCGTGACCCGAGAACCGAAAAACGGGGGTACGCTGGGGATGAATACGCAAAATGCCGTGACAACCGGATTTGGCAATAATGTCGTGAATTTCCGGTATAATTGGGGACGTTCCCAAATTGGGGTTACCTATCAGATCAATTATCGGAATTACCACCAACGGATGTTGGACGAGCATCTGGCATATACCATTGGCGGAATCCGGTATGAAAAGGATAAGTACGGTCATCGCAGCCCGTATGCCTACGAGCAGCAGATGGCAGAAATCAGTTTTAACCGGAGTCAGGCGGACAGCTATCTGTTGAGCGCCAAACTGTCTTTACATTCCCTCAACCGCAGGCGCTCTTCCATGCAGGACATCATATCGCGGGGTGAGGGAGTGGGGGAGAGCCGGAAAACGGGCGAGAGCTCCGACCGCGACCGCTACGTAAGTCCGGTGATGGACGTGTATTTCAGCAAGTCCTGGCATGACAGACATGAATTGTCACTGAATGTGGTCGGCACGCGTTATGATTCAGATTACGACTATGCATATAAGGAGTGGACGGACGACGCAGCGGATTTCGAAACATCCACGGTGGTCCGTGCCGACAAGTATTCGCTGATAGGCGAAGCCCTCTATGGTTACAAAATGAAAAAGGCCAGTTTGCGGGCCGGCACACGGTATGCGTACAACCGCAGTACACAACGGAACATACCCTCGCCCAACCGGATTCTGACTCACGAGGCCTATTCCTATTTGGGCGTGGAAGGAATGTGCGGACCCAAATTCAATTATAGCGTGAGTGCGGGGGTAAATAACGGAATGTTTATTCCCGTTTCCGGCCGCAGGTTTCGTTTCGTCAGTTTCCGGCCGCAGGTAAAGTGGGGATATTTCATCAGCAAGAGTTCGGATCTGACGTTTAACTATGAAGTCAATACGGAAAACCCGTCGGTTTCGTTGCTGACAGCCAATCCTTATTATAAGGACCCTCATTGTCTGTTTGTGGGCAACCCGGATTTGAAGCCGGCAACCCTTCATGACTTTACGTTGTCGTACTTCAAGGGATTCAGGAAGTGGGTGCTGAATGCTGAGTGTGGATATTCATACGCCAGGAAAGCCATTGCTCCGGTATTCCGGCCGGATGGTGCGGACATCGTTGAAACTTTTGGTAATCTGGATCATGCCCAGCACATGAAATGCAGCCTTTTCATGCAATGGTATCCTTTTGCCAGCCAAATACTCCGGCTCAGGCTGTTTGCCGAAGTCTTTTATCAGCAAAATCAGTGGAATGGTGCCCGCTGGAATCATACGGGATATTCTGTCATTCCGTCTCTGTATCTGGCTTACCGGAAATGGGGCTTGCAGCTGTTTTATCAGACCGGCAAGAAGTCGCTTGTCGGACAGACCACGAAGCACGTACCCAGCATGGCCTCCGTCGAACTGTCCTGTAAACCCGTGAAGAATCTTTCGCTGACCGGCGGTATCCGGTATCCGTTCTATGATGCCTGGAAACAGGTTACGGCCGTATCCGGTACCACCCTGTTGAGCCGTACCGAGACGGAACGAATCCTCAATAATGCCAATATGGTTTATTTCAATTTGGTATATCATTTCCAGTTTGGTCAGCTCTCCAAGGGTGTCAGGTTGAAGCTGCAGAATGAGGACAAGGATTCCGGCATACTGAACAGAAATTGAACCGCTTGTTTGTAAGGTGAAAAGGGGAGGAGAATTCCTGCGGAAATTAGCCGGGGGCCTCCCCTTTTTGCGTACGGCTTTCTGTATGGCTCCTGTTCTTGTTGTTTTTCCGCTTTCCGTGCAGGGGGATGGCATATTGCTTGCTGACATTTGCGAAGCGGCACCGGCGGGGTGACAAAATGTCAGTTATAAAAAAATATTGGCTTTCCGGCGTTTTGGCACGCCTCTTGCTTGAATATAGGTGAGCGCTTACAGGAGCGCCCGAGAGAATCAAACAGAAATAATAACAAAAAAACAACATATCATTATGGGAAAGATTATTGGAATTGACTTAGGTACAACAAACTCTTGTGTATCTGTATTTGAAGGCAACGAGCCTGTTGTAATCGCAAATAGTGAAGGCAAACGCACCACTCCTTCAGTGGTAGCCTTTGTTGAAGGTGGTGAACGTAAGGTGGGCGACCCTGCCAAGCGTCAGGCCATCACCAACCCCCAGCGTACGATTTACTCTATCAAACGTTTCATGGGTGAGACCTACGATCAGGTAGGCAAGGAAATTGAGCGCGTACCGTATTCAGTAGTTCGTGGCGACAACAACACTCCGCGTGTTGACATCGACGGACGTCTCTATACGCCGCAGGAAATCTCTGCCATGATTCTTCAGAAAATGAAGAAGACGGCCGAGGATTATCTGGGCCAGGAGGTTACCGAAGCCGTAATTACCGTACCGGCTTACTTCTCTGACTCTCAGCGTCAGGCCACCAAAGAGGCCGGACAGATTGCCGGACTCGACGTTAAACGTATCGTGAACGAGCCTACGGCTGCCGCCCTGGCTTACGGTCTGGACAAGGCCAAGAAGGATATGAAGATTGCCGTATTCGACCTCGGTGGTGGTACGTTCGATATCTCTATCCTTGAGTTGGGTGGCGGTGTATTCGAAGTGCTCTCTACCAACGGTGATACTCACCTGGGTGGTGACGACTTCGACCACGTAATCATCAACTGGTTGGTTGAGGAGTTCAAGAACGACGAAGGTGCCGACCTGACTACCGACCCGATGGCCATGCAGCGCTTGAAGGAGGCTGCCGAGAAAGCCAAGATTGAGTTGTCTTCTTCTTCCTCTACCGAAATCAACCTGCCTTACATCATGCCGGTTGGCGGTGTGCCCAAACACTTGGTTAAGACCCTTACCCGCGCTAAGTTCGAGAGCTTGGCTCACGGCTTGATTCAGGCTTGTAAGACTCCGTGCGAACTGGCTCTGAAGGATGCCAACCTTTCTCCGGCCGATATCGACGAGGTTATCCTCGTAGGTGGTTCCAGCCGTATCCCTGCCGTACAGCAGTTGGTTCAGGACTTCTTCGGTAAAGCTCCTTCAAAGGGTGTTAACCCCGACGAGGTAGTAGCCGTAGGTGCTTCTATTCAGGGTGCCATCCTGAACAAGGAAAGCGGTGTGGGCGACATCGTACTGTTGGATGTAACGCCGTTGTCAATGGGTATCGAAACCTTGGGTGGCGTAATGACCAAGTTGATTGATGCCAACACAACCATTCCTTGCAAGAAGACCGAAACCTTCTCTACTGCAGCCGATAACCAGACCGAGGTAACCATCCACGTACTCCAGGGTGAGCGCCCCATGGCAGCCCAGAACAAGTCCATCGGTCAGTTCAACCTGACGGGTATTGCTCCCGCACGCCGCGGTATCCCTCAAATCGAGGTTACCTTCGATATCGATGCCAACGGTATCCTGAAGGTTTCTGCCAAGGATAAGGCTACCGGTAAGGAGCAGGCCATCCGTATTGAGGCTTCCAGCGGCTTGAGCCAGGAAGAAATCGACCGCATGAAACGTGAGGCTGAGGCCAACGCTGAGGCTGATAAGAAGGAGAAAGAGCGCATCGACAAGATGAATCAGGCCGACAGCATGATTTTCCAGACCGAGAATCAGCTGAAGGAACTGGGCGACAAACTCCCCGCCGACAAGAAACCGGCCATCGAGTCTGCCCTCCAGAAACTGAAAGACGCTCACAAGGGCGGTGACTTGGCTGCCATCGATGCTGCCATCAACGAACTCAACGCCGCATGGCAGGCTGCCAGCGCCCAGATGTATCAGCAGACAGGTGGTCAGGCCGGTCCTGGTGCCGGAGCTGGCGCAGGATTCCAGGGCGGAGCTCAGCAGAATGCTGGCAACGACTCTAAGGACGACATCCAGGATGCCGACTTTGAGGAAGTAAAATAATTTATTAAAGTAGTATAATTAAAATGAGGCATAATTTTTATAGTTGTGCCTCATTTTTTGTTTCATATATTTTTATGCCCAAAGAGTTTATACGCAAGATAAAGGAAAATAAGCCTGTTGTAGCTATTTGTTACGATTTTGATAAGACGCTTTCTCCTGATGATATGCAAGCGCAGGGATACATACAATCCGTAGACTACAATGTAGAATCTTTTTGGAAAGAGTCTAACGAGCTAGCCGAAAAAAATGATATGGATCAGAATTTGGCTTATATGTTTACCATGATTCAGAAAGCACGTGGGAAGTTTGTTTTTAACAAACAAACTTTAATGGATTATGGAGCAAAAGTTAAGTTATTTTCTGGCGTGGAAACTTGGTTTAAACGCATAAGAGAGTATGGAAAAGATAAAGGAGTAATTGTAGAGCATTACATTATTTCATCTGGTCTTAAAGAAATGATAGAAGGTACAAAAGTAGCCGATGAATTTGAAAAAATCTATGCCAGTTCTTTCTATTATGATGATGCAGGAGTAGCACTATGGCCAGCGCAGGTTATTAATTATACAAGCAAGACTCAGTTCCTTTTTAGAATTGAAAAAGGAACATTAAATGTAAATGATTCTGGTGTTAATGATTATTTTGCACCAGAGAATATTCGGATTCCTTTTAGAAATATAGTTTATATAGGAGATAGTGATACAGATATTCCTTGTATGAAACTTGTTAATTCACATTTTGGCCATTCTATAGGTGTTTATAATCCGAAGACAAAGGATAAGAGAAAAGTGTATAAAATGTTGGAGGATAAAAGAATAAAATATTTTGCGCCAGCAGATTATACCGAAAACTCAGAACTGGATGATTTGGTAAAGGCTATTATTGACCAAACGGCTTCCAACGAAAAACTTATGTCTTTTCATTATCAAAATCAGAAGGAACAAGTCAATCAGAATATCAATGCTGCAATTCTAGAGAACAAAGAAAAAGAAAAACTTATATTGGATTTGGAAAACAGCAACAGTTTCGCACGAACTCATTTTGTTATTTCAAAACTGAAGCATTTTAATAATTGGACTGAACAGGAAAAGCAACAATTAAGACAAATAGCTGAGAAAAATAAGCAGGTATCCTATATAAAAAATGATGAAGATATTGCGGCTTTCTATTTGTCCCTTGAATAGCGTTTATAGTATGCTACAGGCATCATTTGTAGCAAATGATATAGTGAGCTTCATTATTTTGGCAATTAAAAACTATTCATATGAATTTTTTGAAGAAACTTCTTGACAGATTTTGTGATTTTATCAATAAGATTTTTGAGAAAACAGATTCGACTTTAAGTGGAGAGGAAGATTCAAAATTTCCTCAAGTTCATTCTGCGAAAACTCCTGCTACGGAAAGTCAATCAAATTCGGATTTGACTTCAAAAGGAGGCGAAGGTTCAAAATCTCCTCAAGTTCATTCTGCGAAAACTCCTGCTACGGGAAATCAATTAAATTCGGATTCGACTTCAAAAGAAGAACAAAATCTTGAATCTTCTTTTATGAAGTCAAGAGAAATCGATGTACGTAGGCCATATACTATACAGGTGGAACCATTTCTGAAATCGCATTGGAATTTGCCTGATGAAAGATATATTGTAAAATATTCCATACAAGATTCCAAAAGTATAGAATTTCCATTGATACGTGCGCCGAAAAAAGGTTGTGAAATTAAGCTTCCCGTAACAGGTCGTAGTGGAAGAAGAGGTGTTTGTGAGGAGACTTTTTGTAGGCAAATTGAAGCTTTGTCCCTATATGGATTTTACGACGATTTATCGTTATTTGTGAGAGGATACGCATTTGAGCCAGATTTGGCTTATATAGATAAAGAAAAAGGAATATTCATTGACATAGAAATAGATGAACCTTATTCAGGGTGGGAACGAAAGCCTATTCATTATAAAATTAATAATGGAACTATAGATGACTTGCGTAATTCCCATTTCACTGAGCGAGGATGGACTGTTATACGCTTTTCTGAAAAGCAAATATATAACCATCCAAAATCTTGCTTAAAAAAAATTTATCAATTGTTACATAGTATGGATGTTTCAATTGACATTCCGCAGAGTCTTGTTGCAGAAAATGATATTGATTTTGAGCGTTTATGGACAAATATAGAAGCAAAAAGATTGGAGAGAGATCATGAACGCGAAAAATTGCTTGGGGTGAACCGGTTTATTCTGCCATCAGACACTCCTCATGCTATTGTACATGATTATCCTTATGGATTGAAATTTGAAGAAAATTTTTCAAAGAGTAAAAGAGAACAATTATATCATGAGTTAGAAATAAAGACAACAGTTACGAGTGTGCCTTCCCATGAAACGTCGATAGTAAGGCCATCGTCTTCACTTACAACTAATTGTGGTAAAAATGATCACACAGAAATCCGACGGAACGAACATCCACAACAGATATCTACTCAGTCAAAACCTAAAACAACTCCATCAAGCAGAGGTTATGCATAAACTAAATTTTGTTAAATATAAATACGAGGGCAAGGATTTTTATAATGATTATTGCTCTCGCCTAGAGGATTTTATTTTGTTGGAATATTTTGAAGACAAAAGCAATGAAGAAGGCAAAAGCAATGAATATGTAGGAAAAATTGCTACTAATAATACTATTTATCCTATAGAAATAGAGGTTCATATACCTCACAATTTTCCTCATCGAAAGATGATGTTTGTAACATGGAGCCTTTCCGGTTATCCTCATTTAATACCTTTTAATAGGTATGATTCTAGTAAAGGGAATTGGTTCTGTTTGAATTCTGCTTTTGCGGAAACGCCTAAGGCTCAACTTGATGAAGAATTTGATCGTTTGCGTGGGTGGTTGCGCAATAATTTACGGTCAGACTTGCAACATCACATACGTGACCATAAGACGCAAGTTGCATTGCAATTATTTAATGCTTATGAGGGGGATAATCCTGATGAAATAAATGAACTTGCAAAGAAAAGTAATCTTACTTTTGTAGGGGATTTTGCTCATAATAGTGAGAATTTTAATGAGCTTTCTGGTTATTTGTATGTGGTAAGGCATCCAAATGATAAATTCACAGTTTTTCAGGATAAAGAGGGGACCAACGAAAAGTTACCATATGTATTGGTAACACATATTCCAGTTCAAAAAAGATGTTTTGCATCATGGGTGGATGAGTTTAAGTGGGACAAAAAACTTTGTGAAAGCTTGCTTCCTGGGTTTCATTGGCGTGAGGTCTGTGAGGTTAAATCTGAGTTAGCAAGAAGACCCGGAGAGGATAGTAAAAGTTATATGTTGCGTCGGATTAGTACTTTTTCTGATGAAGAGGCAGAAGCAAATCGGCGTTTCCTTAAAGAACAGCTTTCGACCGTCGTTATGCCTGATGCACATAGGAAGGCCGTGCTGAAGGAGGTGGAAAGTCTGGTTGAGCAAAACAGGATATTACGTGAATACCTTAATAAGGATATGGGGAGTATTGATGATCCTGATCCTGAACCAGATCCCATGGATTTATATTATAGTAATAATAGCAAGTTGCATTATTTTGCCATAGGCGTTGTTTGTGACGGTAGTATAGAGTGGTTCTTGGCTTCATCAAATTTGTATAGTAGGGAATATGACGTATATCACTATGATCTTGAACTTTATAATTATGATGTAAAAGAAGTAAAAGATATCAGAATGAATTTGTCGTGCTCTAATGTAATAGGGAAAAAAGAATATTTCGGGCGCGGTGAGTTACGTTCCACATTGTCAGAAAAGCGAATAGCCATTATAGGACTTGGTGCAATAGGTTCATCTGTAGCTGAGACCTTGGCTAGAGGCGGAGCATCATGCCTTACTCTTTGGGATGGGGATATAGTAGAAGCTGGTAATATTTGCCGTTCAATATACGATAATGCGGATATCGGTAATGCTAAGGCGCAGGCCCTTTCCGAACATCTTAAACGCATTTCTCCATTTTGCCATATTAAGCCAAAGGGAGGTTGGGATTGTCCGAATTATACAGGTGTGTGCTATTATGATGAAGGTGATTTTTATGGGGATATCAACTACCAATCTCAAAAAACATTTATCGAATCTTTGCATGAATATGATTTGATTATAGATTGTACGGCAAGCAATGAACTTTTGCATTTTCTTAGCTTTGCTGCAGTGGATGTTGAATTACTAAGTTTGTGTATTACAAACCGTGCGACACATTTACTTTGTTTGTCCAATCATGATGGTAGTCCTTTTGAAATGAGGAAACATATTCTTGCTTCAATAGAGCAGGATACAGAAAATTTTTATGTGGAAGGTACAGGATGCTATTCTCCTACATTTTTAGCTACAAGTTGTGATATACAGTCATTGGTTAATTTGTGTGTGCGTAGTATTCAACAACAGGTACAAAGTCAAGGATTCGTATCTTCCACAGTTTGGCATTATGATGGTGATAATATATTAGCAGATAGATTTCGTAGTTATCAACTTGATAAGAGTCCAATAAAAATGTTAGTATCTGAAAGCACTATCTGTAAGATGAAACATTTACCTATGTCACGTAATGGCGAAATGGGGTATATATTAGGAGGATACAATACAAATAGAAATGTTATTTATATAACCACGTTAGTTGATCAAACAGCCGTAAATGAAACTCTTGGAAAGATACGAAAACTTTCTGAAGAGATAATTGACTACATTGGGAATGTGTGTGTGGCATCGCATTCCGATGAATTGCCGCTGCCGTTTTCACAGCAGCATATTGCAGAAATGGCAAGAAGTAGAGATATTGATACAAATAATCCAATAGTGGCAACAGTGAAAGAGGATGGTAACATTAAATTCCAATTATATATAGGGGGTGAATTTGTTTCATTCCATTTAATAGATGACAAAAATAATGGCAAACAATGATACGCAGGCCACTGTTAAGGCCATAAATGAAATTTATAGTGGGCTATCGAAATTGACTCATGACGAATTAAGAAATAAGTTTCATGAAATTTGCTCTCATGTGTCTGAGCGAACTGCATCCCTTGATGATGTACTAGTGGATGTATTTGCTATAGTAAAGGAAACAATGAGGCGATTTAATGATAATTATAGCATAAGTGTCAGAGCTACGCCTGAGGATATTGCTTTAGCGGATGTTTGCGACTTTGTGAAAATAAATCATGATAATGGTACAGCTCAATATTTAAGTTTTTGGAGTGTGTTGGGGAATAATTTCAGGTGGAATATGGTACCATATGATGAACAACTGCAAGGGGGGATTGAAATTCACAATAAACGGATTGTACAAATGGCTACCGGCGAGGGGAAAACTTTGGCGGTCGTTGCACCCGTAATCCTGAATGCAATAGAGGGTAAGAGTGTACATGTGATGACGGTTAATGAATACCTCTCAAAAAGAGATTTTGAAATGACTCGTCCTATTTATGCTTTTCTTGGCTTTTCTGTGGGATGTATTGAGGGTAAATCACATCGCAGTAGATTGCGCAAGGAAGCTTATGCTTGTGATATTACATTTGGCACGGTATCTGGTTTTTTGTTTGATTATCTTTATGACCATACTTCCATGGATGTTTCAGAGTGTGTTCAAGGTAAATTAGGGTTTGCTATAGTGGATGAGGCAGATTCGGTTATGATAGATGAAGCTGACACTTCACATATTTTGTCTGGAGGCATGCAAGACTCAAGAAGTGACGAAAATCTCTACAAGAAGTATATGCCACTTATAAAGGAGTTGACGGAGTCAAGTACTTTGGATTTGTATAAAGTAGACATACTTAGGCAAGAAGCCACGTTAACGGAAAAAGGAAAGGTTTGGTTAGCGCAAAAGTGTAATGATGAAATGTTGTTTAATGATGATCTGCATGTCCAAAATATAAAGAGTATAGAGGAGGATTGCGAGTTGACAGAAGCTCAGAAAAAAGGTAGAGTTTTTGCAGAGCATAATGCTCATTTGGAGCAATTAAAAATACAGAATGTGCTACATCAATTGTTGAGAGCTTTTACTGTATTTGAAAAGGATGTGGATTATATAGTGACAGAAAGCAAAATTATTATTATTGATCCTAATACCGGTCGCTTAAAGCCTTCACATGTATGGCGATTTGGATTGCATGAAGCCATAATGGCAAAGGAAAAACTATCACCAAAATTGGGGCTTGATATGCTTGTCGGCATAATTTCTATCAAAAATTATCTTTTGCTTTACGATAAACTGTCTGGAATGACTGGAACAGCAATTGCTGTTGAGAATGAATGGCATAATGTGTATGGTCTTGAAGTCGCAATAATACCTACACACAAACCGATAGTGCGTAAAGATCTTCCGTTAAGGGTCTTTGCCCAAAAAAGTCAGGCTCTTGCAGCTATGGCGCAAGAAGTAGTAAGATTGCATGAAATGAAACGACCTGTGTTAGTTGGAGTCAATTCCATTCGGCAATCAGAAAAAATTATGGCTTTGTTGCATAAAGATTATGGATTAGACCCTCAATTATTGAATGCTAAGACTTTGGGAAGGGAGGCCGCCATTATAGCACGTGCAGGAAAACTTGGTTGTATTACTGTGGCAACTAACGTGGCCGGGCGCGGAACTGATATCAAGCCAGATGACGATGCATTGAACGCAGGTGGGTTAGCTGTCATCGGCTGTGGTATAGCATATTCTCAGCGTATTGATCAACAACTTATAGGACGTTCTGGACGACAAGGAAATCCTGGCTCATCACAATTTTTTGTTTCTTGTGAGGATAAAATAGTAGGTTATTTATCTTCTCAAGATAAAACAACATTGGAAAAATTGGCACGACAAGCAGATGTTGGTAATGGAGAAATAAATAATAATAGTGCGGTTGAATTATTTATGTTGGCACAACGTAATAAAGAAAATGAGGATAGAGAGGAGCGTGAAGAAGTTACTAAGCGTGATGATATAATTAATCCATACCGTCAATCTTTGTATAGTATACGTATGCATTTACTTTTACGTGCATCGGAGGCAATAGAGAATGGTTTTAAATTATTTGGCCTTTTGAGAAATGAATCTTTTTGGCTACAATATGAAAAACGTAAAAGAGAAATAGCTGTTAAAGCTATACCCATAGTAAAAAAAGCATTAAATGGAATGTGGAGCGCAGATGCATTTTATCCTATACCTTTAATGGCTAATGGTAAAGCTTTTACCGTTATGTGTGATTTTAGGGAAGCTGTGGCTACAAAAGGAAAATCGATTGTCAGTGAATTTGAAAGGCAAATATTACTTACAACTATAAATAAACTGTGGTCTCGTTTTATCAATGAGATTAATAGTTCATTCATAACGGCCAACGAATATGAAACGATCTATCAAAATATGTTCGTTTTAACTCAAAAAGAGCTGCAACAGATTTTGCTTTCAGTCATATTATTAGTAAATGAATCTGAAGAAAAAGATGACATGGATCGCAATAGTTCGGATAGGATCCTATTTTCTAATACTGCTTGTGATTTGGTTGGGATGGAAGAGCCTTGTCCGTGTAAAAGTGGGAAACCTTATTGGCAGTGTCATGGGCGTTTACGAGTAGGTTCGTAAAAATGATACTACCTTCACTGTGTCAGTATATTGTTCTCATCCTCCATAGAGAAAAATTCCCCGCCATTGCGTGGAGCAATGACGGGGGAGTGGGGCTACTTTTCTTTTGGTTGAAAAGTCAGAACCACCGCTTGTTCATGTCCTGCAGGAAGGCCTCGGTAAGATTGTAGGGGCAGGCTTGGGGCAACAGGGCGTCGGTGTCGCAATGGGGGCAGAGCGCCGTGCGGCCACCGGGGGCGTTGAGGTAGGTGCTGATTTCGGCGGTAGGGAAAATCCGTTGGCAGGAGAAGCAACCGCAGTGTTCGGACTTGCGGATGAGGGCTTCGTGAGCGATGGAGTATTTGTGGGCATCCTGCAGTATGGCTTCCTTCAGCTTGCGGCTGGCGGGGCCGTCGGGGAGCTGGCCGATGAGCTTTTGGGCAATCAGGCAGCCGAGGGTTTGGGCGGCCGATTCGGAGAGATGATGGCCGGAAAAGAGCATGCGGGGCGGACGGCCCAGGTCGCGCCGGATGTCGGAAAAATATTTGTCGCCAAACAGTTCGTCGGCATGGCCCACGAAGCAGTGGATGCGTTGTTTGTCGGCTTCGGGCAGCTGCCGCCAGGCATATTCGAAGGGCTTGTAGGTGCTCACCATCTCGGGGGAAGCGGGCGGCAGACCGTTTTGGGCCTTTAGCTTGGGCAACTCGACGGAGGGCAGGTAACAGGGATTGACGACAAAGCGCTCCACGCCCTCGGTGAGGAGGGTCAGGAAACCGCCCAGGGAGCAACCGACGACCAGACTGACGGCTTCCTGCCGGACGGTGCGGCGTATCTGCTCGAGGGCGATGCGGCAGTCGTTCTGGTTGTAATCCATGCCGAGGAGCGTGCAGCCCTGGGGCAGGTGTTGCTGTAAGAGGTGGAAACTTTGGCCCTGTGGAGAGCCGTTGAAACCGTGGATGTAAAGGATTTTCATATTCATGGTGTGTTGGTAAGGGGGGATTATTGTGGTAGATTTTTGCCCAGCATGATGGCGCAGCGGCAGGACCATTCCAAGAGGTTGACGTCGAGGCTGGTGTCGTTGATTTCGGAATCGGAATGCGGCAGGAGCAGGCGCATTTGGGACAGCGGGAGCTCTTCTTTTTGCCAGACATAGTCCTCCTGCCGGAGCAGGAAGAGCATCATCTGGGACACCGTTTCCCAAAAGGGTTGGCGGACCAGATGGTTCAGATGGTCAAGACAGAGAACCTGCTTGTGATGGAGCGCCTGCCGGATGGCTCGGTATAAGGCGTCGGCACTTTCCACCTGCTGGCAGTCGACATAAATGACGCCGTCCTCGAGGTATTCGGCAAAGTCTGCCTTCTGATAATGCTCGGGCAACTCCAGGAGTACCATGGTGTGCGGCAGTTTCATGAGTGAACGGTAAGCAGTGTTCATATATATTGTGTTTTGTGTTGTGTTTGACTTTCAGACATAATATAGAAACATTGCTCCGTTTTATTAGTTGTTTTCTATTTTTATTAACAAAATTATTGATTAGTTTAGCGTTATCCCCCTAATTCGTGGGACGGCAGGGCGTTCTTGTGGAAAACTTTGGGAGAATTGGGGCGCGGAAACCCACCGAACGGGGGAGGTAGCTTTGGTGAAGGAACGGGAGAGCCGGGCACTTCGGGGCGCGAGAGGAACGCAACTGGCTACTTCACCGCTCACGGCAGGGGAGGAGGATTTGTAAAAATGTAAAATGTAAAAATGTAAAAACGCCATGCTCACAAGTTGTCAGAGGAGAGCTGCTTGTTTACCTGTCCAGGTAAACTGATGCTAAAACAAGTTGATATTCTTTGTTGAGCTTGGTTATAATCGTTACCATAAAATGGCGTTAAGCCGTTTGTTTTCTGCTTGGGTATATGCGTTGAAAAATTCGATGATTTGGGGATAGAATTGCTCAAAGTCCTGGCGGTTTTGTTGGCTTTCATATTTGCGCAGTAAACTTACTAATTCGGGCATCCATCTGAAATTACGTTGCAGTTGTTCAGATAATTCGTTTTTTACTTTTGTGGCATCGTAATGGTGGTCCAGCATATAGCAAATGACGGCGGCACGGACGAGTGATTCGTTAATCATCGTCTGCCAATTACCATATGCTTGCTTCATCATGCTCCACTGTGAGGACTTGAACAAGTTGCTGGCTGCGGGTGCAAGTGCTTTTACGTGATCCGGGTATTTGTTTTCATCCAGAAAATGATTGATAAATGAATGGTTGAGTTCATGGATGAGTGTAGGTAGATATTCTTCGCTATACATGGGAGTTTCTTCCTGATTCACGTAATAGCCTACAATGGCAAAGACTTCCTTTGCATTTCCCTTTATGTGTCGGTTGACTCCATAGTTGCCGCCTCCATTACAAAATCCGATGATGACGGAAAATCTTTCCTGAGGTTTGTGGCCATAGAAATCGGCATACCAGTTTATATCGAAATGATGGATGACATTGTGCTGGTAAGATGCTATGCCTTTTTTATAGAGATTTTGATGCGCTTTGAAAAATGTATGGAATTTTGTATCTCTGTAAAATTGGTTGAGGTAAGACAGAAACTCTTCCTTATCTACTTTCTGCCATCTTTTTTCGAGAGTGGAGGTCTCTTCTTCAATTAAAGAGAGGGAATCGTTCTGTTTTTTCAAATGAATGGCCATCGACATTACTGCATCATAGGAGATTCCGTATTGGTTTCGGAGTGTTTTCATGTACTGCGCGGCGGGATGGCTCGTATGATTCTTAAAGCAACTGTCTATGTCTTTGATGTATTGGCCGGCAAGATCCATGTGATATTCAGGATATCCGGCCATACGGGACAAGATGCTCATCAGTTCTACTTGCTCATTTACCTGCGGTGTTACTGACTGTGCCTTTGTATAAAGGTGCATTATGAACAGTGCCAAAAGAATCATACATTTTTTCATATCATAGGCTGTTTTGTGTAGCTCGGGGAAGAAGTTGAATTATTCCATGTAAAAGTAATGATTTTTGTGGAGAGTGCCTTGGGGGCAGGGGCGTTTTTATACGGAAATGTAGATGGTGATGGCTTATTGCCGGCCGGAGAAAGGGGATGAAGCGGTGGGCGAAAAAATGCCGCGCGAGCAAAGTGGCGGAGGATGAACTTGGCCGGATTGTGGTTTTTTACGAATTTTGTGAGGTGTATTTTTTTCTTTGGTCTTCATATGAAGGTGGGACCTTTGGGCTTCTCTTCTTTTGGGGAGGGAGGCAAGTAGTACAACATATATTTCTTTTGGGGATATGGAGCAGCGTGATATTCATTTCTGTGATTCGTGGCGCGACAGAGCGCTGGGGGTTATTTTCGGGCAGGCCGTGAGCGATGCGCTGGGGCGGGGTACGGAGTTTATGCGTAAGGATGAAGTAAAGAAATTCTATCCCGACGGTTTGTGGCATTTTGAGCAAATCGTAAGGGACAGGCATCGCCGATTATGGCAAATGGGGGAATGGTCGGACGATACGGACATGATGCGCTGTGTGATGTCGGCCATTGTTGAGCAGAACGGAGGGGTTGATTATATGTCCATAGCCGCGAAGTTTAAGCAATGGGCCATGAATGGCGCAAGGGGCATGGGGCAGACTACTTACAACCTGATGATGATGGGCGACTATGCGGAACGGCCTTTCGAGGCGGCCGAGCTGGTGTGGCGGATGGGGCGGTGTGACAATGCGCCCAACGGCAGTGTGATGCGTACGGCTGTGGTGGGACTGTTGCGTCACGACGTAGCGCGCCATGCTGAAAACATCGGGCGGCTTACGCATTTTGACCCGCGCTGTGTGGGGGCCTGCGTGGTGGTTTCCGAACTGGTTCACGCCTTGGTGTACGAGGAACGGGTGCTGACGCCGGCCGACGTGATGGCTCTGGCGCAGCAATATGATGAGCGGATTGTGGCATACGTGGAGAAAGCTGCGGCGGGGAATCTGGCGTCACTGGAGCTGGACGATCCGTTTTCCATGGGGTATGTTCTCAAAACGATGGGGGTTGCGCTTTGGGCCTGCTGGCATGCCGACCGTTTTGATTCGGGGTTGCAGGCTGTAGTGGGCGAGGGGGGCGATGCCGACACCAATGCGGCTGTGGCCGGAGCTGTAATGGGTGCAAGGTTCGGTTATGCCGGCCTGACGTCGCCTGAGGGGTATGACTATGTGGGAAAACTGTTGCGCAGGTCTGTGCTGGAAAGCGAGGCCGAGGCTTTTTTGCGTGTCCTGGCGGAGTGACGGGGGTTAGGGCCTGGTTTCTTCCAGTCGGTAGGAACGCCCTTTTTCCGATATGATTTTCAGGTTGGTGTCCTTTTCCACAATGGGTTTCAGACGGCGTATGAGCGTGTAGAGCGTGTCGCGCGGGTCGTCTTTCTTAGGCCACAGGGCAGCGCATATTTCGTGGATGGCCAGTTGGTGGTCGGGGTGGCTGACAAACATTTCCATGAGTTGCTGCTGTAGGGGGGTAAGGTGCAGCTGTTCGTGGCGGGCGTTGTAAAAGCAATGTGAGTTGTGGTCATAAGTCAGCCGTCCGATGGCCGTTATGCCTGGTTTGTTCCGACGGCATACGTGCAGGCAGTATGCGCCCCACGCGAGGCTCAGCAGCAGTAACGTCATGGGCAGCCGCTGGTCGGACATGCTGAATATGGTGGCCTGCGTACAGCTGGTGTAGGCCCTGATGCCTAAAGCCGGGAGTTTCGGGTTGCCTATCATGGTGTCGCTGCATACGGCGTTGCCCGTTTCTATCCGGGGGCAGTGGGCCAGATAGACTCTTGACTTCAGGGCCGGGTTGTTCAGAAAGCGGCGGTAGGTGCTCAGGGTGTCGGGCGTGATGATGCTGACGTCCTTTTGCTGTATGGTGCGGGCCAGGGCCTGATTGAGGTCGTTGATGATGCAGGCTTCGGTTATTTTGTAGCTGCCCCAACTGGTGGCAACGGCGGGGATAATCAGCGTCAGAAATATGGTAATGGCCAAATAGGGTTTCATATATTTTTATGAGTTAGGAACGTGTACGGTTTATGAGCTTTTATGCCGGCAAAATTACGAATAAAAAGCCATCATTCATCATTGTGCGGGTGCAAACATGGTGGCGCCATATAATTTATGTAAAGGCAAAAACCGGAATGTTTTGTTTTGCCTTTTCAGCCAGTTGCGCTAACTTTGCATGTCCGGATGCGTGAAACAGTGTTTGCGGACAGCAATAACGACAATAAAATCAGACATACATACATGAAAAAAGCTTTGGTAGGAAAGGGGTTGCTCTTTCCGTTTGTGTTAATCACCTTTTTCTTCTTCTTGTGGGGATTTGCCCGCGCCATACTGGATATTCTGAACCCGTTTTTCCAGGAAACGCTGCACCTGACCAAGATGCAGGCGTCGGCCGTGCAGTTTGTGACGTATTTGGCCTACTTCCTGATGGCCGTGCCGGCGGGGCAGTTTATCCGTCGTTTCGGTACGCGCCGCGGCGTGGTGGGCGGTCTGGTGCTCTTTGGACTCGGCGCCACGGGCTTCTGCCTGAGCGGCTGCGTGAGTGGGGTGTGGGTGTTTGGCCTGTTTCTGCTGATGCTGTTTGTCATCGGGTGCGGACTGGCCACGCTGGAGGTGGCGGCCAACCCCTATGTTACCTTGCTTGGCGACCGCGCTACGGCGGCCAGCCGACTCAACCGGGCGCAGTCGTTTAACGGCGCCGGATGTATCTGCGGTTCGCTGTTGGGCGGGCTTTACTGCTTTTCGGGCGACAGACCCGACATTTCGCTGCCCTATATCGTGATAGGAGTGGTGGTGCTGCTGATTGCGGTGGTGTTTTCCAAAATCAAGTTGCCCGAGGTGGTGATGGAGGAAGTGCAGGCGCCTGTTGCTGCCGGAGGTGTGGAGATGCGGCTGCGGCGGCATCCGATGTTTGTGTTCGGTCTGCTGGCCCTGTTCTGCTATGAGGTTTCGGAAATTTCCATCAACTCTTTCTTTGTCAATTATGCGGCTGAGACCGACCTGGTGGGGTGGGCCGTAAGGGCCCTGCCGGGCGCCAACCACAAGCTGGTGGCCTCGCTGGTGCTTTCGGTGGGATTGCTGCTGTTTATG